>MDTC01089637.1_pt1 | contig 30707 bp, 15 predicted proteins | sample 811181 | NCBI WGS metagenome assembly MDTC01 (sample SAMN05326644, study PRJNA326480) | marine metagenome | isolation source: seawater | place: Pacific Ocean: North | collected 2011 | reverse complement strand
TGGTTATTTTTAAATCTTCGTGGCATATTTCCTCCTTGCAAATATAGTATAATATGCAATTACAAGGATTACACTATAACAGCTTTTCTAATTTAGGCCCAACCATTTGCTTTACAATTGTAGGTATATAGTTCTGCCCTATCAATTGGTTAATTTTTGAGAAATCGTAGTCTAAATCATTTGCAAGAATAATTCGCCCTGAACGACCGTTCCCGTCACAGAAAGGATGAATATATTCATACAATAAATGTCTTAACCAAGCTTTATCTTTATATCCGTGACATAAACGTAGCTTATTGTGCAAGTTGCAAGGTTCAGGAAACTGTACACCTGCTCGAGAAGCGTGAGAAAAATTTCGAAACTCGCCTGGTGTTCCTTTCTCTAGAACACTTGACAAGAAGCATTCGTGAATACGAACAACTTTAAAGTTGTTATCTATTACCCCACACTTGTGAGACATTGTTAAACCGTCTAACTGGGACTGGATGTATGCGTTCTGTGTTATATAGCTGCTTGGAAAGCCCATCATTATATGTCGTGCTGCGTCTAGACACTCATTGTATGGTACATTATAAAACTCTATTTCATTTGTGCGGTGTAGAAAATCTGCTAAATCATCTGCATATTTATCATAAGCAGCACTTTCTGAATCATCTACATAAATTTGTTTGGATTTGTCACACAATTTCTTTGCAAAGTCTGCGTAGTGTTTTGTTTTTAAACCAGAGTAAATACGGGTGCCTGACTGCTGTAAAAATAAATCTGCCAAAGTTTCTCCCACCAACCTGCCATAGTCTATGTCTGTTGGAAAATGTACAGCGTTCTCAATTCTTGTTTGTCCTATCAATGAGGCCAAAGTTTGGAGATCCTGCTGGATTTCAGGTATGCTGTTTGATATGACGTCACATAAAAAGTATGCAATCGCGGTGTGACCACTTGGAAAACTTGGCGACTTTTTATACTTTATTTGTTGTTCATCATCGCTTAAATCACGTAGATAATGTAATGGTCTAGGCCTATTATTTTTATATTTTAGTTTTAAAACAATGCTGTCGACATCACGAAGAATATCTTTTAATTTTTTCCAGTCTATAAGATGATAACCATTCTCTTTACAGTATCTTTTAAATATTTTTTCTACTGAATCGTCACTGTCACGCAAGAATTTTGTGGAAAGACTAGGATGATTGTGACACCTTATGACTTCTTTCATGTCATTTGTGAATGCCTTACTTTGCTCAGTTGGGTGCCGCATTTTAGGGACGTCATCAAAACAATTACTATCAAAGTAACGATATCTACGAGACACCCTATCTAAGTGTCCTTTGTCGATATCGTGTTTTGTCTCATCAAATAATTCTTGTATAGACCTCATTAATACTCGTCGTCATGAAAATCGTAATCTAGTGAATGATATACCTCAGATATGTCATCAGATATCTGCGCAATTTTGTGTCGTTGCCAATCATCTAATTCATACCCGTCTGGTATCATATGTAAAAGCTTTTGTGCATACTTTGCAACTTTGTATAGCGCAGGTTTCGCCATATAATTGTTGTGACTGTGCTTGTCAGGGTGAGTATGTATCATATCCCCTAAGACACTGTCAAGCATTTCCATTGTATCTATTGAATAATCTGTACCGTCATTAGACGACGATCCACAACCACAATCACCTTCTTGCAGTGTGACACTACTCGAGGTGGTGGATCCACAGCCTGATTCAAAACATTCACAATCATATGACATTTTACCGCATTGTTCACAAGTCTCTTCTTCACCACCGCCGAAATCGTCGTAATTGTCACCGTACTTTGTTAAAGTAAAACTGTGTGGTTCCATTGTTTGCGGGCGATAACCTGTGTCTCTGTATGAATCTCTTCTATCAGGTGAAACTAAAGCGTCCTCACCCACCATTTTTGCTAATTCTTGCATAATCATTCTACGAAGTTTAGAATTCGTCAAATTACTCATTATATCTCCTAAAATATCGAACCGGAACTGATACTCTGTATTAAATATCCTATTCTATCAGTAAGTTCATACTTCTGCGCAGTTTGTATGTAATAATTTGCTTCGTCTTTTGTCATGTCTCCAAAATCTTTATCTTCGTGTTGTGTAATTCTTACATCAATACCATATTGCTTAAAATTTTTAGCAATTTTCATTGTCTTTTCTATCGCATCCGGATCTAAACCTAGAATAACAGGTGTTTTTTCTTGCACTATCTTTTTAAACAAGTAATGACTTTCATCTATCCAACTACCTAGCATCGGAATAGAGTTGTCACCTGCTTTAATCGCATCAAAAACGCCTTCAACTAGTACTACTTGCTGATCCCAATCAATTAGATATTCGTTAAAAATAATATCTCTACGCTGAATCTTGCAATTCTTATACTTTCTTTTTTCAGTTTCATCATAAGTTCGTGATAAAAAGTAATTAAGCTTCATATCTTCGCAAAATGACGGAAAGATAATTCTGTTAACATATTCGTATTCGTTACTTATTCCTATTTTATAACGTAACAAGTCATTCTGTGTTAAACCTCGTTTGTGCAGATAACTGTTTGCTATACTTCCTAATCTACCAGTTGCATTTACTAGTAGACAAAAATCGTCAGGTAGCCTGAGGATGTATTCTGGTTCTTTTTCTTCGTTTGTATTATCGAATGCAAAAAGTTCATTTAGGGTTACGAAGTCGTTTTTATTTGCACTAGCGTTTCTAATGGCGAATTTTGCAACGTTCCTACCTTTTGTTTCGCACACCCAGCAATGATATATACCTTTTTCAAGGCAGATTGATAGTTTACGCTTCTTGGCACTTGATTTTGAATTGGCACGGCAAACAGGGCATATTACTGATATGTTCTTACCACTGTTTGCTAACGTGGCTTCACCAAATATACCTTCTAAAACATCTATTTTTTGTTGCTTAGTAACAATTTCCATATTGGAATTGTATCGAGCACTATTTTAATTTTCAACTAAAAAAGATCTACCTATGACATAAGCATCTGCCATATCGTATGCTTCATTACAGATTCGCTTCTGACCCTTATTTGGTCCACTCTTTAATATCTTTGTTGGCCACTTTATAGACGGTTCATCTGCGGACACCCAATCTAACACTTTTTCTTTTGTTGACTTTGACTTATCTTTTTTATTAATTTTCAAACCTACATTTTTCCGGGCTGTGTTTACGTTTATCGATTCAACAGGAACTGATAGGCTTTCATGACATATCCAGCGCACAACACCATTAAATTGTGCCAATGTCATTAGCGTCTTTGCTGAGCTCAACCCGGGCCTAAATGCTTGCAAGTTTTCTTCAACAGCAACGTGAGTTATGTCATATTTTTTGTACATCTTTACAATGTCTAATTTAACTTGTGTTGCTTTCTCGAACAACCCCTTATGTTTACTTAAGTTTATACTTCCAATGTCTATAAGTTTATCCTCGTCAAAGATGCAATACCCAGTGCAGCTTGTCGATATATCTAGTGCTAGTAACAATCAAAAATCCTCTTTTAGTCTTATAATAAATTCATCTTCTTCTGTTTTAAAGATGGGTTGTGCAAAATTTGCCTTCATTATAATATTAAAGTTATCGTCATGAATGTTAACTGTGGTGACGTATAATGTGGATATATCTTCATCGTTGGCACCGGTGGACGGTGACAATGATTTAAATGTAGGGTTTGATGACGAATTCATCATATTTGCATATGCTGGAATGTTTAGTATCATCGTGTGTAAATTTTGTTCCCCTTTAAACTTTATGTCTGTTTTATCCTTATTAAAAAACAAAAGATGGGGTGTCTTGATTATTGCAATGCCTTCATCATAAAATACATTACCGATATTGTTCCAAGTAGCATGTTTTGTTACAGCATCCGCACGATATAATGAGCCGCGTTCGTTATCTTTAATTTTAATACTAATCTTATGTTCGGATCCTGTTAAGTTATCTTCAAATAATTCAAATGAACCTGGGTTTATTCTGTTCCCATAATAAAGATTAGATATATCGTAGATAACAATTTCGTTTGTGCTCCTATCTTTTGTTCTCTGCGCTATAGTTAACACTGCACCTTTGTTAACGCCCGGGTTTTGAGCGCTGGCTGAAACAATTGCATTGTAAACTTGACCTCGGGATTGTATTAATCCCGGGTGCAAAGATGAACTAGGTATTAAATCTTCAAGTGATATCATTGAATAATCAATCGAACCTCTTTTGTCAATTGAATCTTCATAAAATTTAGCACTACCAGACATTTCTGAGCTTTTAAGTGCAAAATAGTTAGGTATAAATAGACCGTTGTCGTTTGGTAGTATTGAGAAATTTCTCTTTTTATGTGATCCCGTGTCATAGACAAATTGATCTGCTGTTATGTTTTGTATTGTTGTATTTATTGTTTCAGGCACAAGACCAAATAAACGTGGTTGTTGGCCTACAATAAACTCCCTTGTAAAATTTTCTAAATTTATCATTTTACCATTTTTACCAAGAGAAAAAGCAACGTTAAGTGGGTCGTCTGTTGATGTTATGGTCTTTTCGAAAGGGGTTGTGAGTACCTGCCTTAAAGATGATGTTGGGTAAAAGAAAGGAGGCACATAAAAAATTAAATTGTCAAAGTTTGACGGTCCAGTTTCTTTTATGAGCTGCAAATCTGACTTGAGCTTAATTGCGCCAGTAGTATTTGAAAGCACCTTGTTGTAAATTTTCAACTCATGCATTTCAGCGTTAAGTGGGTGCCCAAACGTATTACCACTGAAAAATGGATCCCCTTCATCAGTGGGTGCCATACCGGTAAAACCTTCAGCTGTACCTGATGCATTATTTAGTAAGAATGCTAAGTTCCTACGCGTACCGTCATAATAGTTACCAACAACTGATCCCGAGTATGGTATTGATGTGTTAACAGCAAGTGAAGATGAAGGCACATGAAATCTAGTTTCTTTATCATCAATAAATATCGAACCAGACGAATTATTAACATCTGGCGACCACTGGACTGTCACATTGTGCCAGTGATTTTTATTTAAAAAATGTGATGAAGTAAAAATAAGATCATTTGGATAACTTGTCGATGGATTCCTTAAGTCTACACTTGATGGTGCTTTGTCTGCACTTTGGCTTAGTTGTACGAGTATTTTAAATGTATCGGGTTGACCGAATTTATCTGTTGAAGATCCTGAGACTAGAGATATTGCTAGTGATGACGACAGATGTAGTATAGTACCCGCCCTGTAATTGTCATACGAATAACGTGGGTTAATCCAAAAATTTACACAGAAATTAGTTGGCAAGTCATATGCACGATTTACGTTAGGATATATTAAAGCTGACCCTGTTGGTACAGTTGTTGAATGGAAAAAATTAAGTGTGTGATAGTTTGAATATGCAAAATTACAATTATCATATCTATGTTTATGATATGGCATAAATGTTTTCTTGACGATGTTTTTAATATTTCTATTTGCGTTTATTGTAACAGGCAAATCAAATCTAAAGATATTTATTGCTTTAGAAAATTTTTCGACTCTCTGGGCGGAATTAACTGAATTTAAATAATTTTGTGCTTCGACATTAATATTTGTTTTACTTGTATTACGGTCAGCAGCAATGAACTCTCCTCTTTTAGCTTCTGGACTAGCAAGAACTTTTGATCTTAACTCTGCCATTGTCTGTCTGTCGTTTGGATCTATGTTATCTAAACTTAAGTTTGGAAAAATTTGCTTAAGTGTAGGAGATCTAAGAGGCGACACAAAATTCGAACCCGTAATACCTGCTGATGAAGATACAAAATTAGTTTGAGGTCTTAACGCAACTGATACATGTTCAAAATTATTTTTACCTATTTTAATAAATGACATTACCCACCTTTAGAAATCTAAACGCACTCTAAATGTCAAATCCTTCTCATCATTCTTTTCAACTGGACGACTAAGTTTTGCCACAGCTAACAATTCTTCGTTTGCATCGTATAAACCAACAGTTGTTACAAAAGAAAATGATTTCTCATCTCTACCTGCGCCTTCATCAACTACAACTAGTCGACCGGATGTGTCAGTATACGTTGGGTTTGTGGAATAGTTAAACTCGTCTGCTGTTGCCCTACAGAAATACAAAGTTGAATTTAATTTAGTATTATTTTGAAATGTAGCAAACGTATTTGAACCGGAACCGAATCTTGTTGTCGCGACGTGATCTAAAACTTCGTCAATAGAAGCGGACGTGACAAACCCTGGAATAAACTTATCATTCATTACGACAGTAGCAGCTGATCCTACTCTTGAAATTGTACCTGACATTACTTGATTAGCATCAAAAACTTTCTTCATGTCTAAAACAGCAATACCTTGTTGGTAGTACATTAGACCAACTGAAGTATTTGTGTTACTTGCTAACACAATGTTTCCAACATCGCCACCAGATTCTGAACGTTCAACACTTGTTGAAGAACCTACGTCTGTTAAAATTACTGACCCAGTGGCTGGATTAATTCGTGTTACTGTTAAATTTGATGCATGTGCGTCACCTGCGAGGCCTCTAGATGAGCTAGCAAACATTTTCATCGCAAATGTTTCTCGCTTAATTCCGTCTCGAACAAAAAGTCTTTTAAAATTAATAAATAATGCCTCATTAATATTGTTGTTGTTTGATGCTGGCAGATTTGAATTTGGTGCTGTAAATCTTGATTGTGCATTGCCTAACAATAATTGTGCATGTTGCCTGTAAATGTTGACTTTTTCTCGCATCATTAATGAAGTTTCTTTAAATAATAACTTCTGATTTGCATCTTGAGAGGGAGAAGCTGCTGATCCCGTAACTGTATCAGAATTAAAATAAACACCCATCGTCATATCAAATAACTCATTTGCTGTTTGCAAAGTAAAGTTTTGATCATATACTGTTTGAAAAAGCGAAGATGTCACTGCGTTTGTTGCTGAACTAGTGACAAATACCTGAAATTTCTTTCTTGTGTTTGATCCTGATACATCTTCCTCAACAAAGTCAACTAACTGATTTAGAATTGATGTTGTCGTTTTTATATCATCACTAGTGATGGTCTTAAAAGTTGCCATAATTTATTTCCCTCTTCTCTTATTTATGTTGCTGATGCAGGATTGTTAATTCTTACTTCAAATGTAGTTGTTAAACCTGAATTAATACCTGTTACCTTAACAAAAGTTTTAATAAAGTTACCACCTGACGTAGCATAAATATTAAATGTTGTATTTGTAATTTGTTTTACTGCAAGTGCGAAAGCAGATGTTGACGTTATGTTTCCTGAACCTTCATTCGCATCAACATCGTAAACAGCAATATTATCTGTAAAAATAACATTTGGTTGATCACGTTCTATTCGTAAAAACAAGTGATTCATTTCAACTCTAAACGCACTATCAATCAATTGTACATCTACTTCAGGTGCGCCTGAAAATGGTTGAACTTCTACAACTATTTTCTTTCTTTTTAAGTTGTTTTCAGTACTGTTTCTAGTAAAATCAACTGAGGTATTAGCAGTGGAAGTACCATTTGCTGAAATACTAAATGAAGGAAAATGTGTTACAAATTCATTGTCGATACTCGCTAGCCTGTGCTTTAAAGCTAAACTTCCAGCAGTTAGACCTTCTAAAACTGGTGTATTCTTTTCAATTTTTTCTTTCCCTACTGTTCTCCCAAAATGTTTGATTATTTCATAATCAACTTCGTCGTCGCCTAATCCAAACTGAAAAACCTGAAAGGAACCGTCATTTCGAGCTAGTGCTCTCCTGCCCGCGTCTGTTAATACTGCATCAACGATAATATTATTCGTGCTATGATCTAAGAAACCCATTTATATCTCCACTTATTTTTATATTAAATATACTCATTCAAAGATTACTAGTAAATTTTTTATTCAACTCCGTACTGAAAACTTAAATTATCTTCCGATAAATCAGTTACCGGTACTTCAAATGTGTCTTCGTCTATACCGTTTGCCGACGTAAAATTAAAAAGTTTAACCTTAACAATTTGATCAAGTTGATTGTCGATATTGATTATATGAAACTTGTACCTGAAGTTTTGATTATCAATTGCTAGCAAGTTTGTGTCGCGTTCTACCTTTGTGTTAAAAGTATTAAATGAATCACCAGCTGAACCCCCAGCACCTTTCCTTATTTCTATGTCGTTTTTCATCACTCTGTAATATTCAGGATCAAATATAATTTTAATTCTATCATAATTGCTTACCTTAATTGCATCTTGGAATGTATCAACATTTAAAAACATGTTAGGGTATGGTTTTGGTGCGTTTGCTCTGCTTATAACTGTTCTTTTTACTTTATTAGTGTATCTATCGCGTTCGACCATTACTTGTGGACTATAATTAGAACTTAATCCATGGGCGTCAACACACGCAATTGCGTAAATTGGCTTTTCACCTTGTTTATGGGTTACGTCAACATGATATGTTCTCGGTCTTGTCATTGTTACAACTTTACCATCAGACGCTAATTCTGCTACTTGTGTTTTAACTAGTGAATTGTCAAAATTATATTCTTGTAGTAAAATAAAAGGTTCTTGAACAGATAATCTTTTAAATATCTGGAAACGTTTAATATCTCTTTGTTTATTTAAGGGAAATTGCCAAGAAATTCGTGGGAAAAGCGTCTCAAAATCGAATGTTGCCCTTAAATTGCTAGGTGGTGGGGGAGGTACCCTCTCAACACAATTTATACTGAAATTTTCACCTTCTGAAGCCATAAAACAAGTAGCTAAAACAGCCTGGTCACATGCAGGATTATCAGCAATTGTATGAATTACAACCTTTACTTGACATACTGTTCTAATCTTATATGTATACACACCACCGTATCTAACTTCTGAATCTATTGCATAGTTTGTGTCGTGATCTTTGATGTACCTTCTCCCCAAAAACTCAATTGTTTCATCAGGTAATACTTCAAATTTTTCTATGAGATATCCTGCAAAATTAATCTCTGGGTACTTGGCTAACAATCTTTCTTTTTCTGCTGGTGATGTTTCGGGTAAACTTTGTAATTTTACTGCTTTTACTTCTAACTCATAATCAAGCTCTCGAAAAGTGTGAACTGGTGGTAAATCTGCTAAAAGGGCAGTTGTTATGTTGCGCGCAGGTGATACTAGCGATCTTAATTCATCTTGGAACACATTGTCAGATATTGCAGTTGCACTCGATATTAATTCAGAAATAAATAAATTATTAAACTGGACTGATACTGTTTGTTTACTGACAGGGTCATCCGCAAATTTAGCGACCTCTGGGGGAACGTCTGAAGGTGCTAAAACGTATTGTTGAGAATCATTACCACCAGTTGACGGGTTAAAATTTCTAAAGGTTTCAAATAACAGCTTCTTGTCTTGTCCTTTAAGACCTCCCTTCTCTTCTAAAGTTGCATGGAGTTTTGCGATCGCTTCTCTATTTGAGTTTTTTTCAACAGGTATATCTTGAAAAAACAAAGCGCTGTTTAACATTTTGTAAACGAAATTTTCTTTACCCGTGTCCATGAACTCGATACCGGTGAAAACTTTGTCAGAGTTTGCGCCTTCAACAATTATTTGATTTAAAGCATTTGTTAAGTTAAACCTTTTTGTAAGATTAAATCTATTATTAAATGCCGCGGGTACCTGTGGACTGTTAAATTCTAAACGAACAAACCTCGCGAGTTTTTTATTCCTTGTTCTGTGAAATATCTCATCTGTATTTGACGCGTCAAGTACAATAATTCTTTCATTATCGTTTGTACTGTCGGGCCTAATCCTCTCATCCCGCGTAAAGTAGTTATAAACAAATTTAGCTTTAGGTTTGATTACTTCAGGAATATTAATTTTATTAACTGGTCTAGACGGCGCTGGCGCTTGTTCTATGTTCAACTCAGAAACTCCAGCTAGCTGTAATGTTTTTGAGATTTTTGTAACTTCAACGACTTTATCTTCTTGCTCAGGTGGTTCACTGTTTGCTTCGTATAAATCTTCTGTAGGCATAATAAGTTTCCTATTTTAATTGAGTACTTGAATTTTAAATTTTAAATAGGTCCGACCCGAGACCTACTTCTGATAAGCTTGATAACACGTTTTCATTCGGACGAACTGCTCCGGCAATGGAAACTTGAACTTGTGGTTGTCTGGACGGCTTTTTTAAAGTTGCTATGTCTCCGTCTATTTGAAAATTTAAAGGTAATAATGAAACTTGGGCTTTGTATTGAAACACTCCTGGTACATTTTCTTCACCTGACCAAGCATAATTTGAAATGTCAGCAATTGCTGCAGCGAAGTTTTCATTACCCATTGTGTTTAAAACTTGACTAGGATTAAAATTTAAGTTTACCGGGCGTTCTAATTTAGAAGTTACATTTATGTTTATTTCTTGTTCAAAAACGTCTGAATACACATCCTCTAGATCGCCTGGCTCGATTGTATTGTCGAAGTCTAAGTCAATTACAAAATCATTTTCATTTATAAATATAGAATAAACCTTATCAAAAGATTTAGGTGATATAACCTTTTTAAATCTATTTACAAAAGAGTAGGGTGCAGATTGTTTTAACATTCTTGTCAATCTAAACACTTCACCTCTTAATTGTTCATCACTCTGAACTTTTGGATACAATCTTTCTATGCGCGCTAACATTTGTTTAAAGTTTTCAACTAAATCATTTCCAGATGCACCTGACGTGAACGTTGTGGATTCTATCTTTGTAAAGTCTAACAACTCTGTCAACAAAAAGCTTTCCTCTGAAGTATCTATACCTAAAACTAATTTCATATACTCTTTTAGACAATAATCGTGAACGTGGTTGATCATTACTTGTCTATTAAACATCCCCACCGGGAAGCCAATTTTTTGGTTTGTCAAGGCTTCTCCTTGATCAGAAAGCTCGTACCGAAAGATCTGCATACTTCTTAGAATATTCTCAAAACTTATATTTGCTGTTATGTTTCTTAAGTGATATGCTAATTTATCTGGTTTTTCATAATCCAATATGTTTGCGCTTGTATCAAAAATAAAGTTTTTAGGTAAAAACTCAAGTTCTGGATTAATGTGATCTTTTTTAAAAATTGAGATGCAAACATACGGCGAATCTAAAAAGTTAACATCACCTGTTCTATCATAAGCAATTTTTTGGAGTGACGAAACCATAGAGTTCGGAAGCCCAATATTTAAAATTGATTTCCTACCAAACTTTTCATTTGCTAAAAATCCGTAACCAGGCTGTGACAAAACTTTGGTCATTAATTTATTCTTGGCTAAATTGTATTTTACGCTTGCTGGGAATAATTTTCCAGGTTCTAAATCATAAACTCGTTTTTTCATTGCAGCAAACTGTGTTACCGTTTCTCTGCTATTTAAAGTTATAGATGAACCGAAAATACCTAAATCTTTTAAGACACTAACTGCTAACTCATTTTCTTTTACTACTTCACCTTCAAAAGTTCGACCCTCTAAAATGTTAATTGTGTTGTCAGCTGAAGAAACTAAAGCATCAGCGTGTGCGCAGAAACCAGCCGCCCTGTCTGTTATTGTTTGAATGTGTGTTCTTATACTCTCTAAAAAGCTAGATGCCTTATTTTTACTTTTTGTTCTTGCATCATCGTAACTAGGTACACTTGACTTGCCGCTATATTGTAAACTTTCACCGGAAGCCTCTAATAACCCATCAACAATTCCCCTAAGCTGGTCTATGTCATAATAAATTTCAAGTTTGTTGTCTTTTGTTTTAACTTCAAACATAACAACACTAGTTATTAATTGATGTAGCCAACGAAAGCCCGCAATAATTCTATGCTGAGCACTATAGTCAATAATACCACCCAGGCATCCGTGCCTGTCAGCTTTTAATACCACTTGACTGGTATCGAAAACGCGTTTACTTATTGAGCTTTCTCCAATGTAAGGTCCAGCATTGGCCTCTTCATCAGGGGTGTGACCTAGTGTGGCTCCGTTTGCGGAGGAATTACCCTTATATAACATTCTAAAATAATTATCAAAAAGTTTGCTAAACCCAGTTGTCCTCTCAGAACTATTAGCGCCAAACTCTTTGCTGAATCCTGAATCTTGTTGTAGTCCATCCATACCACCCTTATTTCCAAAACTTGCCTCAAATGCATTGTCAACTCGATTGGCAGTGTAGCTTTGTTTTTCAAAACCTGGTGACTCAGGATTTAACGCATTTTGACGGTGGCTTATGACCTTCCTGCTATTAATCTTACCTGTAACCTGATTGTTTTTCAATAGTTGGGAGTCTGATGCGAGATATATTGGTAAATCAGACTCGCTCCAATAAAACTTTTCTGGCGTACCTACATTAAAACTCAGGCCTACGTTATATTTTAGATAATTTCTAAACATGCGTTCACTATGATACAAACTAATTCTTGCAAAGTTTTGAGCTGATCCAATATACTCGTTGAGATTAAAGGCACCGTCCAGTTCCGTGTAGTGCCGGCTAACACGGATCGGGCAGTTAAAAAGAACTTGATCAAAGAAAACTTGACAGCACATGTGTGCGATACTATCTTCTGTCACTCTTCTGGTAAAAACAGATAAAAGAGGTATGTAATTGCTCCTACTCTCACGTGTTGGACTATCAATTATATTGTTTAAATCCGCTACTAGACGTTTTAATAACTTTACACCGGCTGAGACAGGGCTGTTGTCTCCCATAGGTGCTAACACAGTCGGATTATCACCAATCGCTCGTGAATTTACGACTTCTTCGTGAGGAAATAATGTACTAACACAGTTTAGCAAGTTATTGCTTGTTTCTTTGTACTCTTCTCCAAAATCTTTCAACTCGTCAAAATTAATGTCACCAGACGAAAATTCGCCTAGGCGTGAAACTGTATCCATGATATAGTATTTAGTAGCAGGCGGAAAATTAACTGAATTCCCAGTAGTATTGGATGTTTTCAATTCTTTTGAAGAAGACTCTAGAGGTGCTATGAAGCCTCCAGTTGTACCTCCTGTATTAGGACCACTAGTGAAGTTTTCTGGTATGATTTGTTCTCTGAGTCCTCCTACTGCTGCACCAAAAGCACCAAATCCTTTTAAATTATTAGCATCTGGAGCACTATTAAATTTAATATCAACGCCTGGGATCTCTGCTCTTTTAAAAGTTTCTCTCCCGGTGATGATTTGACCTCTTGGGGATGAAATAGCTGTCTCTGGAGAACCTAGTACTTTTCTTATAAAATCAAAATAGAGTCCTCCCCTAGGGACTAATTGTTGATCCTCAAAATCAATCGCTTCAGCTTGAGCGCCCTGATACGCTTCATCATCGTCCCCCAAGTAGGTTTGAGTTGCAGCTTCCCCCGTATAACCGGCGAAAACATCTAGCGCTGACATGTCGAAATTACCAACGGTTGGCATTTCATTTGCTATGTTTACGGGAGGATACTCATTATAACCAGCGCCGGCGCCAGTGCTTGGGCGCCTACTATTCATGTTGCAAACATCGTAGGTGTACATGTCTATCAATACTGTTGCCAAAAGTTCATTAGCAGCACTGCTTTCATTTACTGAGGTGGTACCACCGTTTGATTTTATAGAGTTAAATATATTAGTATACGTCGGTCCTGATAAAGACCGGGATGATGTATATGTTATGTTTGGTGATGTACTTGTTTCATCCTGTGCTACACCGGCTGGCAGTTGCGCAAACATACCTGCAAAATTAATATTTTTTAATAGTGATATTGACTTTGCAAGATCTCCTACAGAACCAATTCTAACTTTTCCAGGATCTACTCTTGAGTTTTCTTCAGGCATATTTTGCAACGTCCTTAAAACAGATGTTGAATCTCTAAAAGACATCGCGCTTGCTAGTGAACCTATCGCATTACAAAATGAATCTGTATTGCTGGCATTTGTCGGTAAATTAAAACCGTACAAAGACTTGCCGAATATCCTTTCATCTGTATCAATAATTCTCGATATTGAACTGTAATCATCACCTAAATTAGAATAAAGTTGCAGCATATCACTATTTAAAATTGATGAAGGTGGGTTGAACATTTTAACTTGTCTATAACGATCTATTCCCCAGTAACCCGAGAGTGTTCTATCAACGGTTGCAGTTGTTCCAAGAAAAACAAAGATATGATCAAGCGCGTTGTCGTAGATATAGTATTCAATAAGTGCTAAAAGAAAAGGGTTACTCTGGTTTGTAGTAACAACTCCACGGATTGAGCGAGGTCCCGTTTGCTGTATGCGTTCAAATATATTTGTCACAGTTTCGTCAATTGTACTGCCTAATAAATTTTCAAAATTATTCTTTACAAAAGCTTCAACATCTTTTAAAAATTTTGGATCGCTTAAATCAGGATATACTCGAGTCAAAATTTGATTTGCTGTTTCTAGTATGTAACTCCTAATTTGCCTGTGTAATTCGATGACTCTTGCGATGTTATTTACAGTCATCGAATTATTGTCACCTAGTGTAAATTGTAATTGTGCACTGTCTTCGGAAGTATCGCCCGAACCAATAGGTAAAAATTCACATACAGCAATTAATTCTGATCTTAAATTATTTAATCCCTTTGCTGCCAAAACTTGATATCGAGCTGAAGTGTCTGGATTTGTAAACGCTATTTCTGCTGCCCTAGAGCCTTGTGTCTGTGTTTCGTCTCTTAACACTTCAATTAATTTACCGACTGTTGCTAAATGCTGAGTTGGTGTTGGTGTTGTGTTAACTGATACATTTGCTGGTTTTTGTGCCATTTTTATCCTTAATACAATTTTTGTGCTGTTATAAACTTAGGTGAACTAAACATCCCATCTTTGTAAAATGGAACGACATAATATTCAGCAAGACCAAAACTTCCGTTATGCGTAACAAGATAAGAATACCTTACCGATGGTGCATAACTATCAATACTATGCATTATTCCGTCCATATAAACTTCATTATTTTCTTTTATAAAAAACAAATAAAAATCTACGAAAGCATCATTGCCTAATACATCAAAAGATAAATCGTAATAACAGGTTTTTCGCGACTTTATGTCTCTTATTTTCGTAGCACCTTTTTGTTGCAACGGTTTTGCAAGTGTACGGTACGTCAAATCTTGTTCTTCGTTAATTAATGAGATTTCAGCCCCAAAAACAGAAATATCTTTTCTAGTATTTACAATATCTATTCCTCCCACATCAAAATATGCGACGTCACCGGTGGAGTTATCTACAAATAAATCAAAACCTTCTCGATTTGCTGTGTACTTAGGTGATGGAATCAATCCTTTTAAAAAAGTATTTCGCTTAGAGTACTTTGTTCCTACACGACTAACTATATTTTGTCTGTTCTCTTCTTGTGAAACATTGGAAGATGCTAAGTTAAATATTGATGTTTGGAATATGTTTGTTGCACTAAGTGAGCCTAATATTTCTTGTATTTCAGTTATAAGATCTTGCGTTGGTGCCATCCTCGGTATTATTTTATAAGTAATGTCTGAATAAACTGGTGCCGAGCTGTCTACAAACCTACATAATCCGCCTTCATCAGGCGTTACGATATCAACAGAAACCATATTTCCAGTAGCATGATCGATTCTATCGATTTGAATTGATTTCACAGTAGATGTAATTGATCTTACTGTTTTCAGTTTATCTTTGAAAAGTTCAAACAGGTTTCCAAACATGCTTCTCAATATGTCGTCCATTTGTGTTGAAGTTTGTGTCACTAAAAAAGAACCGGTAATTCTTCTTGTTATGCTATTTATATCATCAGTATCACTTAAATCAGAACCTCCCACATCCGGAGTATAATCAACGTTAAGTGTTTCAAAGTTATCTATTCTTAAAATTCCCGTGCGCTCTTCAAATTTTTCAATAAAATAAGCGCTAGCAAGCTTTTTCTCTCCATTCTTCATAATACATTCTACGACATATTTATAATTTTTTGTGCGGTAAACATCAAAGTCTTTAAATTTTAAAAAACGTGTTGTGCTAACGCTGGTAAAACGCTCTAAAGGTCTACCATCTTCTTCGAAAAAAATCGGCTTCAGCGCTGACGTGGCTCGTGTATCGCCCTTGAACTCACACTTGCGTGGTCGGATTGCTAAAACATTTTCAGATATACTGCTAACTTCTATGTTGAAAGCTTCGTCTTCTTTACTGATTTTTGCAACAATGGTCAAATGAGGCGTCATTTCATTTTTGTGTCTGCTTTTATCACTTACAGATTTTGCATTAAAATAACTTTTTTGTTTGTAATTAAGCGTTGTTCTATAAAACGCGCTCTCACTGCTCTTAATGTTTGATGGTGTTCTAGTACTAACTCCGAGTTTACCGTCTAATATTTTAATTTTTTTATTTGGCGGAACAGTTACAGTTCCAAAACTTTTATAATAGCACATGTCAAAAGGTTTGCTCACTTTAAGCTTTTTAACGTATAAGTTTAGATCAACGCTTTTCCTTTCATCACTTGTTCCAATATTCAGTACTGATACGCCGGTGTTTAATCTTACTGGTGTAATACTATACTTGGTTGATTTTTCTTCAAGTTGATCTTCGATATCACTTAAAATGACTTCATAACTTTGTGTTTCTAAGCTTATACCAAGATGGTTTTTTGTCAGCAATAAGACGTAAAATTTACTTCCAAGATTTTGTAATTTTGACAGGTGTATGTTGATTTTTGTATTTAAATTTGTTATAACCTCTTCGACCATTTTAGTTTTGATCACGTACTGATTTTTTGAAATTGTTTTAATACTTCTTTCAATGCTTTCAAACATTGGCACTAAGACTTTTTGATGCCTGTCATCTTTTTTGTTAGTAGAATTTATAATCCCATTTTTTTTATGTTTATATGATGTCTTATTAAATCCTAACTGAAATATCTTTGCAGGATCTTCGTTCATTTCAATCATAGTGTTGTACATCCGAGAAAACGCATGGTTGTCTAAGTCTATGTTTTTATTTGCTATAGCTTTGTACTTTGAATCATTGATTTTTTGAATATCAAGTTTTTCTTTTTTAACTGACTTAGTGACATTTGCTAAGTCAATGTTACCAACTAAAATTGTATCACTATATAAGTTTCTTTTTGAATCGATTGAACTTTGACTACTGGCTGATGCAGCTGCGAGTAACTGGCCTGGTTTTAAAGTACCACTTCTTAAGGTGGGTTTACTAGATCTGCGTGAATCTTTTTTTGTATTTCTTCTAGATCTAGACTTATTTCTTATTTTATCAGATGCTTTTTCAGTTGCTTTTTTACTAAAGTAAGACGTTGAATATTCTGATAATCTCACTTCTATCTTATCAGGTGTTAGCGAATTAGGATCTTCTTTGTTTTTTGCTAAACTTTTAACATCTACCGGGGCATATAATTCAAGCTCTAAAAAAATATCAGAATTACCGTTTAGATCTGTTGTCTCCTTGAATGATATTACTTTTGGTGTGATACTTGGAATGTTTTCGATTACAGCAGTTTGTGGTGTCAAATCGATCACCGGAAAATTTTGCTTTGTCATTTTTACATACATTTGATTAATCCATTACAATAGTAAAAATATTTATGAATGTAGGTACATTTAATTCATCATACATGACTTTCCCTACATAAAATACGCGCTTTTCATACCTTCTATTAACATCATTATTATCTGTAAACACGCCGGCGTCAACGATGTCTAACTTGGTCATCGTTGCACCAATTGAATCTTCATAAATCTGTACTAATAAGTTATTATCAGTAGAAGTTTTAAGGAAATTTATAGTCTCAAATTGTTTCGGGGTTACGCCTGGCGGGTTTGGTATTTTTCCCTGTTGTAACAACTTTTGACTTAAGTAACCTGGTGCGCCAGCAAGATTTTTTGTTATGTCACCATCGTTTCCAGAACTAGCTGTGTCCTCAGGTAAATTTGCTTCTTCACCAAACAAAACTTTAATGTCATTCCACTCTTCTCGACTAGTACTCCTTATGTCAGTATAAGTACCGTAATTTGTCCCATCACTGTTTTTTGGCGGTAAAAATTGAAAATTAGATAGATGTGCTAGTTTTGCATCTAGAAAAAATGGGTCTGCGTCATTTACGTTAATAATTTCTCTTAGCGGTGACCCTTCAAAGGGTTGCCCATTTTCTATCGAAAATGTTATTTCTTTAGGCTCTACCTCAAACTCATTCTTGTTAAGATTGTCATCTGTTCCAATAAAGTAATTTTGGACAAAATGTCTAAGTGACGCGTCAAGCACAGAGTTCTCTCCAATTTTAAAGTCTGCACCTCTTGCTGGCTTTAATTTTAAGGCATCCGTTGTTGCTGTGTCTTTTACAAAAATATCGTTGCCTACGAGACTTCCTGTTGGGGAAAAATTAAAAGTAAATAAGCGGCCACTGTCATCCTTTTCCAAAACAATCGAATTTTCAGGACGTTCCATAGCTTCAAAGTATAATCTTTCTGCAACAGAATCTTCCTCACCTTTTTCATAAAAAGCGTTACAGTCTGACAATGATGCAAACTCAGCACGTAATTTTCCGGCTGCGATTTGGCGCTTACCTTCCTGCGTGACAACTAAATCTATAAATCTTGTTTTCTTATCTAATATACCCATATTCTTTAATTATCTCTCTACAGAAAATTATGCGTAAGTTCTGTTGCTTATAGTATCTTCCTTAAACGGAATTGAAGAGGTCGCTGCCAAACTTATGTTCGAACTCTGGAATTTTGAAGCTTTTGTGCCGTTTACATCACCCGCTGATATCAGCTTAAAAACTTTGTTACTTTGTTGTGATCCTGTTATTTCAGTTCCATCACTTATCACAGTCTGTTCAACAAATCTAATGCTGACTGGGCCATTTGTTGCTGCAGCTAAATTGGCTCCAAGACCCCCGGGTATTCGTAAAAAACGACTATCATGACCCTGCTTTACATAGTCTGAAAACATTCCGTACCTCTTTGAATTAAAATAATGCTTAGGACTTCCTCCGAGACGGACAGCATAATTTGGGTTGGCTAATAAAAAGTATCCGAAATTCTGTGCACTGCCGTCTGTTTCATTCTTACTAAGATTATCAATTGTTGCGTCTTGATATGTTCTTCCTATTTCATGTGCAGCTGAAAAAGGCTGGATCTGGTGCAGTATCTTTCCAACGACAGGCTTGTCGAGGCCACGCATCGCTGAGGCTGGCGCGCCACTGTACACTACATCTTCGAAAACATTGATCAACAAGTCGCGAGCAGCATTCCCGGATGTGCCTGCGATTATGCTAAAAGTAGTATTATCGTTGGCCACGTTCCATTCTGCTGACACTCTGGCAATCGGTAAATTACCTTTAATCCAGAGCGCTTGGTAGCTGAAAGCTCCGTCTGGTAATGTTGGGAGGTTTCTAGTAGGAACAATAATTCTTCCAATTACATAAGCTACCTGAGCTGGGCCTGTTTCTACAGGTCGGAAAAACGACGCATAAGGAAATCTATCTGACATACTGCCTGTCATCTCACCTCTAGTAGCTATCTGATACTGGTCTATTACAGGTTCACTACCTATAACCTCATGCACAGCATTGGTTGTTAAGTTTTGATTCAATCCTTCGTGAAATTCTTCAAGGTCTTTTATCTGAGAACCAAATAGTGTTAACTTAGAATTTCCAAATAACTTAAATTGGTTGGAATAACCAGATCTCAATAGAAAGGATTGGAAGCTTAAATTATAGTTTGGCAAAGAAAAGCCCCATCCGAAAACTAAATCATCTTCAGGAAATATGATATAAGGTGACCTCAGATCAATGTTGTCTGCCTCAGGCAAGAGAACAGTTTTTGATCTAAAACCTTGAGGCGAACCTGACTGAAGTGGGAAGTCAGTTCTTATTTTCTCATCTGATCTTTTAAACGCACTGTAATTATTTGTCAAGGCGCGCGAGTCATTTGTAATTATTCCGTTAGATCTGCCAATTCTTGTCTTTTCAAGAAGTATGGCATTTGTCGTAATATCACTTGCTGTAGAACTAGTAACAAATCCGATACTTACATTTGATACACCTGGTAGTGGTGGGGTGACCCTTGTTCTTGCATTGATACTATAGCTTCCTGTATAGTTAGTCTTAGATTCACCAGGTAAAACAATTACAGAGTCTCGGTCCGAAAGTGCGTCCAACATGTTCTGAAATGTAATATTTCCTGCTGATCGATCCAAGCCAGCAGAGTTTGAATGTACAAATACATTTTGTGCATAAGTCACTAGGTCTCTCACACTGTCAACATAAGTTTCAGCTACTCCGTCTATATCTAAATCATAAAATCCTGGGATTTGTTCAGAATACTCAAACTCGTCGGCGGAACCGGTTACTTTTATTCTAACATTATAATTGTTTTTACCTTGTCTTAGTATAAAAAAATTATTTACTTTTTGATTAATTGCATTGGAAATACTTGTTTCAGCATTGTTGTTTGCGTTGGAATCATTATTGGTCATGAAAAAACCATTTGCAAGTGGTGTACCGTGCATTGCTTGGTAATCAATGCGCAATGCCTCTAGTAAAAAGGGTTTTGTGATTCCAAGACTACTAGCTTTTACAACTTGGCTCGATGAAGCAAAATATCTACCTGAAAAAGGAAAACCAAATACATCAGTAACTCTATTCTGGGCACTTATTGCATTTTGATCAAACAGGGTAAGTGTAGGATCATTGCTCGTATCATTACCTGTTCCTCTTGCACAAACGCCAAAATTTGAAAAACCGACCATTGATGAAGTAACTACTTCTCGTGCACTATTTTCATTAAATCCAGCTTTGACATTTGGGCGTATACTACCGATTGTTTCCCACCTTTTAAGTTGGTCATTCCAATAGCACATCATAGGTTGCGGTATATCAGCCGGCGGGCTAAACTCGTCAGCATTACCTACTGGCATTGGAGTGACTACGCCAATCGTTGTTTGTTCTGTTGTACTTAGGTCGTATTCAAACTTAGTCTTAGTTAACAAGTTCGACCCAAAGCCTGGAACGATTTGAGGTGAAGTCACAGGCCCAAAGAAACTATCTGGTGTTACAACTAAAACTTGGTCATCTTTGAAAGGCACATGTTTTTGTTCTTCAAAAGGTAGACTCCTTGTGTCAGATATCCCTGAAATTGAAGACCCAGTACTGATAATCTCTCCAGGAAAATTTGGGTGTGCGATTGAGCCGCTTCTGTGAAATAAAGTTGCGACATCATTTGTTTCGTCGAGGAACGGATATCTTATTTTTTGATCTCTGGAAATTATATCAACATTTGTTAATGCCCAGTGAATCTTAGACGTATCTGATATCGATTGTTGTATAAAACGAATGTAAAATGGTTCACTGTAATTTGCAGAACTAAACACATGCATGTCAATTTTGATTTTTAACTCTGGACGTCTTTCGTTAAGCTTTATACCCGGTACACCGACGGTCACACCGGTAGATGTTGTTACGTCATTTATTATAAGCTCAAGTGGTTGGTGTACTAGTTCTCCAGAACTATTTATAAGCAACGAACTCGCATTGTTTGAAATAAATTCTTTTATCAAGGGTATTGTTTTCCAACTTCCTACAGTTCCTGTTGTACTAACTTGAACCGCCAAAGTATCTGTTGGTAGCCCCTGATGGAGCCTTAAAGTCGCGAAGTCGTTGTCTGCACCGGTGTTGTATGGACCCTGGAGTAAAGAAAAAATAAGTGTTGGTTTTGATACCTTTTCTTTTGTCCGGACCCACCTACCTTCGCCATCAGACACACCGCCTAACATCAATATTCCATTTTTGACTGCAGTGGGATCATCCGATGTTGTTCCAAATGCGGATATTAGCGCACCCTCATTCTCTCTTTGCAGTTGCACATCCTTCGTTGACACGACCCACTTTTTTTCGTCAACTGCTTTTGTTCTTTGCGTTTTTTTGCGGATATTAAGTATGTCAAAATTGTCTGTGATACGAGTCCCGTATCTTACTGTGTGTTTATCGTCGAATGCAATGTTTTGTTTTATACCATCAGTACCAAACCGGTTCATTCTGTGTATTGTGGGGTACCTTCCTGAACTGCTATCGTCATCACGTATTAGTAGTCTTGTCGGACTATTAAGTATTCCGGAATTATGATCTGTTGTTATGCCTGCTACACCATATAATGTTGCGTTATATATAGCGGAAATTTCTGATGCGCCCAGCGCCTTGTCAAGAAAATAAGCAACTTCGGAAATATTTCCATCAAACTCAGATGAGCCGTTGGCGATGCTTCCAATGAGCAAAGTAGTTACATCACCTCTAACGACAGGCGTTCCGGCGGCGGATGTTGTTGCACTTTGATCTACCCCATTGATGTAAACTTTTAAACCCACGTGGGTACCAAGTGTGTGATCATATGTGCAAACTAAATGTGCAAATTTATCGTGAAAAGAAGCAGTAGCCACTGTGCACAGTGCTTGAAAAAACTGACCATTGTTTGTATCTCTAATATTAAAGGTTAAACTACCATTATTCTCATTAATTTTTACTTGAACTTCTTCCAATAGAGACGCACTACCTAAAGAAAACAAACCACCCACACTAAAGCTTGATGTGGCGTGGTCACTATTCCTCTGGAACCACAAGCTTATAGAAAAAGATCTATTATTTCCAGAGCCATCAGTTGGGGAAAGAGTACGGGAAGAATATGTAATTTTTGCATTTATGTTTTCACTATCATCAAACTTTGCTGTATTAAATGTATAGTTCCCGCCTAAATTTGTCGTAAAAAAGTTCGAAGAAGGTAATGACGGCGCCGTGTGTTCGTATTCAGTTGAGCTTATATTTGAACTTTGGTCTGACCTGTCGGATATCGTACTTGTAATGTCTAACCATAGTTTTAAATTACTACTACTACTAAAAGTAAACGAGGATGCGTTTCCCGCAAGATCAGCAGCAGTAAAGTTTGACAGTAATGAATACTGGCTTAAAGATATTATATCTGGCTTTTTCTTTGGCATTACTTTTTTAAACCCCCGAACGCAATTGAATCAGTTCCATATTTATTGCTTTCATTAAATACTAACCCGCAAGTTGCAGACTTAAAACGCGTACCTAGATCACCTATAGAATTTCTTGAACTAGATAAAAAATCATTCATATTTGATGTTGCAAATGTATAACTACCGCTAATATAATCAACATTTTCTTTAAATGGTGACAATTTATATCTTGAATTGTCAACAAAACCAGGTAATGGAAACATATTTTCACTTAGTGATGTGTTTACACCTCTTTTCTTAAAATTGACGCCTGAAAACATTGTCTCCTGTGAATCATCAAATATTTCTCTACCCTCTTCAGGTTTTGTTATTTCAAACTTATTAGCGATTGCAACGCCACCTTTTTGGGCTTGGTCGATACCACCGCCGGCAAAACTTGACTTGGCGCCAAACAACATAATATCACTGACTGAAAGGTTTGTCAATGAAGATCGTACCTCAAATGTATCAATGGCACCGTCATGTTTTGGTTTACTCGGATCCATATAATGATCAATGTTTCTGTGTCTGTCGTGCACAAAAGGATACGCAGCAACTGAGCCGCTTACTGCATCAGCAGCAACTACTTGTGAAAAATCAACAAAAGGTATAAACACATAATTTTCATCAACTGTTTTATAGTTTAATCCCATCCCAAAGCTGTTAAACTGCATTTGATGATTAATAACGTTTGGCGTGTTTTCCTCAAAAAAACCTTCAGGTGATATCCTTACCATCGGACTTCCACACTGGACACCAAAGTGTTTGAACAATTTTATATTCTTGCCTGTTCTAAATATATCAAAATGCCTCATATCGATCTGTTCTGCCGGCTCACCGTTTTCATAAACTGTGACATTACCTAATCTTACACCACCAACGCCGGCGTTTTCATACGATCGACTCACAGGTGTCTCCGAAACCACTGCTACGCCTAATCTAGCGATTGCTGCTGGCGACATGGTGCCAGATATTTCGGATGTTACTAAATTCTGTATAGACGGTGAAAACTCAAGTATTGTTCGAACGCCTGATGATGCTTTATCTAAAAATAATGGTGATAGTCTTGTCATGATTTACCTAGTGTTTTTTCAAATGTGCTACGAATTGTGATAAAAACAAGTTACCTCTATTTCCGTCTCGTTGAATTGATTTCATATAAATTTCGTCATACAAATATCTGAAACGGTTCCTTTCTAATACATGCGATTCGTATATAAAATTGACACCTAAAAAGTTTGTGGTTCGAGGAACCAAAGTGTACAAAACATCTTCAAACGCATTATCAACCCACTTAAATAACTCTCTGTACTTTTGCAGATTTAACACGTCTAAGACATTGTTAAAATACACATCTCTTAAATGTCTAACTTCTGGATAAGATTCTCCAAAAATCAAATTAGGATTCCCAAACGCGTCTTCTAACTTATCAAAATCATCAAACATTCTCAGCATGTTATCGTTTAACCCTTTCATTACTGACATATCCACTGATAGTCTGTTATCGTCGACAGATTCTTCGCTTGGCAATATTTCGTGCACTGGAGCAATTGTACTAAAATGACCGTCTTCAATATTTTCTATTTCTTCAAAAGATCTAATTCTTATCTTGTCACGTGTATAATTTAAGTCAAATTTATCTGACAAAACTTCAAAGTTGACTCTTAAATTTTTAAATACGTTTTTATTTGATTCGAAATTAGTGCCAACAAAGTGAAAATTGTTCTGAGAAAAATCAAACAATTGAATATTCCCTGAAACATCCGTACCTGTTGTAAATTGCTTTGAATCTGTGTTTAATATTAATCTCTCAAATGAACCGGTCGACGCAGGTGTGAAATTGTAATTAATTGATGGGTTTTCTACACCAAAACTATCGTAATTTTTTGAACGATTTCTAAATTCTTTCAGATTCGTATTTTTAGAGAAAAATCTTAAATTAGTGATCATACCGTGAAAACTAGTTACTTTCGCATCAGATGGTGTGCTGGCACCGTTTAAGAAAAGATTTCCAGCGCCTGGATTTTGAAAGGATTGACTGCCTATCACTAAAAAACTTCCAGAAGTGTTATACGCGCTGATATTTTTAAAAACACTATCATTGTGCTCGCTAAATATTGACGCAGTATGATACTGGGCGATTATGTCGCCGTTTAGCTGTTTTGCTGCTCTTAAAAAATATGAACTGGTACCCACAGCTTTGATATCGTGTGTATTTTCTTTACCAAATGATACGTACCAAGTGTCGCTATCAAAAATGTTAACGCCTGTTAAGAATAGTTCACGTGTAGTTGTATCAGTTGGGCTATCTTTAAAATACAGTCGCAAGTAATGATTTGAAGCGATTAAATTTGTAATAACAGATTCAGTACTACTTGGGTTCGACGTACCTGTTGTATGTAGCCTGATTAAACTCTGGTTCTTTCTATATCCACCAGGAAAGTTATAAAAACCTTCAAATGTAAAACTACCCGATGTCAGCAAACCGTCAGAAACATTATTACTTACACCGTGAACATTAGTATCGTCCTTGTTAATAAATGTACCGCGAGGGTTTGGGCGACCAATTTGTGTTCGGGATCCGGATAAAAAGGAGGTCTTTAACTTTGGTATTTCTATATTTGTCGGGTAACCTTGTGCTGTATTACCTGTTGTTGTCTTTGAGATTGAGCCGCTGAAAGTAAGAAACTTAAACACATCTCTTTTTAATTCTTTTGATGCACTCAAACTTTTAATTTTAGAACCACCATACTCTCTAATTGTTAAAATATTATCAGGCTCAATTCCAGCAGACCTAAATACACTCTTTATAGATCTAATAGTCCCCCGACTTAAGTTAACTCTTGGTGCTTCACTAATAATTCTACGCCAAATTAAATTTTGGAGCTCTACTAGCGATCTTCTTGATTTTCGTGAATCATTTTTTAAGTTAACACCTTCAAATAATTGCTCTACACTACCGTAAGAAAACAAGTTTGGCAAAGTCACATTAAGTATTTTTGATTTTTCTTCAAGTAATGGGTCAGGAGTTGTATCATAATCATTGTAACTTGTGTGTCTAAAGCTAGTAATACCATCTATTAACAACTTCAATTCATCAAAATATTTACTATAGCTTAAAAGTAACTTTATCAAAAGTTGTGTTTCAGGTATTTCCGATATGTTTTTTCCAGGTTGATTTGAACTGAATGTACTAAAGTTATTTTGTAGCCTTTCTAATTCTTCCTCATAGTCTCTAAATTGTGTTCCATTTTTAAAATAATGACGAGGTATCAAATTTATGATTAAATTAGGATTATAATCATCATACAAAGAAGCTGTTGTTAAAAGCCGCGTATTTAATGTTGATACTTTAGAAAATGCAGGGAAAAGAATTGGGTTCCTCTCTTTGTCTTCTGCAGTTAAAGGTACATCAGATCCGGTTAGACGATTTGAAACTGTGAAATTTGTAATATACGAATGCAGTGAATTACCAGAAGAATCTAAAACTAAACTATTTCCTGCATATGCACCATAAGGTTCGTTAAACTTTAAATGCAGTTTCAAGCTGTTGTCGCTATCGTTTCCATAAAAAGATTTAAGCTTACGCTTTTTAACTGTTGCTACTGGATCTACAGAGTGGAAAAATTTCAAGTCGTCAATTGAACCAGAAAACGTTTGTTTGTTTGTAAAAATCGTACTTCCGACACGTGCGTTCTGCCCGTTACCAATCGTCAAGTCTGATCCGTTATAATTTAAAAATCCAAAATTAGTCTGCTGACTTGATGAGTGGACGTTATTGTCAATTAATAGTTTCAGTCTTTGATCGTTTTCTAAATCATACATTGCATATATGTGAGAAAAACCACCTTTTTCTACAGAACCACTTACTACAGAATAATTCGATCCGGAATTGACGAAGAAATGAACTTCACATTTGGATGTACTGTTACTCTCAGATAATGCTATTGTTAAATTATTGGCCAGACTATTTCTTTTCTGGAATATTACTTGATTGTCGTTTATCTGTGTTGGTATTTTTACAAAAAAGTCAACTGAAAACGCGTTACCTTTAGGATCAAGCACCGGTTGACCGTCTTTGACGTCTGATATAGATTTTACTGTAAAACCTGTTTTGTCAACAACACTAATCTGTGTACCATTTGTTGTTGTTTCTCCTACTTGCGTTCCTGAAAAATTTAAATAACCAACATTTTTTGGAAACACATCTAAGACATATTTTTCATAGCCTGTCAGATCATCTTCAAACTTTTCTATTCTTTTTCTGCTTTTTTCAAAAGGATAGAAGTTTATTAACTTATCAAAAGACTCGTTTACTTTTGCAACTGCTGAATGGAAAAATGTGTGATTTTCAAATCTTTCCCATTCTATTCTTAGTTGTTGTGTTGACACTATTCCCTGGTTTTTCTTATCACCGTATCTAAAAGAAGAACTACTTTCTAAATTAGTGTTAAAAAAACTATCAGATAGTTTTAAGTCAGTTTTAGAAGGAGCCTGCAGGAAACTTGTTGCCTTACTGGTTGTTCGGAAAATCTTTGGCTTAAAGAGTCGGCCAGTCTGTCGTTCAAATAAACTTTTTTTAGACATTATACAACCTTAAATTTTGATGCTGCATCCTTAATAACAGTGTCTCGACCGTTACGCCTTATTAAAAAGTCAAAAGCATATGTTCTCCCTTTTGGGAGAGAATCAGTGTAAAAGTTAAAAAACATACCACCTTCATCTGTAGACAGTCTTGTTGAATTATTTACTTTATCAAAATCAATAATGATTTTACCATCTACAACGTCTCGGATGCGGTAGTACATTTCAGAAAATATCTGACTTCTCTTTTCATAGGGTGTCTTTACAAAAGTAACTGGTCTATCACGATTTTCTGCAAAAACTCTTACATTTACAAATTCTCCCGGACGGTACTCATCATTAATATTTAAAACAGAGATCAAAATATTGTTTTGATTTTGCAAGTTTGTAGTTGATCTATTTTCTCTTTTTATAGTTAATGACGATGAAAGATATGTCACAGATTCGTCGCTGCTACTCCATACCTCATTAAAAACAACCGAGCCTGTGATGTTTGCTTGCTGATAAAGCGCGCTTTCAAAACTAGAAACAGCAAAAGATGCACTATATACACCGGCTTGCGCATGTCTCCCTAAGCGCGCTTGAGAAACATCGTACGTTTTCTTAAAAGAACCACTTTCAAGTTTTAAAATCATACAATTAGCGCCTGTCAACTCAGTTCCTGCTGCACCTGATACAATATTTGCAAGATTACTATGGTGAAAATTTCTCAAATACAGTGAAGAAGTAACGTTAAAAATAAAATCAGCGTGTCTGTCTATTGTGGTATCATCAAATTTTACAATTAACTTTGGTCTCAGTGCTGCAACTTGCACCTCTCTCGAGGCAAACCTTTTTACAAAATAACTTTTATCATTCTGTTCAAAACTTCCAGAAAAACCGATTAAAAAGCCTCTATCTGGAATTTGTCCTGAAACAGTACCTGAAACAATGGTTGTTACATCTATTAGTAGATCTTCTTCACCAGTTTCAAACTGAAAAGTTGGTGATAAAGAAACATTTGAACTTCCTGCAGGACCTGCCAATGTTCCGCTTGAATAAACATCGACACCTGAGTCACTGAGAGAACCAGATGCCATTGCTCCCGGGCTGTTCCAAGTTACAGGGGTGCCACCAACAATAGATGATGTTATATAATTAGTACTCATTACATCAGAAAAATTAACGATGTCAAAACCTTGTCCTTCATCAAAATCTTTTGCTAAGGGAAAAAGAATCGCTGTAAAGTTTGCGGGTGTTGTCTGTCCCCCATAAACATCGTGTAATTTAACTTGACATTTAAATGAACTATCATTTATATCAATCTTTTTTTGATTGTCAAGTGTTGTTATTTCATCAATTGGAAACTTTATTAAAAGTCTAGTCAACTCTATCGAGCCAGTTGATCCGTTAAGTGTGTTTTCGTTAAAAAGCTTAAATAAGTCAAGTGTCCCTGCATTACCAACATTTGCGTCTGTCGCTCTAAAACTTTTATTAATGATCTTATTAGTGATATAAGTGTCTTTTGATGCTGTTAATATTCTATACATTATATTACCTTCCCAACAATATCATCATCGGGATACTTTAACTCAAATATACCCCCGCTTGGTGGAAATATAAATCCTCGATCTAAATTCTGTTGTACACTGAAATCGAAGTCACTGTAAGCATTCCCATCAATTATGCCTGTTTTACCAAGAATGTTAAGTGATATTCTAGAAACTACACCTGGAACATTCAATATTAAATTTTCAATTTCTCCGTAAGTTATCGGTTTGTTTATTTGGAAATTTTTCAGGTCAAAATAAGATTTAATTTTTAAGTTAATACTACTTAATACAGTCTCTTGACGAAATCCTTTTTCTATCGTTACAGTATAATTAACACCTATGTTAACAACAGATGCATCGAGTATGTCGATTGCATCTGATACTAGTCTAAAATGATTTAAATACTTAGCTAGATTTTGCTTTAAAGTATCCGATGATGTTACTAAGTTCTTTTTAGAATTTCGAGAAATGACGTGAAGTTCAGCACCTCTTGGATTTCTTGGGTTATCTGAAACTGCTACTCTATATACTCGACCAAACTGAGCTGGCATCGAATAAACTCTTGCTATTAAATCTTCACGTGTTACAATTCTATTTTGAGCGCTTCTATTAAAAATAGCTATATTTCTTAGTTCTTCAAGTGTTGGTTCATCTTCGCCACCCGAAGCTGATTTTTTGTTAAAGACAGTCAATGACGATCTGACTGCTGCTTCGTCTGATGCTGTAGTGCTCGTTCTGAAAGTAGTTAAAAGAGTTTCGACCGAATTAATTTCTCCAGCTGATACATTATCACCTAAACCACCCCCAGATCGATAGTTGATGTTTAATGTTGTATTCCTAGGCGATATTCCAAGTGTTTGTGTATCTAAAAAGCTGTTAGGATCAATTGTTACAGTTGTAAATGTTTTTCTGTCTCCGAATAAGCGAATTGCATGTTCACTTGGATCGGGAATTACATCTTCGTCAAAGCTAGTTTCACTACCTGCACCAAAACGCAGAGTAGTTTTTCCGCTACTGACACTTCTTGTGGCTACAAATCTTTTTGGTGCATGTAGGAGTTCCAATCTTGACGGAACATCTGATGAGTCATACCTGTGATTGTCGAGGGCTTTAAACACTGTGTCTTGTGATAGAGAATCAACTTCAAAATATTTATCTCCCAAACTATCAACAACTGAGATAATTTCGTTTACATTGTCTTCTGTTAATGTAACAGTTCTAAACGGAACGTTGTTATCTTCAATTGTAAATGATTCAGTTATGATGCGTGCGCTTGATACTAATCCTTTTCTAACCAGTAGAAAATTAATTATTGTTGAACCTGACGTTTGTCCAATAGATTGATTTGCAATTAGTCTGTTTAAATTATCTCTATCTTTAAAGTCTACGTCTTCTAACAAATAAAACCTTGTTCCGCCTGGTGTGGAAAATATAGAGTTCTTTTTAATAACAGGTAAAGCACTTTCATCTGGCACAGCGATACCTGTTGAGTCTAGTTTTGCAGGTACAACTATTTCTAATTCAACTTCTGCATATGCAGGTGCAGCGGCAGGTATTTTAACGCCCGCTTCCCTGATTAATCTTTCTAAATTATTGTTTTCAACTGCTGTTTC
>MDTC01239684.1_pt1 | contig 30714 bp, 27 predicted proteins | sample 811181 | NCBI WGS metagenome assembly MDTC01 (sample SAMN05326644, study PRJNA326480) | marine metagenome | isolation source: seawater | place: Pacific Ocean: North | collected 2011 | reverse complement strand
GTTCACTGTTTGAGGAAGTGGAAATTCGTTACCATATGTCAATAGCCCTGTTAAGAAGGCCATTCCAGCGTCTAAATCGGATGATTCTAAAAATTGCATGAGGCTTTCTAGGAATTTTGCTCCTTCTGCCATATCATAAGTATTGTATCCAGCGTTAATCATGTTGCTCCATAATTGGCCACTCTCTCCAATACCAGGTTGTCTTGAGGCATAATTGACCCAATTTGACCAACCTCCAGCATCGGCGCCTGAAGAGTTAAGATTGTCAAAAACTGCTTCTATCTCCGCAGTAGGATTTGCAGTATCCCAGGTAGTGTCGATTGCAGTAAGCACTTTTTCTATTTCTCCAACCAATAAGTCTGGGATTTGAGTTGGATTATCGGTAGCTGTTAACGCTCCCTCTTCTGCTGTGATGCTTGCACCATATACTCCGCCCAAGGCATTGATTGGAATTGTATATTCTCCTTCCCACACCATAGTAGAAGAGTCATTTTCGTGAAGCCCGATTGATTGCATTACAACCGTATCGATTACAACTGGGTCACTTGGTGATTCCCCTTGAGTAATTATTCCTATTGGGTCGTTTTCAGGATAGTGAAGAATGTCTGCTGTTACGATGGTGTTTGTGGCTCCACTATTAGAGAGTGAGTGCCCTCGGGTCAGTGCAAAAATTTCTACTGTGTCTCCCACGCTGGAAAACTTAGTTGTAACATAACCATCAACGCTTAGAATGGAAGTCTGTCCATTGATTTCTATGGTATCGTTAGGCGCAATTGAGTCTGCGATTACTGGTTGTAAGGTCATGAAAATTAACAACGCACACAAAATTATTGGCTTTTTGCTCATACAAACCGGTCATCCTGCTACCATATATGTGATTTGGTTATAGGTTATTTCAAAACTATTGGAATAAAATTCCTAAGTTTAAATTTCCATTGTGGTCGGTTAATGTTGAACAAGTGAATTCTGCATATTCTGCTTCAGTCCATACTTCGCCGGTTGGAGAAAAGGAATTGGTTGGTATCGATAGTGCATACAACCATGAAGATAGTGGCGAAATAGTAGATTGTGAATAAGACACTTCCCAAGATTTACTATTTTGAAGCGGTTGGTCAATAATTGGGCACCAAGATTGCGATTGATCTAATTCTTGCCCCAATTCAAATAAATCTCTAATCGATAGTTTTTCTTGTGGCGTTTCGCCTGTTTGAGAAATATCATATTTTGTCCATATTTGTGGATGGTTGATTTCTAATGGTTGTTCTAATGAGGAGGATGTTGTTATCAGATTCACATCTGGCGATGTCCCACGACAAAGGAAACTATCGGGAAGGCACCCGTTGATCGCTGTTTTATTTTCTGTCAAAAATTGAACTATTATCTCTGGGCCTGAGCGGGTTGTTATTCCGTTTTCTGTTTCAATAAATGATGCATGATTATTGCTCGTAGGGCTCCACCTAGGAGGATCATGTATAATTTGAATTTCCAAATTACTGGAAATGTCGCCGGCATCCCAATCGAAAATTAGCCATTCTCTATAGATTAAATCTTGTGAGTCGGTCTCTCTCAAATAAGTTAAATTCAATACCGCTTCGACCCTGCCTTGCCTATCATCTTGGTCTATCAATTCTGTAATGATTACCTGCCCGTATACATTTATGCCCGCCACCGGAAATTGACAATCAAGACAATTTTGAGAGATTACTGGGTTGGAAATTAAATCGACTGTTGCCAAAGGACCTAATTTAAAATCGTCTAACCCCAAAGAATTCATTGCTGAGCGCGTCGATAATTCTACTGTACCGGTTATTTTTGTGCTCTCAAGTTCTACTTCTGCCACTTCTTCGGGAGTGGGTTGAAGTGATAGGGTCGCAAATATTACGATGGCCAACACAGACCACTCGACTATCGAGAATGTCTTGATTTTGTTTTCTGCCACAAGTTAACCAATGCATCTTGCTTGAAGAGTTTATCTTCAATAATCTAAAACATAAGCAAAAATCAATGGGGCGACAATTGTGGCATCACTCTCTATAACAAATTTTGGAGTTTCCGGTGATAATTTGCCCCATGTAATCTTTTCATTTGGCGGGGCGCCTGAATAACCTCCGTATGATGTGCTTGATTCGCTTATTTGACAAAACCAAGCCCACAGGGGGGCTTCGCGTTGAAGGTCTTGGTTTAGCATTGGCACGACGCATATTGGGAAATCTCCCGCGATACCGCCGCCGATCTGAAAGAAAGCCAGAGGAGTCTCTTGTGCTTCATACCAAGTTGCGAGTTCAGTCATGTAATTAATTCCACCAAGAATAGTATTTGCTTGGACGTTCGATTTGATCACATGAGATGCAAAGATATTGCCCATTGTAGAATCTTCCCACCCTGGGACAAATAGCGGTAGGCCGTTTTGTGCTGCAGCTAAAACCCAACTATCTTCTGGATTGCCGTCGAGTTTTAGTTCCCCTGATTTCAACATTTGATAGAAAAACTCGTGCGGCAAATGAGACCGCTCTTCCTCTGAAGACTTTTTCCAAATTGGCAAAATTACCTGCTCTATTTCTCGAATTGCAGCATCTTCAGGGATGCAGACATCGGTCACACGATTTAATTGTCTTGTCAATAACTCAGCGTCATCAGAACTTGAAAGACTACGCCAGTCTTCAATCGATTCATATTTTGATTCTGCTACGAGCAAGAAAATGTCTTCTTCGAGGTTTGCCCCGGTGCAGGAAATGCCTGCCACTGCGCCACTTCTAATCAGTGGTGCTAGAGTTTTTCCTAATCTAGCCGTGCTCATTGCGCCAGCCAATGTGATGAATAATTTGCCTCCCTGGCCGATGAATTGGGTCAAAGAGTTAGCAGATTTTTTTAATTCTCCAGCATTGAAGTGTTGATAATTAGAATTGATGAATTCTCGAATTCCCACTTTATTCACCACCATGTAAAAAGCGACTTGCTGTTGTTCTTTTTTCCAGTTTAATCTCCGGAGATAGTGTGAGCAACCGTTGGTGGATTTCATCAATAATGGGTTCGGCGTTAGTGCCTCCACAAGTAAAACAATCAATGGCTAGCCAGCCTTTATCAGAATAACAGTGTGCCGTCAAATGGCTTTCATCCAGTAGTACTGCTGCTGCAAATCCAGGCGGAGAGATTACACCATCAAATATCTCGACATGGGAGTGAACTCTTCTTGCATCACTGTTATCGATTGCCTGTTCCATAATCGATAGGAGTAATTGTCCTATGTCTTTTGCTGAGGGAAAAAAACTCGTATAATCTACTAAAATATGACTGCCATGAGAATTTAACATTGTTTCACCTCAAATATTCATAACTTTTCAAAATAATTTTTGTCAAAAACGTGGTTGTTTTGGATGTTGTTATCCTCACTAGTGTCCGCCCATTTGCCATTTCTTCTATTATCGATGTGGTGAATTATTCCTTTTGTGGCGATCATCGCAGCAGTAAATTGTGTTAATGGTGTGTCTTTTTGTGGCACTATTTCATTGACGTCCATGCTGATTACCGTTGCCTTTGATGCACTGAATAATTCTTGAATTGTTTCAATTATTTGCCAAAAAGTTAGCCCGCCTGGAACTGGTGTTCCGGTGGCTGGAACCAAACTACCGTCCAAACCATCGATATCGATTGTTAAGTGTACGGGTCCTTCGATAGAGGTTAATGTTTCAATCCAACTCCCCCAAGAAGAGTTAGATGAACTATGTATGTCTGAAGCAAAGAAAGTTGTAACGTCATCATCGCTTTGTATCCTTTCATATTCGTGCTTAGAAAATGCCCTTATTCCAACTTGGTAAAGGTGTTTTAATCCGAAATCCATCGCTCTTGATGCGGCACAAGCATGAGAAAATGGTTCTCCATTCAGTTCTTGTCGCAAATCAGCATGGGCGTCGATTTGAACCAATGTCAATTGAGAAAAATCGCCATTGACCAGCGGATGGCCTCCTGCAGCATTAATTATCGATGGAAGAATGCCGTGCTCTCCGCCAAGAATCACGGGGAATTTATGGCCATCAAACCATGGAGCGAGATAGTTCGATATTCCGTCTAATTGCTTTCGAAGATTGCCGCCCTCGCCGTTCCATGGTTCCGCTGTTTTGATTTTGTAACCTGCTGGTAAATCTTCACCAAGTATCGGGTCAAAGAGTTCTACCTGTCCGCTTGCCTCTATGCAAGCTGATGGCCCTAGTGCCGTTCCTTGGCCATAGGAGGTAGTCAGTTCATATGGCACTTGTAAAATTACGATGTCGGGGGTTCCACCCTGTTCTGGGAGCCCCAGAAAGTTGCCTTCAACAAACTCCTCTGCCACAGGCGCGGGTAGGCTCATTCTGTATTGAGGGTTTGGTGTATTTTTGTGTAATGAATTTGCCGGATAGTAGTAGAAAATGGCCAATTTCACCGATGATTTAATATGGGTCGGTGTACAATATAATTACTGTTCTCGGGCATTAAGTGCGCGGGCGGGGGTTTTCAAGATGGGTATGACACTAGGAGAATTGACGAAAGCCATTCAGCAACACATCGATTTAGAGATGGAGGATGAGGTCGCTCAAGGGATGGCTGAACACGCTCTCGGTTTCTTTGGATTTTACAATAGAATCATCGATAACGCACTAGAACCCACAGATAGAAACTTGTTTTACATGTTCCAAGATTACAATCTTTTGACTACCGAATCAGAAGAGACCACTCTCTGGGATGGGCGTGAGTGGAGAATTCACTACTGGAAGTTTAAGCCGGACCTGCGCGAAAGTGTTGAGGCCTACATGCAGAGAAATAGAAAAGCTGAGGAAATTGATCCGTTTGCTGACTTGTACGGCGGAGGAGATGCTGGGACTATTTGGACTCGTGAGTCTGAAAAGGTAGTCAATCCCAATGCATTTACTTCTGAATGGTAGGTTGATTTATTGAAGCATATCGATGTTTATGTATGGTGGTTTGCATGCGAGTCGCAATAAGTTTAGTATTGTGTATGATGCTTGCAACTATTCCAATTACTAGTGCACAAAGCGATTCTAGTGAAGAGCAAATGTGGCCTGGTGACCCTATCGATAGCCATGTTCACATGACTTGGGCTGCACTAACACTTGAAGTAAATGAGTGGGCCGGTGATTATCCGGAAATTGTTGATTTAACCAGTGTCGGTGAGTCTGAATTGGGGAAGTCTTTGTGGGTAGTTAGGTTATCGGATTGGTCTAATGATACGAAACCCGATGGGAATCCTAAAGAGGTTGTATATATCGATGGAGGCCACCATGGAAATGAATACTTAGGCACTGCATTGGCTTGGTTATCAGCTAAATGGTACATCAATGGATGGGTTGAAGGAAATCAGGAAGCGATTGATGTATTACAGAATTCTGAAATCCATGTCCTAATAATGCTGAATCCTGATGGCAATGATTTCGATACTCGATGGAATATCAATCAAGTAGACCTCAATAGAAACTATGACCATTTTTGGAATACCTGCCCTACCACACAACCAGGGAGTAGTGCCTTTAGTGAAGCAGAAACTTCAGCAAATTCGGCCTATATGAATGCTGAAGTCCCTGATGCGGATCTATACGTCACTATGCACACAGGTGTTTGGATTATGTTGTATCCGTGGGGCAAATGGCCAGAACAGCCTGCTGATTGGGAATTATTTCATCAGATAAGAGAGGATGTTAATGAGAATGTTTCTAGTATCCCTATTCAGAATGCAAATCAAGGGCTGTATCCAAATTGTGGAACAAGTAGAGATTATGGATATGGGGTGATGGGTTATCCAACATTTACCTTCGAGACCGATGATGAACAATTTGTCCCCGGCTCATTTGAAAATCTAAATGACCGTTTAGGAGAAGAGATGGACGTTATGAGGTATTTGATCAATAATGTCTGGTATTGGCGAGCGAGATTAGATGTCCGGTCTCTGGAAATTTCTGATGATGAAATAATTCTGGACGTGGACAATCTTGGGCAGGCTTCGACGATCAATGCTACGTTGCAATATGTCGAAGCGAGTGGGGATGTAGTTTGGACCTCGTCTGCATTCACCGTCAATGCTACCAATTCTTCAATGGTTAATTTAGATGCTTCTAACCTCAGTTATTCGGACGATGGAATGTGGCAATTATATTATCAGGTTCGTGTCATTAATGCCTCGCGGTGGGTTACTGAAGCAATAGATGTCGAGGTTGTTGAGTCATCTGAAGATGGTGAAACTGGATTTTTGGTCGGTTATGGCTTGTTTAATTCCCTAACTACAGTTCTCTCAATCATTGGACTTGCAGTTGTTTTGAAACCTGAAGATGAAGAATCGGATGGAGATTGTGATTCAAAAGTACACGATAGTTGAAATGCTATCGAGAATACGGGTCAATTGGTGCCCCTATGGAACTGAATGTAAGCGCAAATCAAAATATCAATGGAACTCTGGTTTTACCTCTTTATGAAGGATGCGACTCTGTACCCGAGTCTTGTGAAGCCGGCATGCCTAATTCACTCAAATCTCAAATAAATCGAGTATTATCCGATGGAGATTTCAAGGCTAAAAAGAAGTCAACGATGACTCTTCTTGGTGGCGAAGATGGAAAGGTAATTCTAGCTGGTTTAGGAAAATCCGATGATTGTACTTCTCATGATTTCCGTAAAGCCGGTGCTGCTGTTACTGCAGGGATGAAGAAATCTCATGGGAGTGAACTAACCGTTCTTTTTGATAATGCTGGAGTTGCTAATATGGGGGCGTTTGCAGAAGGAATGATGCTACGTGATTATTCATATGACAACTACAAGCAAAAAAAGGACGATGATGAAGAGAAGACTGAAGTTTCTGTCCGTATAACTTGTTCAGAAGCAGAAGCAGAAGAATTAACCAAATTAGTTGCCCAATACAAAGGAATCTGCAAAGGCGTACATCTTTCAAGAGACCTTGGAAATTGCCCACCTAATGATATGTATCCAGAAGTTTTTGCCGATATGGCTTGGGAATGGGCAAAGGATTTCGATAATGTCGATGTCACCATAATTAATTATGATCAAGCGATAAAAGCTGGAATGGGTGGACTGGTTGCTGTGGGGATGGGTTCTGCCCGAAAGCCATGCATGGTTATTTTCGAAATGAATAAGCATGTAAAAGGTCGCTGCCCACTGCTAGTTGGAAAGGGAATTACTTTCGATACGGGTGGAATTTCTTTGAAGCCTGGAGCAAATATGGATGAAATGAAGTACGACATGGGTGGTTCTGCTACTGTATTTGGAACAATGGAAGCGCTTGCTCAGACTGGACACAAGGGGAAAGTCGTAGCAATTACATGTATGGCCGAGAATATGCCTTCATCTAATGCTCAACGCCCAGGTGATGTAATTACTACTTTATCTGGAAAGACAATTGAAGTCTTGAATACTGATGCCGAAGGAAGATTGGTTCTTTCAGATGGTCTTTGGAAAGCGGGAGAATTTGACCCTGAATACATTATCGACTTTGCTACTTTAACTGGAGCTTGTGTTGTTGCACTTGGCCACGAGGCAACTGGTCTTTGGTCTAATGATGATGACTTTAGAACAAGAATCCATGAAGCCGGAAATGAAGTTGGAGAATTGGCTTGGCCTATGCCATTACTTCCAGCATTTGAAAAAGAAATGACCGACTCGAAAATTGCTGATACACGAAATCTAGGTGCCGGAAGATGGGGTGGAGCAAATACTGCTGCTGCATTCTTGAAACAGTTTGTTCCAAACAGAGGATATGAAAAAGATGGGGAGCAAATCACTTGGGCGCACATGGATATTGCGGGAACCTATTGGGGTTCAAAAACAAACACTATGGTCAAGAATGGCGCTACTGGAATTCATGTTAGGACAATCCACCATTTGATTACTAAATCTTGATTACTATCAAATTCAATGGTCTCTTTTCGAGCCGAATTTCACAAAGATGTTCTTTTTGAAATACATAGCCCATTGAAATATTAATTGAAGGATGCAAAATCCTATTACATACCATACCCAAAAGGAAAACTGAAAGTCAAAAAACAAGGACAGGACATAGGTTATTATTATCAAACCAGGGCCCTCATAGATGAACATAGATTTAGTTGAACTAAGTCTATCTTCAAGGGGAGTTGTCACCAAATCATATTCGGCATCATACCCAGCACCCATGAACTTCAACTTACTCCCCCAAACAAAGGCTAGGGAATGAGTTCATATTTATTCTCTCACTCTATCGAAAAGTTAGGTTGTTTAAAATTGGCTTTGGAAGCCTTTGCAACTCTTCGGATTCTCAACTTTTTACCGTTTTTTGTTACTTTTTTGTTACTTCTTCCGGTATGAAGTAAATGGGAGTTTAATTCTGGTTCGACAAGAGGCCTACTGGAGGTTTTTCTAGTCGTAGGAGTTCTATTGGCTTTGAGCCTACGGCTAGATTTCTGCGGCCTTTGTAATTCTGCCTTTTGCTCGAAGTCTAAATTCCACTGAACCATGCATAGACATTGGCATATGTGCTATAAAGCGTTGTTTAATTCAATTGAGAAATGGGGTCGCCAATTTGTAGTTCAGTTGGCTTTATCAGTCATCAAAAACTTCTACTTCGACCTTTTTTCTGATAAATTCAGTCATCTTGGATTTGAATCTGGTTGCTCTAACTATGTGATTATCTATCCAGTGATAATTTCCGCCTCTAGGCTTACCAAATAGACAGGAGTGCCATTTGAAACCGTGCCTGGAAAGCCACTCTTCAGTCACTTCTCTGTGCTCTTCGGCCCTTGCTGTAAAGAAGCATATTTGATGCCCTTCATCGTACCACTTGTTGATTTGATCTGCTACTCCTTCAAAGCATTCTGCAGTAGCCATTCTTTCTGGTTCTTCATTTGGTATGTCTTCGCAAATCGTTCCATCTATGTCGATAAGGAAATTTTTTACTTCATCTGGTAAAGTAGGAGAAATGGCCAAGCCCCTTTCGTCGACCTTGTCAACTAAATCAGTCATATTTGCTGCTAAAGCACGGGGCTCTTGAATAAATCGTTATTTTTCATTCATTATGGTGATGAATGAATGAAGTGCCGCACACACGGCACCATACTTTAGTGCCATCTTTTCTTGGTGTTGTTCCTGAAATATCAATTTCAACTCCGCAAACACACTTTGCCATAACGCCCATGTTAGAGCCCAAGAGGTGGGGCTTGATGAATTAAACGCTTCAAGAGAATGTTTGCCATGACTCAAAACGCATGAAAATCTTACTAGAAGAAAATCCTTTTACCTCACTGCAGCTAATAGATTCCACATTACCGCCTGCTAGTTTAATCATTGATGTGATATTGCCTTCTTGAAGAGCCAGGGAGCCTCTATCAATTATTGCCCAGCCACGAATAACTGTAGAATGGTCTGTTGAAAGTAATGGCAATAGTTGTGGTAAATGTTCAAGGCTGTTATGGGGTAAATTAACCAATAAATAATCGATTTTCTGCTCATTATCTAGTTCGTCTTTCCATTTGCGGGCATCGATATTATTTATTTTGAGTTGTTTTGGTTGGGTTGGTGATTTTGAAATGAAATGTTCAATGTTGCCCTTTAGTAATTCAAATGCATCGGGATTCAAATCGCCTGCATAACACTCGGAAACTAAGCCCTCTTCTCTAAGGAGAGTGGCTAGGCTTGGCCCTACTCCCGCGTATGGGTCACAAATCCTAAGTGGGCGGGAAAGTTGTTTTCTCAATTTTTGGGCTACTAAGAGATTGTCTTCTCTTTCTTTAGATAGGCGTGCAGAAAAATAGACTTTCGCAGGATCTGTGGAAATCAATACTCCGTTTTCTCTGATTTGAGTAATCGTGGAAATGTCATTATTTCTCGAGGCTAGTGGTTCAAGGTCTCTTACGCGGAATTCTCCAATAACTCCATTATCCGCGCATACTAATCTTACCGATGGTAATTGTTTGAGCATGGCTTCGGCGATTGCTGTTCCGTATTCACGGGTTTGTTCTTCTAGTTTAACGATTAATATGTCTCCTTGAATTTCATAGGAGTTGGGCAATTCTTCTCCAATTTCCTGAAGCAGTTTTTGGTCGAGATGTTCGCTCCAATGTTCCGGGCCTTTGGTGGTGCCTGTGGCTAAAATAATTGTGTTTCCTAACCAAGATTTATCGCTTTCTGGAGGGGCTATTTCAGACAGGGGGATACCTTTCAGTCCGTCTTCTAGAGATAGGACTCCTGCGCCTTTTTGTAACCAATTCTGAGATCGGCAAAGTTCGAGCCAGTGCTGGGTTTCTGCACTCGGCACTCTCAAATGACGCATAGGCTTCGCCCTATCTAAGCAAGGGCGAGGTTTGAGGATGACGGCTGGAAATAGTACAGAATTACCAAAATCTGGATTATTGTTGATTGGCATGGGCCCCGGGCGAATTAGTTCTATGACTATCGAAGCAAGAAATGCTGCAAAGTCTGCAGACTTTAGACGTTATGAAGCATATACTGCGCTATGGCCGGAGAATGAATTGCAATCTCTAGAAAACGATATTGGGCCTATTGAAAAGGTTATGCGCCCCGAGGTTGAAAACCCGGCCGAAATACTTGAATTAGCAAAACAAAGCCTTGTTGCTTTGTTGGTTGTTGGAGACCCATTACAAGCAACTACTCACGTAGATTTACAATTACAAGCAATGGAATCAGGTGTTGAATGTATAGTGTTTCATGGTATTTCCATTACAACCCTTGTTACTGGAAGTATTGGACTCTCTAACTATCGATTTGGCCGCCAAACAACGATTACCTATCCATATGGTGGATGGGTAGCTACTTCACCGCTAGAAGTTATTGCTGTCAACTTACTTCAAAATCAACATACCTTGGCATTATTAGATCTTGACCCCACGGGTGCTGGAACTGGTCAGCAAGTCCCTATGCAGCCGGCAGATGCAGTAGAATCATTGCGTTTAATGAGAAATAAATTGGATGAGTCAATAGACAATATGGGCATGGAGTCTCCTTTGGACTCTATGCGAGAAGATGCTTGCAAACTATTTCTTAGTGGTGATTTAAACGAGCAGATTGTGGTTTTATGTGCGGATATGGGGACTGATGATGAAAAAATAACATGCACGACAATCGGTCAACTTTCCAATCTCGAAGGTGGAAGATTGAATTGTTTAATTTTCCCCGCAGTTACGAGTGAAGTTGAAGAGAGGGCTTTGCTTCGTTGGAAATAGAGGGTGTGGAAATTATGGCAGGAAATGTAGTAATTATCATTTCATTCCTGTTCTTCATGTTCTTATTTGCTGGTGTTGGCCTTGCATCAATCAGAGTCAAAAAAGACACCACTGATGATTACTTGGTCGCAGGGAGAGGGATGCATCCGGCACTCGCTGCACTTTCTGCCGTTAGTACTTGGAATTCTGGGTACATGTTCATTGGAGCGATTGGTTTTACCTATATGATGGGATACAATATCATTTGGATGGCCATTATGTCTATGCTAGGGCAAATACTTGCTTGGGCATGGCTATACAAGTTCATCCAGAAAGAAGGGCGAGATAGGGGTGTGCGTTCTCTGTCTTCACTTGTTGCTGAAAAGGCAGGGGCGCCAGAAGCAAAACTGGCTGCTGTACTATCTGTACTATTTCTAAGCATATACGCTGCTGCTCAACTTACTTCTGGCGGAAAGGCATTACTGGTAATGATGGGTTGGCCTGAACTAATTGGAATCTTGATTGGTTTTGTTTTAGTTGTAGCCTACTGTTATGCTGGTGGAATTAGGGCTTCGATTTGGACTGATGCTGTTCAATCATGTGTAATGATTGTTGGTTCTCTTATTCTTTGTTGGATTGCTCTAGGTAACGTAGGAGGAGTTAGTGGGCTTAATTCAGGTTTGGAATCACAGGACCCTGCACTAACTAATTTTATGCCACCAGACCTGATATTTGGTCTTTCGATGTGGGCTTTTGCGTTCTTCTTGGGAGGTTTGGCTGTGGCTGGACAACCACAAGTAGTATCGAGAGTTATGACCCTAGGTTCTGATAAAGACCGTAAGCAGGCTATGATCTGGTTCTTTGTTTGGCAAACTCCTTTCCTAGTTTTGATGACGTTTATCGGACTTGCAAGTAGAGTCATATTTAGTGAAAATGACTTTGACCCTGAACTTGGACTTCCTATGCTAGCAATGGATACTATGCCTGCGGTTGGGGTTGGGATGATTCTCGCCTCGATATTTGCCGCAACTATGTCTACTGCTGATAGTCAAGTTCTTGCTTGTACTGCTGCTATTACTGATGACATCAAGCCAGAGTGGCGAGAAGATCACAAGACTACTAAAAAAGTTACATTATTTGTCGCTGCTTTTGCTACAGCCATTTCTGTCGCTGGACTATATGTGCCTGGTGGAGATTCTGTATTCGCACTTGTCGTACTTGCAGTGTATGGCTTAGGGGGCGTGTTTGTCCCATTACTAATTATTAGGTGGGCTGGGTATGAACCAGATACTACTCATTCTATTTCTATGATGGTTGCTGCATTCGTGGGAGTTATTGGATGGACAATTCTTCTTCCAATTGCGGGCATTAACTGGAGTGGTGCAGATGGTATTTTCCCCTCGGTGCCAGGCATGGGTGCCGCTTTCTTGGTTCACTTTCTGTTTTGTTGGAAGCGTGAAAATTCAACGGCAAATCCGTTTGGAAGGTATAATTTCCCTGCAAGGAAGGTGTCGGCAATTGGGGCGGTTGTACTGCTAGCGGTAGTTGGAGTTATGGAAGGAAGTTATGTTAGATTGGCTCCTGACAGTGAATCAGCGAATAGTAGCAACTCTGGATATCAACTAAACTATACTGTAATTCAAAATATCAAAACTGAAACACTATTCATAGGCGATGGGGAAACTGTCGGGGTTAGTTTTGAGGTTCTTGAAACCTCTAATGCTGTAATCTCTCTCTCCCTTTATGTTACATTTGATGAAACTGCAAATGAGGGTGTCAGTGAGGAATGCGACACGGTAATTTCAAGTCCGGACTTTTCAGATGTAAATGGGCCTCATGATCAAATCCAGGATGGCGCGGTACAGACTGATAACTGCGATGAAACAAATCAATTGATGGCCTGGGTTGAAACAAATGGGGAGCTTAAGTATCGCTGGGCGGAAAACGGCACTGGGGAATATTCGGAATTTGGCTCCGAAATGGAATTAAATGAAATTAGAACAATCATGGGTGAATCATTTAGGATGCAAGGTGTTTATTATTCAGATATTACTGTTGAAACAAGTCATGCTCTAGAACCGTTTGGAAATGACCCTGGTGAAAGTATTACAATTACCTGGGTTGCATTGACATTTGTTCCAGAAGAAGTGAAAAAGGCCTTATAGCGTTATTTTCATTCCTTGAACGGCAACCTTCCAGCCCATTGATTCTACCGTTCTAAAGGCTGAACTAGATTTATCATAAAGTGGGTTTGTATGATTGAGATGAATGAAATAAACGTCCGCATCGCCTGGTAATTTAGTTCCTAAATGTGCAATCGTTTGACTCACTGGAGGGTGTGGCACTTCTGCTTGCGAGCGCCCTGAAAGTTCGTGCTGCGACCAAAAAGTTCCATCGATAAACGCCGTATTAATTTCTAATTTATCGAACCATTCCCTAATTAGTTTACATCCATATGAGGAAAGGGTTTCTTCCCACGTATCATGGTCTGGCAAATAGAGTAATGATTTGTTCTCACCTCTAATTATGAATGCATGCATATCTGATAGTTCATCACGATGTGGAACAATGATTGGCTCTATACTCTCGGCGCCGAATTGAATTATATCTCCGGTCTGAAATGGAATTATTTCAAAAACGCCTTGATCTAACATCAAAGACCATTGTGGTGTTGCATGTATCAAATCAGCCATTTTCTGAGAAACGTGTAACTTAATGCCTTTTGCACCAATAGTCTCTCGACCAAATAATCCAAGTCCATCGACATGGCCAAAATGAGCATGTGTCAGCCAAACGTGTTTAGGTTCGCTTTCACCCCAAATATTGAGTTGTTCTCCAAGGTTTCTAGTAGCATCAAAAAGATGTTTACTTTCATCGGCCAATGATAGCCCCAAAGAGGTGGGATATGCTACTTCATCATGTTTTACGTCCTTGCAGCATGGCTTTTGACACGATGGTTGGGGGCGGCCTCCATCCTGTGCAATTCCAAGTAAGGTGGCCTCGGCCATGAGCATTGGACTAGTTTCTATTTGATGAATTATACAGTGATAATTGATTAAATTAAAAGTCATAATAAATCGAAGAACTCAAACCATACCCTATGTTGGAACTGATGAGGGGAGTTTATGGCAAAACCTGCACAAGTAGAATTCCCTGGACAAAAAAAGACCAAGGTTCGGATGCGTGGGACCAAGCATGCTAACGAAGCGACTGTCAAAAAAATCACAAAGGAATTAACTCGTTTACTTGAAAACCCTCGTTCCCACTTGCCAGCGATGACATGGAGTGGAAAGTTACGCTGGGGCAGAACTGATTCAGTGACTAAAACTCTAAGAGAATTAGACAAAGTCATCAAGAAGAAAAATGACCTTAAATGGCTTGGAAAACGAATGATGGCTAAACGGGGAGACCCTGTGGCAAAGGCCTTTGCTGGCTCATTGCATGCTTGTCATGACGAAGATTTTACCACAGTTGGTAAATTCACATCTGGCTCTTTTGGAAGCGCTTCATTCATTCGCCGTGGAGACGGAAAGCAAGGTTATTTGGCAGGGCTGCAAAATTACTCCAACCTAACCCTTAGAATGCTGCCTTGGGAAGAACATGCAAAGCGAGGAATGTATTTCTTTTCATGGAAAGGCGGATTTGTGTGCACTGGGCCAATCCCCAATCCTCCGGATGAATGGGTTGACGATGTTTTAGATCGTTCCAGATTTAATTTCAAAACCAAGGAAATTGATGGTATCAAAATTTGGCATACTGAAGATGTTGATGCTGCGTCTATAATCGAGTCTAATACTTCCGAGTCGGGTTGTATTAAATTTACTTTCAAAAATGGCCAAATTGTTGTGATTGGTTTTGGAGCAATGGAAGAAGTATCGAAGAAGGATTCGTCTTTTATTCATCATTTAGCGCTATCAATGCTACCGCCATTTTTACCTTCAATTCTTGATATTGAAGCGATTTGGAAACCTGAAGGCTGGCCTTTGGATAAAGAACTCCCAAAGGGAGCGGTTGAGGGTGTTGGGAAGATAGTAGATGCGTGGCAAGGTTTGACTATGAATGAAGGATTGGTTACCAAAGCCATCAAAAGGTCGATTCTCGATTCGGTGGATGACGGTTTGATTGTCAATTCAAAATGGGTTGGAACAATGGAGCATTCGGAAGTTTTCGCAGCACTTGAAGGCACACCAGGTTCGTCAGATGAAAGAGACTTGGCGAGCCATATTTTACTGGCTGGCGTAGAAGGAGTCAGTGAAGAAGAAGAGGGGATTAGAATCAATGCAAGGGGTGAACTTTCTGAACGAAAAACTCCAACTGTCGAGGTTATTGATGGAGCCAGTTGTGGAGATGTGCTAACTGCTTTATGGGAAGATTATGGACTCAGTGCACTTGCTAGTATAGGAATTAGTGGTGATGAGGGTGAAGAGATTTGGCAGAAACAAAATAAGAAACCAAAACCATTTGGTACCTTTTTGAAGAGTTTGGATTCGGCAAGGGAGTCTGCAAAATTAGTTGCTAGATTTACCACTAAAATTGGAGAGATGGGTGGCGCATCCGGCCATATTCATGACTTGGTGAGAGTTGGCCTAATGGATGGTTTGGGCAAAGCCGAAAGAATGGCTACTGCAAGACATGATTCCATTGAAAAGGCTGCTGCATCTTGGGCTTGGTTGCTCGCAGTTGGCCGTTCTTCGGGACAGGAGTGGCATTTCGATGGAGATGCTAGAAATCGAGCTAGTGCCTGGATGAGTGCTACTAAGGGCTTGGTATTAGCAGGAGAAAGTCTTCTTGCTTGTGAAGAAGCAGATTTGTCTGAGATGAGAAATTCGTGGGACGATGCAGTAAAATCCTTGTTGAAAGATACTGGTGAAAGTTGATTATTTTACGTTGGCAAATCCTCTTTCGATATCTGCCCACAAATCTTCAATGTCTTCAATTCCAATACTCATTCGAACATAACCTGGGACAAGTCCAGCAGCATAACGTACGTCTTCTGGAATCATCATATGGCTAGAATTAAATGGGCATTCGACCAATGATTCTACGCCGCCTAAACTTGTTGCTTCGTATATCATTGTCAAGCCTCGCATGAAAGATAATGCTGCAGGATCTCCGCCTTTGACAACAAAGCCGATCATTCCGGTTCCTTTTGGCATTATTCTTTGGGCGACATCATAATTTTCATGAGATTGTAGAGTTGGGTGATTTACTCTCTCAATCATAGGATGGTTTTCTAACCTTACCGCTAACTCTGCTGCATTATCACAGATTTTTGGCATTCTAACATGTAGAGTTCTCATGCCCCTTTCTAACAAGTAACAATTATGTGGGTCAGAACTTCCTCCAAAATGCACTTTGCGGTGGAATATATTCTCGATGTGTTCGTTTGAACCGACGACCGCCCCTCCAATAATATCTGAATGGCCGCCAAGGTATTTGGTAGTTGAATGAATTACTAAATCTGCGCCCATCGAAAGAGGTTGGCAGCCCCAAGGAGAAGTGAATGTATTATCTACAATACACAATAGACCGTGCTTTTTAGCAATCTTGGCCATTGCTTCTATATCACATACTTTCAATACTGGATTTGTTAGTGTTTCAATGTAGAGGATTTTGGTATTTGGTTGGATTGCTGCTTCGTATGAAGATGGGTCTGTCATGTCAGCCATTGAGACTTCGATGCCAAATCTTGGGAGTTCTTCGGTTAACAAACCATAGGTTCCGCCATATACATCTGTTGAAGCGACTATGTGGTCTCCTGATGATAAGAATGTCATCAAAGTTGTCGAAATAGCGGCCATTCCAGATGCGAATACTTCAGCATCTTCTCCGCCTTCCAATGCACACATTTTCTGACAGACTGCTTCCGCATTAACCGATGTTATTCGTGCATAAAGAAGTGTGTGGTGGGCTCCTGCCGCCCATCCTGCATACCTTTCATCTGTCAATTTATATGTCGAAGATTGGAAAATCGGGGTGTTGACTGCATCGCCTACGTGTTGTGTTCCTGAATGTACTGCCTTGCTACCAAAGCCCTCAAAATCGTTTTCTAAATTATCTGACATAGGTTCATTCCCCTAAAACACTCTAATGATAGGCGGGTTTTGAACGATGCGCTTAATTTGTTATTCTTCTTCTTGGGAATCCTTAGATTCTCCAAGTGATTCTACAATGATGTTTCCAATGAACAGGGAGCCGCCGCCGATGGCTATCCATAAGGTCCAGTCAACCATTCCCAAACCAAGTCCAATCGCGGTTGCCCAAACCGGTTCAAGGGCGTAAATTATCGCTGCTTGAACGGGGTGGAGATATCTCTGGAACAGGTTTAGCATTAGTAAACAGAAGAAAGTCCCTCCAAGGCCAAGTAATAATACGGGCATTATCACTCCTTGTGAAACAACTAGAGTCCACTGTTGTGATTCTGTTCCTTCTCCTAAAACAAAAACCATCAGTATTGAAGAAATTGTCACAACGATAAATGAGGTAGTCGATACTCCTATCGGGTCTCTTTGTAAGGTAATACGTTGTGTGAAAATGATGTGAAGGGCGAATAATGCTGCACAAATTACTGTTAATAATTCGCCTATGCCCCATGAAACATGTGGCGGACCTTCGATAAATCCTGCTCCGAAGGTCGCAAGTAAAACACCTGAAATCAGGATTCTCGTTGGTTTTTTCTTAGCTAAGAAAGTCGTTATAATGGCGGTAAATACTACGTAAAGGGATGTTAGAAAGGCAGAAACTGAAGGATCTATGTCGTCTAAACCAACCATCTGTGCAAAATATGCTAAAAACATCAAAACTCCGAGTAAAATTCCGTCTTTCCACATTGTTTTGTCTTTTAGGGCAAGTCTTGCTTTGGAAAAGAAGGCTAGCATAACTATGCTTGCAATCGCAAATCTAGCAGCTACTAATGTGGCAACTACTCCGTTTTTTCCATATTGCACTTTTTCTAATTCAAGGTTCTCCAATGCTTGCTTCATCCAAATGAATGTTGCACCCCATACCAGAGTAACGGCAAGAAGAGCGTAAATCGCTTTACGTCTTTGTTCAGAAGAAACATTTTGGGCCAAAAAATCAGCGTCAATTGATGCTGTATTACTCTCGCCCATAACATGGGGAATCAAATTCACCGCATGAGCCTAATGGTTGTAATTTGATAATTATGCATGAATGATTGACGCGAAGCCTCAAGAAGCGAGTCCTTTCTGCCTAGTACATGGCTACTGATGCGCGCTCTTGGGAGTTGCCAATAGATACTGGTTCGCTGCCAGAAAATGGCTCTGTTTTTGATGCAATCATTGTCGGAGGTGGGCCGGGTGGTTCGTCCGCAGCAGGCTATTTAGCAAAGGGAGGAAAGAAGGTTTTGTTCATAGAAAAGGGCGTTTGGCCTAGAGACAAAGTCTGTGGAGATGCTGTTGGAGGTAAATCATTAGGCCATGTTAGAGAACTAGGAGTCAAGGATAGATTGGAGAAAACTCCACACTTCCGAGTTACTGGGATAAAGTTCTCATCGCCAAAAGGCCATACTGTTCGCGTTGCTCTGCCCGAAGATGATGTCGAAAAAATGGAGGCGGGTTACTCGCTACCAAGAATTCAATTCGATCATCTACTTTTTGATGAGTGTCAAAAGTTGGTTCGTAATGCCAATGGCTCTGTGATTCAAGGAGGGGATGTGAAAACTGTTCTCTTTGATGATGGAAATGGAGGAGAAGACCCTGGCAAAGGAAGCAAAGATGGTCGGCATGCGGCTGGTATCGTTGTTCAAATTGGTGGAAAAAGGGGTGATGAATTATCTTTTTACTCCAAGGAAATAATTGGGGCTGGAGGATACCGCTGCCCAGTTGCTAGGGCTTTGGTAGAGGATACTTATGAAGAAAATATGGTCGATAGAACTCATTATTGCGGAGGATACAGAGAGTATTGGAGTAATGTCAAAGGCTGTACAGATAATTCTGGAGATATAGAAATTCACTTTGTCGATTCTGTTGTGCCTGGATATTTTTGGCTATTCCCTGTTTCAGATGGAGTGGTCAATGTTGGTATCGGAATGGTCATGAGTTTGATGGATAAACAAAAGAAAAAGTTGAAGGCGATGCAAAAAGATGTTATTGCAAATCATCCGCTTTTCAAAGAACGTTTCAGTGAGGCGGAATTAGTTCCGGGGAGTGCTAAGGGTTGGCAATTGCCCTTTGGTTCGCCTCGCAAAAAAGAAAAATTACAACCTCGAAGAAATACCATGAATGGAATTAGATTGGTTGGCGATGCGGCCTCTCTTGTAGATCCATTTTCTGGAGAAGGTGTGGGTAATGCTTTGGTCAGTGGAGAAATGGCTGCAAGACACATTATCGAAAAAATACCTCATAACGTATACCAAGAGGAATTATGGAATGTACTTGGCCCAGAATTGAAAAATTCTTTCAATATGCAAAAATTAAGTAGGCGTAAATGGTTGTTAAATTGGTTTGTAGGTAAAGCAAGTCGAAAGCCGGCATTACAAGAAATGATGACTGAAATGATCGCAAGTAAAGAAGCGCAGGAAAATCTGCACTCTCCATGGTTTATGTTCAAAACTTTGATGTTTTAGGTGATTTAATGAATAAAGAATTAACTGAAATCGATGCTGTTTTTCTAGACTTAGACGGTACCATTTATCTTGGTGGCGAATTGATTCCTGGTGCAATTGAGTTTCTGGAACGTTGCCAAGAAAGGGGCATTAGGCGGTTTTTCCTTTCCAATAACTCGAGTCGCTCAGTTAAACAATATCTCTTGAAACTAAATAGCCTAGGAATCCCTGCAACTCCTGAAGATGTTCTTCTTTCGACTCATGATTTACTTTCATGGTTAGATCACAACAATGCCACAGATACATGGTTGGTTGGAACTGGTGGAATGAAAGAAATGCTCGAAGATGCGGGTATATCAACAGAAAGTGAAAATCCGCAATTTGTTGTCTTAGGATATGATACAGAAATAAGCTACAATAAAATTTCAACCGCCAGTATACATTTGCACTCAGGAGTCCCTTTAGTTGCTAGTCACCCTGACATGGTTTGCCCTTCACCAGACGGAGGTTTACCAGATGTGGGAGCATATCTTGCAATGTTCAAGGCAACTACTGGTGTTGACCCTGTTCATATCACTGGCAAGCCTAACCCTGGAATGATACTGCATAAAATTGAGGCTTTGGGCCTAGACCCATCTCGTTGCGCCATGGTTGGTGACCGATTGTATACTGATATCGCCATGGCTTCAAGGGCGAACTGTGTAGGGATATTGGTTCTATCAGGCGAGGCTACTTTAGAAGACCTGGAAAATATCGGGAAAGATGATGATGAAATGCCTGACATCATTGTTGAAAGTGTAGCAGAGTTACTGTGATGTGTAATTATGAGTTTCAAGAAGCGCTGGACTTGGTGGCGAGAAAGGTGCAAGAAATTTCCGCACAATGATATTCACAGAGCCGGTGAACTGGCAGAAATGAGATTGTCTAAATTATCTAGGGCTGCTGGTAAAAAAAATGGCTGGAAGGTGTATGAATCTGTTAGAATCCCCGACCCCGATGGCGGTAGAAGAGAAATTGACATGGTAGTTATTGGCGGTAATATGATTTTGATTGTTGAACAAAAACACTGGTCGGGATCTTTTCGAATTACCAAAGAGCACCATTTTATTCAAACCAGAAATAAGGGCGGAGAACACAATCATGATGGTGTTGCTGATAGAATCGCTAGAAAGGCTAGATTATTGGCGGCATTACATAATGAGAGATTGGGTTTGGAAGAAGGCCCTGAAGTTCGTGTCATCGTTGCTATGACTCACCCGCGCCTTGAATGGCCTAAAATACCAGATGACTTGGCTGGAGAAATGGTTGATGAACAAGGTATGTTAGATATATTGAAACAGGTCAATCCTGGGAAATTAAATCCTGATTTAGTTGAAACATTAGATGGTTTCAATACTTGGGATGAGGTTCATCTAAATGGGGGCTTGATGCTTAAAGGGGATGTTCATAGTTTGGGCTTGAGTAAAGACACTGATACAATGTTCTCCAATAGGAACGGTTGGGTTAAAGGAGAGACAGAGCACAATAGATCTTTATTTTCATTTTTTAATAATCAACCATCATCCGCCACAGTAAATATTGATGGCAAGAATATCCAGTGTAAACTGCCGTTTGGAATGTCTCTTGTAATGCACGTGGTTGGCGAGAAAGAACGAAGAGAAGTTTTGTGGTCTCAAATTTCAAGCCTAAATATCTCTAAGCCACCTGCGGAATGGAATAAAAATTCTACATCATCAAAGCAATGATAGCGATTGGATGATGGGCTAGACTCATGAGCGCCATGATTGAAGCCATAGGCATAGCGGCTGGGATAATTGGAATCGTTGCATGGGGGCCCCAAATACTCCAAGTTTGGGTTCACAAAAGACATGATGGAATTTCAATTCCTACCTTTTGTGTAGTTGCATTATCGCTCTTCTTGTGGCTAATCTATGGAATAGCCATAGATTCTCTAGCGATGATTTTTTCAAATATTTTTACCTTGAGTGTGATGTTAATCATCATAATAGGGGTTAGACGGTGTAGGAAAAATGAAGCCTTAGAAAATGATTAATTGAATTTGGTTTTTCGTGAAGTTCATATATAGTGGCGCTCTCGGCACTATGTAACCGATGGTTAAGTAGTGGTGTTCTAATGGTAGGTGGAAAAGATTGGGAAGACGATTTAATCGAGCAAATGGTTGAGATGTTCAAAGGAATGGGGATGTCGCTAAACAAAGAGCAAGTCCGTAAACTAATGACTCAATTTAGATCTCAATTTGAGAATATGGGTATCGATGCTGAAAAAATAGCAAAGGGCGATGTCAACTTCAATTTTGATCTTTCAAACCTGAGTAAATTATTCCAATCTGGCCAGTCTATGGAAGACATACTGAGTAATTTAGGCATAGACTTACAAGTTGATGCCGCTCCTGTAGAAATCAAAACCCCAGAGATTGAAAATCAAGATGAGGATGTCTTGAAATTACCTGTTGATGATATTTATTTAGATGGGTGGAATATGTCTGTTACTATCGATTTCACTCTAAAAGAAGAAATTCGTGAAGATGAGGTTCAATTGTCATTGATTAGCGATGGAAGTTTATTGAAGATAATGAAGGCGACGGGTATAAACCCTGTTGCTCGAGTAGAATTGCCTCACCCTTGTGAGGATGTTGTCGATTGGTCCTTGACTAATGGCATATTAGATGTCACTCTAAAACTCACGCCCCAAGGCTCTGCAATCGATGATGAAGTGCCAGAAAATGTCGATGTAAGTATCGACTTTGGAGATGATGATGAAGACGATGATGGTGGGATCCCAATATTTTGAAAAAAGGAAGTGAAAAAATGAGTAAAGTAATAGGAATTGATCTTGGAACAACAAATAGCTGTGTAGCAACGATAGAAAATGGAGAAGCGGTAGTAATTGCAAATGCTGAAGGAGCGAGAACGACCCCTTCTGTTGTTGCTTTTGCTAAAGATGGTGGCGAACGTTTAATCGGAGTCACTGCTAAAAGGCAAGCTGTAACAAATTCAGATAGAACTCTGTTATCTGTAAAGAGGCAAATGGGAACTAAGTGGAAAACGGAAATCGATGATAAGGAATATACTCCACAGGAAGTCTCTGCATTTATTCTACAAAAGCTGAAGGCTGATGCTGAAGCATATCTTGGAAGTGAAGTTAAGCAAGCAGTGATTACCTGTCCGGCTTATTTCACCGACGCCCAAAGAACCGCAACCAAAGATGCTGGTAGAATTGCGGGTCTAGAGGTTCTAAGAATAATCAACGAACCAACTGCAGCGGCTTTAGCTTATGGTGTTGACAAGGACGATGATCAAACTATTCTGGTTTACGACTTGGGTGGAGGGACTTTTGACGTTTCAGTTTTGGAAATATACCAAGTTGATGGTCAACCACAAATCGAAGTTAAGGCAACTGCTGGAAATAATAAACTTGGAGGAGATGATTTTGATGAGAAGGTTATCGGGTGGCTAGTAAAGGAATTCAAGAAAGATACGGGGATTGATCTATCCAAAGATGTACAGGCTATGTCTAGATTGAAAGAGGCTGCTGAAAAAGCAAAAATCGAACTTTCTGGAACCCAACAAACTCAAATTAATCTACCATTCATTACAATGGTTGATGGGCAACCAGAGCACTTAGATATCACTCTGACTCGCGCTAAGTTTGAAGATCTGATTTCAAAACTGATTGAGAACACAATGGCCCCAACCAGGCAAGCGATGAAGGATGCTGGTGTAAAGAAAGGAGATGTTGACAAAGTAATTCTCGTAGGTGGTTCAACTAGAGTTCCTGCGGTTCAAGAAGCGGTAGAAAAGGAAGCCGGTAAAGAGCCATACAAAGGAATTAATCCTGATGAGGCTGTTGCTATGGGCGCTGCTTTACAAGCAGGAATTATTTCTGGAGATGAGGGTGTTTCAGATATTCTTCTCCTGGATGTAACTCCACTAACTTTGGGGATTGAAACCTTGGGTGGAGTTACCACTACTATGATTGAAAGAAATACCACAATCCCAGCACGACGCTCGGAAATTTATTCAACAGCTAGCGATAATCAACCTGCAGTAACAATACATGTTTTGCAAGGAGAGAGAGAATTTGCAAAGGACAATGTAACCCTTGGTGAATTTACACTGATGGGGATACCTGCGGCTCCAAGAGGAGTGCCTCAAATTGAAGTAACATTCGATATTGATGCGAATGGTATTGTCAATGTTAGTGCTAAAGATATGGGTACTGGGAAGGAACAATCTGTTAAGATCGAGTCACAAACCTCACTTAGTGAAGATGAGATACAAGCTAAAATTTCTGAAGCAGAAGAGTTCGCTGAAGAAGATCAAAGAAGAAAGGCTAAGGTTGAATTGAGAAATATGGCTGACCAAGTTGTATATCAAACTCGTCGTACTATTGAAGAGGCTGGAGATAAACTGGAAGATTCCGATGTGGAGCCTGTAAAGGCACAACTCGATGAACTTGAAAAATTGGTTCAGGATGAAGATGGAAAGCCTCTGGATTTGGAAAGTATTGATGAAGCGGCAATTCAGGCTAAGGTCAAGGAAGTCGAAGAAGCAATGCATGGCGTATCTGCTAAATTGTACGAAGCTGCTTCTGCAGAAATGGCACAACAAGACGGTTCTAGCGAAGACGGGGATATCGATGTCGGTGGCGACGATGTTGTCGATGCTGATTTCGAAGTCGTCGACGAAGATTGAGTCGCGCTTATGTCTATGATGTGGGTGGCCTAACTATGGGCGAGAAGGAAATTCTTGAAGATACTACTCGCTCGACCGGCCGCGATGCTTTGAAGAAAAATGTTCAGGCTGCGATCGCTCTTTCGGGCGCTATCCGTTCAACTTTGGGTCCAAAAGGGCTTGATAAATTATTGATCGATGATGATGGTAGAACTCTTGTTACTAATGATGGAGTAACTGTATTAGAGACCGCAAAGGTTGAGCATCCGGTTGCAAAAATGGTAATTGGGGCATCCTCACTACAAGATAAAATAGCAAAAGATGGAACCACAAGTACAGTTATTCTTGCATCTGAAATGCTTAGAAATGCTTGGGAGTTGGTAGTTCAAGGAATTCATCCTGCCGTCATAAGTCGCGGTTTTCGCATGGCAGAGCAAAGGGTGGTCGAAGCAATAGATGGATTGTCTTTAGAAGGAAATAAGGAACTATTCAAAAAAGCAGTGATTTCGGCATTATCTGGTAAAGGTCATGATTTATTGAAAGAAATTGTTAGTGAATTATCATTGAATGCTGTAGATATTGTTTCTGATGGCAGTGGTATAATCGACAGGGGTAAAATCAAAATTATCTCGCAAACTGGCAGTTCAATCAAGGAGTCTGAAGTTATCCAAGGCTTGGTTTTAGCAAAGAAGAGAATAGATTCTGCGATGCCTAAACTGGTGAAGGATGGGGCCATCTTGTTAGTGGATGGTGGAATTGAGCGTAGATCTTTTTCTTCTGATATGAAATTAAATGTTACAACGCCCGGAGTATTGGAATCGTTTCGGACTAAGGAACGTGAAATGCTGAAAGACCAAATTAGTAAATTGAAGAAACTAGGAGTAAGTGTTGTTGCCTGTAAAGAAGGAATAGATGATGATGTCAAGGCCGAATTGGTCAAGTTAGGAATTCAAGCCTTTAGGAGAGTGGCTAAGGCCGATTTAGATTTATTATCTAAATCATGTAATGCAACAATCGTACATGATGTTATGTCTGCTAGTAAAGCCAATGTTGGGACATGTTTGTCGAGTTCTAATAAAACTCTAGGTGGATTAGAACATTGGGTTGTCGATGCTGAAGGCGGGGGAACTACGATAATAATTAGAGGCAGTACTGTTGATGTTGTTGGAGAAGTGGAAAGGTGCTTTGATGATTCATTGGGTGTTGTTTGTCAAATGTATGAAGATGGTCGATTATTACCTGGAGGAGGAGCAACATATGTCGCTTTAGCAAGGTTGTTGAGAAGATATGCTGAGACAATCCCCGATAGAGAGCAATTAGCAATAGAAGCATATGGAGATGCGTTAGAAGTAATCGTGCGCGTGTTGGCAGAGAATGGTGGAATGGACCCTATTGAATCTCTTCTCTCGGTTGTTTCAAAACAGACAAATGAAAATTCTGACAGATATGGTTTAAACCTGTATACAGGAGATGTTGAAGATATGGTTGATTCTGGAGTTATTGAGCCACTAGGAATTGTACGTCAAGCAATTATTGGAGCCACTGAGGCATCTATCTCAATTCTAAGGATCGATGATGTTCTTTGGGCTAAGCAAGATATTCAAATTCCGGAGTTGCCGGGCAATTAAACCTCGTAAAAACCCCATAAATCACTATTATGAAGGGCCCCCCCTTCAAATAGGGAGAGAATGCCCCAATATTGATGGGAACTGATAATTCGATTAGCGTAGGCATTGATGATATCGCCATACATTTTCCTAAATTATACATGGATATGCGTGATTTTGCAGATTTGCGAGGCGCTGATTATGGTAAATTAAACAAGGGCCTTGGCCTTAAAGCAATGGCGATTCCTGATGTTCACGAAGATACTGCTACTATGGGTGCAAATGCAGTTATGAACCTAATTGACAGAAATGGAATAGATCCTAAAAATATTGGAAGAATGTATTTGGGTACTGAGTCGGCACTCGATGGTGCAAAGCCAACCGCGACATATATTCTTGATATGCTCACTCAAAGATATTCTGAAAGATACGGAAAAGATTGTTTGAGAAACTGTGATGTTGTGGATATGACTTTTGCTTGTATTGGTGCAGTGGACGCCCTACACACAACACTAGACTGGGTTGCTCGGTCTACAGATAGTGATGAAAGAATTGGAATTGTGATTTTTTCTGATAATGCAAAGTATGCATTAGAGTCGGCGGGCGAGTATACGCAAGGTGCCGGAGGTGGCGCTCTACTGATTCGAAGAAACCCAAGACTCCTAGAAATTCCTGACTGTATTGGAGTTTCTACAACTCCTGTGCATGACTTTTTCAAACCAAGAAGAGAAGTGTCACTTCGTTCAATTATTTCTAATGTCATGACCCTAGCACAAGAAACTGGTCAATCTATCAAGAAAGGGATTGTTGAGAGAATGATCAGACACCTACCAGCTTCTACTGTAAGGAAATTAGGTATTTTTGCACATGGGGAAGAAAAAGTAAGCGTTCATAGAGATGAGCCGGTTTTTGATGGCCAGTTTTCCAATCGCTGTTATCAAGAGGCTGTTCGCCAAGCATTCCATAACTTTACTCAAAAAGCAGAAAATATGGGTCGCTATAAGCATGATAGTGATGAAAGGTTGACCGAACAATGGGGCCGAATTATCATGCATCTTCCTTATGCTTTCCAGGCAAAGAGAATGTTCCCTGATGTGTTTAGACATGATAGGGAAGATACTGAGATGTGGGGGAAAGTTGCGGAGCAACTTGGCCCATCCCCAGAATTCCATAATTCTGAAGACCCAGTTATCATAGAAATTTGGGAGAAGGCAATGGATGGTTATCGAAGAGCAATTTCCAAAACCCCAGAATATCTGGAATTCCACGCCAGTAGAATCGAGAAAGGTCAACGTGCTAGTAGCCTAATTGGCAATCAATATACTGGATCTATTTTCTTGGCTTTGATGTCAACCTTTGAATCGGATTTAGAAGAAAATGTAAATCTCGATGACATGTTGTTCGGATTATGTGGCTATGGCTCTGGTGCTAAGGCCAAAGTGTTCGAAGGAAAGGTCAGCCCAAGATGGCGTGAAGTTGTTTCAAGATGGCATTTGTTTGAGAGGTTGGCTGGAAGAGTTGCAATTGACCATATAACATATGAAAACCTCCACAAAGGATTGCAGGATGGGAGTGTATTGGAGCCTGAAGGTGAATTTGCGCTTATTGAAATTGGAGAAGAGGGTGTTCAAGAAGGTGCAAGAACATACAAGTGGATTGGAGTTTAAAATTCCAATACAACTTTCCCACAATCGCCACTTATTGCTAACTCCATCGCTTGATTGAAGTCTAAAAACGGCATTCTATGTGTTATCAAAGTATCAATATCGATCTTATTATCTTCTAATAATTGATACATTATATCCCAAGTAGACCACATCTTTCTTCCATTTATCCCCTTGATGTGTAAATATCTAAACACCACATCATTCATCGGAACTTGTGGATTGCTTTCACCATATACTGATAATATGTTGAGATAGCCTCCCATTCTCGTGCTTTTTATCGCGTTTGATAATGCTTGAGGGGAGCCTGAAAACTCGCATGAGTTGTCAACTCCTCTACCGTCTGTATTTGCTAATATTTCCTCGACGACGTTGTTGTCTTTGCCAAGAACGAGGTCTGCGCCGAGTTTTTTTGCCATGTTCATTCTTTCTTGATTATCCCAATCTATCGCTATTACTTTGCTTGCCCCCATCGCTTTAGCAGCATTTACTGCGAATAGTCCAATTGGCCCAAGTCCGTGTATCGCCACGGTTGAATCTTTTATCGGGCCGCCTGTCAATGTGTGAATTGCGTTCCCAAGTGGGTCTTGAATTGAGGCGTTTTCCAGTGCTAGGTTACTTGGTAACTTTCTGGCATTAACTGCAGGGATGGTAAAAAATGGAGAGAATGCGCCGTTTGAATGAACACCAAATATTTCTCCATTCTCACATACGTGTGCATTTCCTTCATCGCACCTTGGACAATTCCAACATGCAAGGTGGCATTCTATTGCTACTTTATCGCCGATTGAATGGGAGTTTACACCTGCTCCAAGGGCAACGATCTCTCCGCATGTTTCGTGACCTGTAATCGTGCCCAATGGTACATTTTCTTTTGCCCAATCATCCCATTTCCAAATATGAACATCTGTGCCACAAATCGATGTCGAATGTGTCTTGATTAGTACCTCTCCTTCCAGAGGGGTCGGAGTTTCGTGTTTTTCTAACGAAAAACCGCCAATTTCGTCGTTTAACTTGGTCCATCCAAACATGACATCGGGTAAATCTTGCATGGGCCTCATGCATGCCTTGTACGATTCGCTCTTTGATGATTCGCCAATTTCGTTTTTTTCCGGAAAAAATGTCTTTTCTTTAGGTATGTTGATTAAGGAGGCATCGGTGGTGAAAATCCCGTTGGTGTGTCATGAAGTACGTCGTAGTCAGTGGGGGAGTTCTTTCAGGCCTTGGTAAAGGCGTTACTGCAAGCAGTATCGGAGTATTGTTGAAAAGTTCCGGCTTGAAAATAACCTCTGTGAAAATTGACCCGTACATCAATAGCGATGCTGGAACTATGTCTCCATTTGAACATGGAGAGGTTTTTGTCCTAGATGATGGGGGAGAAGTTGACTTAGATTTGGGTAATTATGAAAGATTCTTAGATCTTAATCTTGGAAGAAATAATAATTTAACAACTGGGAAAATATATTCTAAAGTAATAGAATCTGAGCGAAGAGGAGATTATTTGGGTAAAACCGTTCAAGTAATCCCTCACATTACAGATGCCATCCAGAACTGGATTGAAGATGTGGCTCATGTTCCTGCAGACGGAAGTGAAGATACTCCTGATGCTTGTATAATCGAGTTGGGGGGGACTGTTGGAGATATTGAGTCCGCCCCTTATATTGAAGCTCTAAGACAGTTTCAATTTAGAGTTGGAAGAGAAAATATTTCCTTTGTTCATGTTTCATTGGTCCCTGTAATGGGCCCGGTTGGTGAACAAAAGACGAAACCAACCCAACATTCTGTAAAGGAATTAAGAGGTCTTGGAATTACTCCTGATATACTGGTTTGTAGGTCTACAAGTCCTATGACTGAAGAAACTAAGGAGAAATTGGCAGCGTTCTGTCACGTATCTGCTGACGCTGTAATGTCAACTCATGATGTCCCTAATATCTACCATGTTCCGTTAATGCTTGAAAAACAAGGCCTTTGTAAAATTCTAAATGTTGATTGTAACACTACAAATCTGCTTTCAGAGTGGAGGAAGATGGCTTTGAATTTGGATACTCTTACCAAAGAAGTAAACATTGCAATGGTCGGAAAATATACAGATCTTTCAGATGCTTACCTCTCGGTGATAAAAAGTCTACAGCATGCCGCTATGGCCGTTAATAGAAAATTGAACATCGATTGGATTGAAGCAAGTCATTTAGAAGATTCTTGGAAAGAGGAAAATTCCGGTGAGTTTGATGTAGCATGGAATTTATTGAAAGGAGCGGATGGGGTTCTCGTTCCTGGTGGTTTTGGTGACCGCGGAATAGAGGGTAAAATATCGGCTGCTGAATATGCAAGAACCTCAAAGACTCCTTATCTTGGAATTTGTTTGGGTCTTCAAGTTGCTACTATCGAGTTTTGTCGAAACGTGCTGAACTTAACTGGCGCTAACTCAACAGAATTTGAAGACAATCCGCCTTATCCTGCGGTCGTATTCATGCCAGAGATTTCGAAAACCCATCTTGGAGGGACTATGAGATTGGGCAGTAGACCTACGCTTTGGCAAGTTGATAATTGTAAGATTAAATCACTATACGGGGATGGTGAAAGTGTTGATGAACGACACAGGCACCGATATGAAGTCAACCCTGATATTATCGAAGAAATCGAGGCTGCAGGATTGGTTTTTGTTGGAAAGGATGAGACTGGTCAGCGTTGTGAAATTTTTGAACTAAAAGATCATCCTTACTATGTTGGGGTTCAATTCCACCCAGAATTTAAATCGAGACCCGGTAAGCCAAGCCCCCCATTCCTTGGATTGTTGCAAGCGTCTTCGGATAACGATTCGTGATGTTAAGATTCAAGCACACGTATTACTCGAGTTGTTCTGTAACCTTGTAAGAGTTTGATAAATTTCTTCTTTTGGAATGTTAAATCTAATTCGGGATCTCCGGTATCTATTCTCAAGAAACTTAACCCTATCAATTTTGAAGGGGTTGCAACACCTAAAATTGAGTCATGTCC
>MDTC01272595.1_pt1 | contig 30732 bp, 21 predicted proteins | sample 811181 | NCBI WGS metagenome assembly MDTC01 (sample SAMN05326644, study PRJNA326480) | marine metagenome | isolation source: seawater | place: Pacific Ocean: North | collected 2011 | reverse complement strand
TTCAAAATGGAAGGACTCTTCTTTTTTATTTGAAATTAAAAATCCTATTTCTTCTAAAGTTTTATTACCAAATGAGGGCATGTTCAACAATCTTCCTCTAAAAGTAGCTACTAATTCTTTGAAGGGAATTTCAATAGTTTGCCAGGTTTTATTGGTTGAAAACTCATGCTTATAAGAATGGTATTCGCCAAGTTTAGATTTAACTCTAAATTGATATTTCTTTCCATCCCCTTTGATACGTATTATAAATTTATTGTAGTTAGACACATCTATATTATCAAACTGATGTCTTACAGATGAAAATCCTCCATTATTCTCTAAAGATACGTGTCCAGAAAAAACACCATTACCAACCTCATTAATTGTAATCTTGCTTTTTGAGACTCCACCCATTACAACATCATCTACAACACGCCATTCATTAGCGTCACTTTTTTTTTCAAAATTAAAAATCATCATTTGGGATGTGAAATTATATCCGAGTAAATTATCATCATTTAATTTAATAAATCTTCCTTCAATATTATCATTATTGGAAGCAGTAAATTCTGATATTTTTTCTAACTCCGAGGCATAAATACATAATAAGATAATTCCAAACCCAAGTACTGCTAATCTTTTCATGTTGTAAGTTTTGACACTAATTTAAGAAAATGTCCTGACTGCAAAAAGAGCTAAAATTAACACTCATGTTGAGTGTATATTGTGTTAAAAAAAAGAGTTAAGTAAAACTTTACCTAACTCTTTGAATTATAGTGTGATCGCGCCAGGATTCGAACCTGGGACCGTCTGCTTAGAAGGCAGATGCTCTATCCAGCTGAGCTACGCGACCAAACGGATGGCAAAAATAGAAAAAAGTTGGATATTCCTTACATCTTTTTCTACAGAGATTAAAAATCTTGTTATTTAATTTGAAACAGACCTATTTGTTTTGATTGAGTTATTAAATAATTTTTTTTAAAAATTAAATAATAATACGTAGAATAAAAGTTTTATGTAAGCAAATAACAAAGATTAAACACTCTTGTTTCGAATTGGTAAATTAAATATTTCAATCACATTTTTATTGTATATTCAGATTCATTTTTTTGAAATATTTAATTTTATGACACATTTAAAGAGTTTATCGTTTACATTCTTCTTATTTACAATAGTTTTTATTTCATCTCAAAATAATCCTTTAAATGTAATACAGTATGCCCATGTTCCTATTGATTCATTCCAAGTTTCAACAAATAATTGGGGATCACCGAATGAATTAAGTGACATTTGGGGATGGGTTGACGAAGAGGGTAACGAATATGCAATTGTTGGTACTAATCAAGGTACTGCCATATTCGATTTGTCAAATCCAACTAGCCCTGAAGAAATATTTTTTGAGCAAGGGATGAGTTCAATTTGGAGAGACATTAAAACATATGGTGATTATGCTTATGTAACTACAGAAGCCCAAAATGGATTACTAATTATTGATCTTTCTCCTTTACCATCAAGTAATGACTTGACAACTTACTATTATACTGGTTCATCATCTGCGAACTGGCAAAGTGCACATAATTTATATATCGATGATAGAGGGTACGCCTATATTTTTGGAGCTAACAGAGGTAGTGGAGGTTGTATTATATTGGACTTAACTCAAAACCCTACCTCTCCTGTTGAGATTGGAGTTGTTGATGATTGGTATGTTCATGATGGAATGGTAAAAGACGATACGCTTTATCTAGCACATATCATGGATGGTTTTTTCACAATTTGGGATGTTTCTTCTCCTTCTAATCCAACAATGTTAGCCCAGCATGGATCTGTGGGCAGTTTTTGCCATAATTTATGGGTTTCAGACGATGGTAATTACTTGTACACAACAGATGAAATTACGAATGGTTTTATTGGAGAATACAAAATTGATGACTTAAGTAATATTGAACTATCCGACAAAATTCAAACAGAACCTGGAAATAATGTTATTCCTCATAACACTCACTTTTTAAATGATTATATCATCACATCTTATTATAAAAGTGGAATTGTTGTTCACGATGTCTCTCAAAAGGGAAATATGCTAGAAGTAGGATCATTTGATACTTCTCCGGATTTTTCAGGAGATGGATTTAATGGATGTTGGGGTGTATACCCTTGGCTTCCTAGTGGTTTAATTATTGCCTCTGATATGGAAAAGGGACTTTATATTCTAAGTCCAACCTATAAACGAGGAGCGTATTTAGAAGGTTATGTAAAAGATGCAGCAACTAATCAAGGAATTAACGGAGTTGAAGTTGAAATTATCAACGAAAATGAAACTAGTTCAACCACTAATCTTGGTGAATTTAAAATGGCAACACTTAATTCAGGTAACTACGATATAGTTTTTTCTCATCCAAGTTACCAAAATGATACACTCTATGACGTAATTATGCAAAATGATTCTTTGACAGTCATCTCTTTTTTAATGTATCAAATGACTCCAATCACAGTTGACATCGAAACCAAAAATGCTTTAAATGAAAGTCCATTAGAAAACGTTATAGTAACTTTAGAAAATGAAAACTTTTCCTATTCTGGAGTAACTTCTTCAGACGGTTTATTTTCAATTAACGGGTTAATTCCTGGAGAATATCATCTTAATGCAGCTCTTTGGGGCTACCTAGACTTTTGTGATGAATTTGTTAGTGTAAGTGGTGCAACACCATCCATTACGATTAGTCTTGATCAAGGATATGGAGATCGATTTAACTTAGATATGGGTTGGGATGTAAATTCATCTGCATTTTCTGGCAAATGGATAAGGGAAGTTCCCCGATCGACAACTTACAATAATTCAGTTTGTAATCCTGGAGAGGATTCTTTTGATTGCGGGAGTATGGCATATATTACAGGCAATGTTGGAGGAAGTGCTAACTCAGATGATGTAGATTTAGGCTTCACCGAGCTAATATCACCTACAATATCCTTAGCTGAAAATGAAGATCATTATTTTCATTGTAGTCTCTGGTGGAAAAATCTTGGGGATGATATTCCTGATGATAGTCTACAGATATTAATTTATGATAGCGCTAATCAGACTGTTCTTTTAACAGCAACTTATCAAGACGATTTTGAATGGATAGATACTGTTTTTTTATTGCCAACAACTATTGATTTAACAAGTTTTAATATTAAAATTATTACTGCAGATGGATACTCAGGTGTTGAACACATAGTAGAAGCTGGCTTTGATAATTTTTTAATTACTAATTCTCCGATTACTCAAACATTGAATTTAGAAGGTTTACAAAATCATTTAATTGTTTATCCTAATCCAACTCCAGATGGAACAGTTAATATTATGGATTTTGATGAATTTATTAATTATCAACTTTATAATATTTCAGGCGAGTTAATTCAACAACAATTGAATAGTAGTTTTAGAATAAATAAAAGGGGTGTTTATATTCTAAAAGTTATTAAGGATGGTAAATCGAAAATTAAGAAAATTATTTTTTAATCAACTTAAAATTAATTAGCTTAAATATAAATCCTGAATTTTCAATTACTTTTCTAAGTGCATCAAAAAATAGTGTTATTGTCAAAAGGATGGTCATTAACCAAATGACAATAATATTTGCAGTAAATGTATCTAGTTTAAATCCAAGTAAGTTTTTTGAAGGTGCGTAAAAATGTGCTCCAAGATAATTGTTGTTGTAGGGGTCTAGGTAGATTGGGTCAGACTTTTGTATTAAACTATTTTTGTCTTCAGTAATGAAATTTAAAGTATTAGAATTTGTTACAAAATCTTCTAAACTATGGTTACTATAAGCATTTTTAAATTTTTGATATTTATAATCTTTGAGTCGAGTAATTAGTTTTTTATAACTTCTGTAGTCTTTTGATGATAATTTTTTTTCTTTTTTGAGTTTTTTAAGCTGCTCAGTTAAGTTTTTATCAATTCCTAAAAATTTTCTCAGTGCAGCATCTTTTTTCTTTTCAGCTACTTTATAGGCTTTACGGTAATATACTTTAGTGCTACTTAAGTAATTGTAAAGTGACTGGTAATCTTCTTTTTGCATTGTTCTATTTGCAATAGTTTTTAAAAGCTTTAACACTTCTGCAGGTTTAAAATCTGCAGAGGACTTAAAATTATTAATTTCCTTTGTAATTTCATTAATTAGAACTTCTCCGTCCCTCTTTACTTCTAACCTTTTAATTCGATCCATTCCTTTAAGTTCAAGACTTCTGTAAAAATTGTTTAATTTGGTTTCTAAATTGCTTTCCCACTGATCTTTCTTCCAATTAGCAAATGACATTTCCTTATTATATTCAAAAAATATTTTTTCATATTCGTTGTCTTTGAACTGAGTCACTGTCATAGCTTCATAAGCCCATCTTGAAGCCATAATATTCCCAATTACGGGGACTTTAGCTTTTGAAGAAAAATAGGGGTGGAGCTTATCAAATGGAACAATAATTCCACTAAATAACAATTGAGGAATAATACATATTGGAATAAGAATATAAATTACTTTAACGGAGTTAAAACTTGATGAAATATTAAGTCCTAATAAATTAGCAAAGCATGAGGTGGAAAATAAAATCGTCCAATGAGATATAAACATCCCCTTAACTTCTAAAATAGAATTTCCAACAACCACATAAAACAGAGTCTGAATTGCAGAAATTAAAAACATGATTCCTATCTTGGAAAATAGATAACTTCCCTTGCTTAGATTTAGAAACTTTTCTCTTTGAAGAATCTTTAAATTACCTATGATTTCTTCAGCACTTGTTGTTAAACCAATAAATAAGGCTACAATTACAGAGATAAATAAATATTGAGGTAGATTTTCACTGTTATAAAAAGAGTATTCAAAATGATTATCTAGGTAACTAACATTTATATATTTCATAAAAAATGCTAGAATACCTGCAAGTACAGGTGCCTCAAATAATGTTATTAATAGATACTGTGTATTGGTTAGTTTAGATTTAATATCTCTTGTGAAGAATATTTTAAACTGCTTAATTACATCAGGCACTTTAAAAATGCTTTCTGGTATCTTTTGTTCTTTATTTTCTTTTGGATCTTCCTTTAAAAGTTTTGAATAACTTTCATTCCATTCAACTGGTGCCATTTTTCTTTTTCCAGTATGCACACCATATTCATCAACTACCTTCATGTCGATGATGTTAAATATCTGTTCAGGGTTTACATTACCGCAGGTTTCACATTCACTTTCTTCAGCATTAACGTGTTGAATGAGTTTCTTGAAGTAAACTACTGCATCTACTGGATCTCCTTTGTAAATAGGAAACCCTCCAACATCCAAAATAATTAATTGGTCAAACATTTTGTAAATGTCTGATGACGGTTGATGGATAACAACAAAAATCAATTTTCCTTTAAGTGCTAAAATTTTGAGTAAATCCATGATGATCTCTGAATCATTTGATGAAAGACCAGAAGTAGGTTCATCTACAAATAGAATTGCAGGTTCTCTTATAAGTTCAAGAGCAATATTGAGTCTTTTTCTTTGTCCACCTGAAATAGTTTTGGCCAGTGGGCTACCATCCTTCAAGTCTTTTGCTTGTTGAAGACCTATAGAAAACAAAACCTTGTCAACCAAATCAATTATTTTTTCATCATCATAATTTCCAAAGCATAGTTTAGCGTTGTAGAAGAGATTTTCAAATACAGTTAATTCTTCAATTAGTAAGTCATCTTGAGGAACAAATCCAATAACACCTTCCAATTTTTCTTGCGATTTATATAAATCAATCCCATTAATCTTAATTTCTCCGCTTGAAGGAGCATAGTTTCCGTTGAGCACATTTAGTAAGGTAGATTTACCTGATCCAGATCCGCCCATTATACCAATTAATCTTCCAGATTCTTCCTTAAAGGTAAATTCATGTAAACCTTTGTGACCATTTTGAAATTTATATTCAATTTTATTAGCGGTAAATTCTATTTTTTCTATTGCACCTTCAGAAAGGAACTGTGCAATTATATCACTATAGTAAATTGGATTAATTTTTGAATTTTTTATGGAAGATCCTTGCCTTAAAACTTTAATAGTGTAAGGTATAATCAATTGACCATTGAGAAATAATTCACTTTTACTATTGTATTTAATGAAATAACTTTTCACAGACTTTACTCTGAGAATAGATACAATTCCCTCAAGGCCCTCAACAATGATCTGTTTACTATTTCCTTTTTCGCTATTGGTCTGAGAACAAATATTTAGATAATTGTCATGTTTGGGAAGATCATTATCATCACCTTTAACATATTGTAATATTTGTTCATATTCTGTTTGCGAAATATTAAAAGTTTCTGCAACAGTTTCTGCAAATTCAAGTTCATTGTTAGAAAACTCATCGTCCGCAAAAACAAATTCTAGAATTCTAATAAGTACAATTATTTTTTGTTTTTGCTCAAGTTCTTCATTAATCTGAGTGCAAATTCTAAGAACTTTTACAGAATTAACTGACGTTCTCTTCTTTTTACCGTCTTTTTTTCTTGATTTTCCATGTCTGTCAATGAGAAATTCGTGAAATAAATCAAGATATTTTTCAACAGATTCTTGGGATAACCTCTGTTTAAGAAAAAGTTCAATAATTTCTTTTGATGATTCATCTGCCTTAATTTCCCCCGAGTCTTCAGTATAATCTACCTTTGCGATTATAGCAAATAGTTGCATTAGGGCTTTAAGTATACTTTCACTCATTTAGGACAATTTCCTATGAATATACCAAAAAGTAAGTTTTAATTGGCTTTTTTAAAGGCAATTATTAATTGAGCACAGCCATCTAGCTTTTTATTTGGATCTAATCTAGCCTCAATAATGCATTCTATTGTATTTTCAACCTCAAAATCCCAATAAGATGCATTTGAAAAGTCTGAGTTGGTAAACAAAAGATTTCTTTCTTGATCTAGCACTTCAAAAATCATATAATTATCTTCTAATCCAGCACTTGTAGCAATTCTGTAAGTAGTGCCTTCATAAAAAGTAGTTATAATTTCGGCATGTTCATCTTCTGCTAGAAAATACCTGTAAGACTGACCGTTTGAATAAAACGTCTCGTTATTTTCACTAAGCATTCCCTTTACAATAGCACCCAAAGTGTCACATCTAGTTTGACCAAGTAATCCTACGGGAATAAAGATTCCTGTGAATAGAAATAATTTTACTATATTTTTCATTCTGTGTAAAAGTTTCTTAGGTTAATAAATTCTTTTGCGATTTGATTACTTGTTTCTAAATCAGTTAAGAACGTAGAATTAGATTTTATAGTTGTGGTTTTAGACCCTTTATCTGTTACTGGTGCCACATATGTATAATCATTTTTAACATCTTTGTAGAGTATGTTAACATCCTCAAACATTTCTTTAAGTTCCCAAAAATCATCAGAAGTTCCAATTTTGTCAATCAGATTTATAAAATGTTGTAAGGTGTGTTTGTTTTGAGCTAGTTTCATTTGCATCATTTCACTAGTGTCAATTTGTAAGGCATTTGATTGTAAATACATACTCTCTATCCATCCTCCTGCTAATGCAATTGCAGCAATATCGTGGTTGTTGTTGTCTTTTAAATAAGCATCAATTTCTAAAAATGCATCTGAAGTTAATGACAATAAAGAATCTTTATTATCGATATTATTAGAAAATCTTTCTAGTAAAGACTCATTAAAGGCATATCCTGCATTTAATTCATCAGCCATTTTTTTCATAGAACCAAAGTATTTCATTGCTTCACTAGTTTTTCCATATACAGAACAATAGGCAAGATCAGTTCCATATATGCCCATAATTAAAGATTTACTGAACTCAGAAGTGTACTTTTGATAAGATTCAGAATCATGTAATAGTCCTGTTTGAAATGGATTGCCATTCATTTCGAGGTCCATTGAAATTTGAACTGGTGATGGAATACTAAAAAAACTATTACCTAACTCTAAATTGATTTTTTCATTTGGGTTAATTGTAACTATTTTTTTTTCTTCCGAAAGTTTTTCTTCAGATGGTTTTTCTTTGAAATCACCACAGGAAGTGAATATAAAGAGTAAAAAAACAATATAAATAGATTGGTATCTCATAAAAATGTTGTTTTAGGATAAATGATTTCAACAAATGTAATAACTTAAAGTTGAATATTTTTATCATAAGTGATTTATTAACATCTCCTAGAATACTTTATTAATAATTTAATTTATTTTATCAAAACTATTAGGTTTACTAACTGTAAGTAAATGGTTAAAAATAATTTAAATATAAAAACACGATTATATGCTGATTTAATATTGCCATTAGCTGTTCCTAAGCTATTGACTTACCACATAGAAAAGAAGGCAAATATAGAAGTGGGGCAAAGAGTACTAGTTGTTGTTGGTAAGCAAAAGCAGTTTTCAGCTATAGTATTTAAAATACATGACATTAAACCAAATTATGATACAAAACCGATACTAGATATACTTGATGAAAATCCAATTGTAAATCATAGTCAATTAGAATTGTGGTCATGGATTTCACGATATTATATGACTACAATTGGAGAGGTAATGATTGCCGGTCTTCCCAATAGTTTAAAGATACATAGCGAATCAAAATATCTACCAGCATCTTATAATGTAGACGATAATAAAATTAGTTTGTTGAAAGAGAACGAGCAATTGATCATTGATGCCTTAGAAAAGAATAATAAAATGACATTGAAGGAAATTAGCGAACTGCTAGAAATTTCTTTCCCTCACCCTTATATTAAAAACCTAATAGACAAGGGATATATAAAGGTGTATGAAGAGTTTCATGAGAAATTTAGAAATAAAACTGTTAATAAGATTGATCTAGCTGCCACTATAAAAAAAGATGAAAATCATCTTAAAAATGTTTTTAAACTTCTTTCTAGGGCTCCGAAGCAAGAAGCATTATTACTCAATTTTTTAAAGCTTCATCAAGAAATAAGCTGGAAACCTGTTCTTCAAAAGAAACTTCTCAGTATTTCCAGCGCTAGTCCTGCTATTTTAAAGGCTTTAATTGAAAAAAAAATACTTATTAGAATAAAAGAAGAAGTTGGAAGAATTCAATCGGTATCCAAAGATAAAAGTAAACTTCCAGTGCTGAGTGCACTTCAAAAAAATGCATTAAGACAGGTAACTACGTTTTTTAAAGAAAGTAAAAATGTTCTTGTTCATGGAGTGACAGGAAGTGGTAAAACAGAACTATATATTCATTTAATACAAAGACAAATATCCAAGGGAAAAAAAGTATTATATCTGCTTCCTGAGATTGCTATTACTACACAAATTATTCAACGGTTACAATCTTATTTTGGTAAAAGAGTAGGAGTATATCATTCTAGATTTTCCTCTGCTGAGCGAACAGAGCTTTGGTATTCATTATTAGATGATAAATTACACAAGTTTGACATCATCTTAGGTGCAAGATCCTCTATTTTTTTGCCTCTAAAGGATATTGGTTTAATTATCGTTGATGAAGAGCATGAGTCGTCTTACAAGCAGTTTGATCCTTCACCTAGGTATCATGCTAGAGATGTTGCTGCAAAATTGGCGCATATTCATCAATCTAATTTGCTTCTAGGCTCTGCAACACCTAGTTTGGAAATGATGCAATTAGTTAAAGAAAATAAATTAGGATATGTTGAACTTAACAAACGATATAACAATATTCCAATGCCAGAAATTCAATGTGCTGATTTGAAAATTGCACATAAAAAGCGAAAGATGAAAGGCATCTTTTCTCCCTTACTTTTTGAAAATATACAGCAGACTCTGAAATTAGGAAAACAGATTATTCTTTTTCAAAATAGGAGAGGGTATGCTCCAAGAATAATGTGTAAAGTTTGTGGATGGACTCCAAAATGTAAACATTGCGATGTTTGCATGACTATGCATAAATTCCAACCCATAATGAAGTGTCATTATTGTGGACAAACTCAAAAACAAGTTAAAAAATGCGGTGCTTGTGGATCTTTTGAATTAGCTATTCTTGGATTGGGAACGCAAAAAATAGAAGAAGAGATTTATCAACACTTTGGAAGCAGTATAAGAGTAAAAAGAATGGATTGGGATACTACTCGTAAAAAATCTTCTTTTCAAGAAATAATTGATCAATTTGAGCAAAAGGAAATAGACATTCTTGTTGGTACTCAAATGGTAAGTAAAGGACTAGATTTTGACCATGTTGGATTGGTAGGAGTCTTACAGGCTGACGACATGTTGTATTACCCCGATTTTAGAGCTCATGAGAGGTGTTTTCAATTACTTACACAAGTTAGTGGTAGAAGTGGGAGAAAAAATGAAAGGGGAAAGGTGATACTACAAAGTTTTGATCCCTACCATTGGGTACTTCAAAAGGTGATGGAATATGATTACAAATCATTATATAAACAAGAGCTGGCAGATAGGAAATATTTTAACTATCCTCCTTTTTACAGGATGATAAGAATTACATTATTACATAAAAGGTCAGAAAACCTAATTATTGGATCTAATTTAATGTCTAAAGACCTCAAACTACATTTAGGAGATAGAGTATTGGGCCCAGAATTTACTATAATACCGAGAATAAAAAACAACTATCAACAGCAGATATTTTTAAAAATAGAAAAGGAAATTTCTTTAGCTAAGGTGAAAAATCATATTAGGAAAATTATAGATGATTGGAGACAAAAAAAAGGAAGTAAATCAATAAGATTAAAAATTGATGTTGATCCAATGTAGATGATTGATTTAATGTTTCTAAAATCCCATTAGCTTACGAACCTTCTTTGTATTTTCTTTATTGGTCAATTTTTCCAACAAGATAAATGCAACCTCAATAGCTGTTGACGGTCCACTAGAGGTTATTAAGTTTCCATCCTCAACAATAGGCTCGTTCATTAAGTTAACCCCAAAACTTTTTAATTCTTTTTTGTATTCAAAACTATTGTAGGTTGTGCCATTTTTGTTTTTTAAGGCTCCGCTTTTTCCTAGTGGAAGAGCCCCAACACAGACTGTAGCAATTATTTTATTTAGCTTATTAAAAGAGGTAATTATTTTAAGAAAATTTTCACTGTAAGCGCCTTTGTAATAATTATATTCTTTAAATCCCCCTGGAATAGCTAAAGCATCAAAAGAACTAATATCTATTTGTTCAATAAAAAAGTCAACAATAAAAGTTTGATCAAAGGAGCTTTTAATTTTCTTTTTTTGAGCACAGGTGAAAAGTTGAGTTGAATAGTCACCTTCTTTAAGGTTCCAACCCATAACATCAATAAATGCACTAGCCTCTAATATCTCAAAACCATCTGCTAGTAATAAAAGTATTTTTTTCACTTTACAGATTTAAAGTTCATCCGTTATTGGGGGGAGCATAGCCTGCATGATATATAATACCATATCCATCACTGTTAAAATTGTAGATTCTGCCATGTTTTTTTCTGAAGTTACTAATATATATTTATAAAAAAGGTAATTATCTTCATTGTTAATTCCAAAATGACCAATAGGAAGAAGCTTATTTTGAGAAATTATAGTTTCATTTAAATTTAATAGCTTTTTTTGATTAATATCAACAGTATATTGAAAATAAAATTGTAGAAAAGTAGACTCTTCGCCTTCTTCCTCTTTGGGATATGTGCCAATAGCAAGAGTAAATGGGAGAGTTTCGTCATTTACTTTTGAAACAATTAACATTTTTGAAGTTAAAAGAGATTGAATTTCAACATTGTAATCATGCTTTTTTAGTAATTTATTTAATTCGTTTAAAATTTCCATCTATTCTATTTAATTTATAATTCTCTAGCACTTAGTGCTTTGTAAATCATAACATAACCTTCTTGTGCAGATTTCGAATTTATTAATTTTTTATAATTAACCCCAGAAGCTTTAACATATAACTTCACTTTATCAAATTCTGCCTTATCATTTATTCCGTCCTTACCATAAAGATCTTTTATCATATTAAAAAGTGTTATGGCTTGTTTTTCCCTCCAAGCTGCTTTTGCTGCAGTTGATTTTGAAGTGTCAGGGCTACCTCCAGCTGCTATTTTACCAACTAAGCCCATTACACCTCCGTTGGATTTCCCTTTAGCCTCTTTTCTTGCTGCTCTGTCTCTAGCTGCTTGTTTTGCCATTCTAGCAGCAGGTAATGCAGTTTCAACTGCAGCTGCTGCACCTTTTGTTACTGCCCCTCCAGCAGCACCAACAACGCTAAGAGTTGCTACTGCCCCTGCGATGTTAGCCATATCCGTAGCTATATGAACACTCTGACGTTTTACACGTTTTACGTTAGCATCTTTTAGTTCTTTAACCAAACTATATTCTGAAATAGAATCAGATACATCTTCATTTTCCGCTAATACATTTAATTCAAGCATGTTTCTTCTACTAGTAAGCTTTGATTTTTCTTTTTTCCTCTCTTTTTCAGAAAGTTTTTCGTAGGGTTTCTCTCTACTTTCTAGGCTTCTTAGTCTCTTAATAGTATCGACAAGTACTTCTTTTTGATTGGCTTGCTGCGCATCGGATTTCCTTAATTTTTCTGATTCTTCTGAAAGATTTAAATCATCTCCACTTTTATTTTCCTTTTCTTGAATGGTTGTTAACTTTACTTTCATCTTAGATGCATAATATCCAGATTCTATGCAGTAGTAGGAGTGCATAATTAATTTTACTGCCGAAATACCGATATCAATTCCTGGAATGGACGACATTAATTCACCTGAGGCAAAACCTGCGGAAGCTTCATGAAATGATTTTACAGAAAGCATTACACTTTTTGCTGTACTTAATAGCGCTTCAAATGACTTGGCACTATTAATTACTCCTTCTCTAGTGTTACCTTCCTTGAACTCTTTCATTGTTTCAAGAAGATTTTTCATTGTTTCAAAACCAGATTTTATGGTTCCAAAAGCTGCTGAAAATCCTTCAAAGGTAGAACCAAATGTTTTCGCGGTATCATTTCCTCCTTCTGTGTAAGCATTGGTTAGCTTAGAAATCGACTCACCCGTTTTCATTGCATTCTCTTCCATGGTCATGGCAGTTAAAAATAAATCTGATTTGCTCTGTTTTTTTGGGTCTCCTAAATCTTTAAATGCTTTTGCTAATCCTAATAATCCTGAAATTCCTGTTATTGTATCAGCTGTGTTGGACATGTAAGTGGCATGTAATTCTGCTTCACTGCCAACTACAGCTGCTTGATCGGTCCTAGTGTTTACTGTTTTATTATTTAATATGTCAGCCATTCCAGAAATTCCATCATTTCCAATAAATGCTGCTGGAGCTGCAGCTGAACTTTCAAAAAACTCACTTGCCATCTCAATTGCAGAACCGCTGATATCATTCACCATGTGAAATGCATCTTCTCTTGCATAAATATTGTCTTGTAACATTTCACCATTTAGCTTAATTACTTTTTGCCAAGCGTATTGTTGTTCTCCTGCTTGATCTTCTGCATTGTAATTTTCTTGATTGGGACCTCTTCTTGAAAAAATTTGACTATTATCTGCTAATTCAAGGACATCTCCATCATTTATTTCACAGAACTCATTAGAAAGATAATCTTCGTTAAATAAAGATCCATTTACCATTTCTACCATATGTGAAGTTCCATACACAACCCCTTTTTTCTTTGCAAGCTGAATGGTTTTATTATTATTTTTATTATCAATCAGAGTTTTATTTTTCCATTTTCCTTGCAATGCTTTTGCACCCATTAAGTCTGCTTCCTTTTCAAGTGAAGAATTGTCATTTACATTTACTGTTCCCTTCAATTGCATCGTGGGTGAAACTCTACCTTGCTTTTGCTGAACAACATGCCAAGCTTCATGGGGAAGATGTTTTTCTTGACCAGGACCCAAATGAATATCATTTCCTTGAGCATATGCATGTGCATTCAACTGTGCTGGTTTAATTGAGTTATAATGAACTTTTACATCATCCATCGTCATTCCTGAAAGATTTTCTATACCAGATTTTAAATTATCAGGCAATCCAGTTTTATTTTCTTTTTTTTGAGCTACATCTGACTTTTTGGAGGTTATTTCTTTTAATTGAAGAGTATTTTTATTGTAGGAACTAGAATTAATGGCAGATTGATAAAACTTAAGTTGAGTTACATTTTTACTATTATTAACTTTTTGAGCAATTTTAAATTGGGTAATATTTTCTTGTCTATTGTCAATTATATTAAAATTACTTGTACCATTATTTTTAAGTTGAGATACCTCTTGAGCTACAGGTTGGTTATTATTAATTTGATTTTTTGCTTCGTGGGTATTCATTTTAAATTAATCCAAATTCATTAATTAATTTGAACAATTGTAAATTTAATTAGAATATTTATTGTTTTTTATTATCTCAGTTAATCAATTCAACAATTCGATATCAATAACTATATCAAATAATAAACTTATAATTAAAGTGATGTAAAATTGAAAAGCTGTTATATTTGGTAAAAATTTCGGGGTGTAGCTTAGTCCGGTTAAAGTGCGCGTCTGGGGGGCGCGAGAGCGATGGTTCGAATCCATTCACCCCGACAAATAAAAGGCTTCAATGCATAGGGGTCTTTTATTGAATCTCCTACTATTCGGGATCATGAAATAATCCATTCACCCCTACTTTAAAGCCCGCCTTCTGATGGGCTCTTTAATTAGATGAAATATTCAGCTCAAAAAAGTAGTTGCCATTTAAGTTACAAATGATTTTAGAATAACTATTAATTGTCTAGTTAATTTTTTTCTAATTAATTATTTTTAATTAATTTCTTTGTAATAAACTTTCCATGTTCTTTTTTCCTTCAATATTTTGTGAGTGAATAATTATTTCTGGCAATTCTTCTCCTTTACCGTAGCAGTACTCAATCAGCCATTTTAAGGAGTGGTAGCCGCATTTAACATCCATAGCAGAGTAGTTAATAGCAGTTTGGTTTTCTGGCAGATAATGGCCTTGATCTAAATCGTGATCAAATGAAACAAGTTTAGGTACTCCATGAGCACTTATGCATTCAATAAATTCATCGTGTGATCTAATAATTTCCCAGGATTCATTTTTCTCATACAGTGGATCAACAGTTAGCATAAAAACATCATAGGGATTTCTTATATCATCTAAAAAAATTTTCATTTATTTTAAATTGTTAGTTTAAACAACACATAAAATGCATTCAAAATCACACCACAATATTATCCTTTTTTAAGTTTGAAAAATTTGTTTTCGCTGCTTTTTTTGGTTGTAGAAATTGAATTGTTATTAAGCTATTGCAACCATAAAAATGATAAAAAACAAAAGATGCATACATCCTGCGATTGCTGGAAGATTTAATCTGTAATTTGATTCTTCATTTAATTTGCTGTGAGCATATATAATAACTGCAGTTCTTATTTTATGGGATAATAATTTACAAAGTTCATATACTAAGAGACTAAAAAGCACAAAAATAGTTACAGCATTTTCTTGATAGTCTCTTGGAAAGTAACCAAAGGAAAGTAATACATTAAAAAGACCAAACATGTAGTCTATAAATCGGGTATTTGATAGAGTGGATTCTATTTTTTTCATTTTAGTGTTTTTTTTGAAATCTAAATAATTGTTTGTTTTAAAAAACATACATCTTTAAAAACAAAATAATATTAAGTTTATTGTGTTGTGATCAATTAATTTTTCAATAAAGTAAGTTTAAACCAAAAAAAATGGTTTAATCTATGAATACTGCCTCAATTGTGGTATCTCTTTTTTTAAAGATTTTATTAAATTAAGTTAGCGTTATTTGATTGTTGGATGGGTATAAATAAAAAAAAACCTTAATTTGAAGTGTTTTTAGTAAGTATTTTGTGTGTTTAGCAATATTTATTTCATTTAATCTATTATTGCCAGTACGTGATTTTTGTTGATTCTAAATCGATTGTTTAGTCAATTTTTTTTATTTTTTTGATAAATAACGACTTAACATATTTAATTAATTCATTAAATCAATATTTAATAACACATCATTTGTATTCCTACATAGAAAAAAAAACTATTTCAAAAATTAGTATATTTAGCAAGTTTTTTAAATAATAAATTAAATAAATCTAAAATGAAAAAAAATAAATTAAGTTTAATTGCTGCCCTATCTATTGCATCTGCCATCACATTTAACAGCTGTGAAAAAATTGAAGTAGGTTCACCAGTAACTGTAAATACATCAAAAACAGCTACTATAAGCGGTATGGTTCATGCTGATTTAGTCCTTGATAAGTCATATGTAATGGACAATAATTTTGACGATCCTAGTGCCACCTTTCAGACTAGTGACACACTAGAGTATGCTCTTGAAGGTACTGAAATACACTTTCATATTACAAAACAGGATCTTAATTCAGATGTACAAGATGCAAGTGATGAACTTAGATACAGTACCACTGTAAATGCTAATGGAACATATTCAATTCAAATCCCTACAACTGAAGAAGGACTTGATGTAAATATTTCATTTGATGATTTTGAATACAACAGAATCACGTGGAACTATGATGGACAAGTTATAGGTTTTCTAGGTGATACTTCATACGTATACTCATCTTCATCTGAAAGAAAAGTGTATTCTTGTTCTGATTCACAAACTGAGGTTTACGAAAATCAAAATGTAATTTTAGATTTTCTGTATTCATATTAATTAATCATTTACTAAATTAATTTAATTATGAAAAAAATATTTTTAACTATCATGTTGTCTTCATCTATGTGCTTCGCATTAGCCCAAGAAAACAACATTACTACAGAAAATTCATCATTTAAGAGTAAAAATGGATTTAATATCTTACCCGAAAAAGGGGATATTGCTGTAGGAATGACCATGGATCCAATTTTCAACTACATAGGAAATATCTTTAATGGAAACACTGGAAATTCTGCTCCAGGAGCTAGTTTTTTAACTAATCCTCAATTTACATCCAACCATATGTTTGCCAAGTACTTTTTAAGCGATAAATCTGCATTAAGAGCTACTTTTGAGTATTCTGGTGTTAACAGTTTCAATAAGCAATACATTCAAGATGATGCTGCAATTTTTGCAAATCCCTTAAGTAATGCAAAAGCCGAGGACATGGCTCAAACTATTGGATCTTTATTTGTTATTGGTGCTGGCTATGAAATGCGAAGAGGAAAGTCAAGAGTACAGGGTTATTATGGCGGTAATATCTTCTTTGCTGTACAAAATTCAAGAATTGAATATTCCTATGCTAATCCATTTTCTGAACTTAATCCAAATCCTTCAACAACTGACTTTGGCGATAATGTATTAGCTAATAATGAAAGAAAACTAATTGATTATTCGGGCCAAAATAGAGGTCTTGGTATTGGTGGTTTCTTTGGAATTGAATGTTTTATTTTCCCAAAAGTTTCCTTAGGAGCTGAACTTGGTTACAATTATACTTATATAAAAACAGGTCAGTCTAGATATCATTATGAGTCTTGGAATGTAAATGCAGTAGAAGAAAAAATAGAAGTTGAATCTCCTACTACAACCTCAAATAACTGGGGTACTGCAAATCCAACTGCCAATTTTTTCTTGATGTTTCACTTTTAAGTGTTGATTAAATTCAATTTACAAAAGGTTGTCAATTGACAACCTTTTTTTTTGATATTATTTTGATATTCTAATTACACCCTTAATCCTATATATACTTTAATTTCATTTAATTAATTACTAGAAGAATTTAGAAAATTTACGTGGTAATTAAATACATTCATGTTATTAGATTTTAAATAATTTATTGTTTTAAATTTTATTAAACGTATGAGTTACTTTATGTAATTAGTATTTAATTTTATTGAAATGAAACCATTATTATCATTCAATGATAGAGGCATTTATTGTTCGGTAGCTGATGTCTATTTAGACGCTTGGAAGCCTGTAAAGAAGGTAATTGTTTCTCACGCTCATGCAGATCATTCAAAATATGGCCACAAATTTTATTTAGCTCATACTAACAGTATTCCAATTATGAATTACCGCTTGGGTAACATCAATATCGAAGGTAAAAATTGGGGAGAAAAATTTAGTATTAATGGTGTTCAGTTTTCACTACATCCTGCTGGTCATGTTATTGGATCTTCTCAAATAAGAGTTGAATATAAGGGCGATGTATGGGTATATAGTGGCGATTACAAAAGAGAAAATGACAATATCACAACTCCATTTGAATTAGTCAAGTGTAATACATTCATAACTGAGTGCACTTTTGGTTTACCAGCCTTTAAATGGAAAAATCAAAATATAGTTTTTGATGAGATTAATTCATTTTGGAATCAATGTAAATCTAATCAACAAACAGCAGTGATTTTTGCTTACAGTCTTGGTAAAGCACAACGCTTAATAGCTAACCTAGACCAAAGTATAGGCAAAATTTATACTCATGGAGCAGTAGAAAATATAAATGAAGTTATTAGGTCCTATAAATTACTACCTTCTACTATTAGGATAACAAAATCCACAAAGAAAGAAGATTTATTGGGAAATCTTGTTATTGCTCCACCTAGTACACATGGTACAACTTGGCTAAAAAAAATGGTGCCTTATGTAACTTCGTCTACAAGTGGTTGGATGACATTTAGAGGAGCGAGAAGAAGAAGAGCAATTGATAGAGGTTTTGTTCTTTCTGACCATAGTGATTGGAATGACTTGATTGATACCATTGACCAGACAGGTGCTGAAAATATTGTTTGTACTCACGGCTACAAAGATATTTTCTCAAAATATTTAAAAGAAAAAGGATATAATGCTTTTGTGGAAAATACCCCTTTTGAAGAAAATTAATAACGTGTACATATGAATGATTTTGCTAGGCTTATTGAAAATGTAGATAAAACGAATAAGACAAATGATAAGGTTTTAGCACTAGAAAATTACTTTAAAACAGCCTCAAATGAAGACAAAGTTTGGGCGATAGCATTATTTTCATCAAAAAGACCAAAAAGAGCAATAAATTCCTCTAAATTAAGGGAGTATGCAGCAGAACTAGCAAATATTCCGCTTTGGCTTTTTGAGGAAAGCTACCACATTGTAGGTGATCTAGCAGAAACCATTTCTTTAATTGTTCCTAATTCAGAAAACAAGATTAGCTGTAAAAATTTAAGTCAATACATATGTGAGATCAATAATTTAAAAAATTTAGACGAGGATAGTCAGAAACAATACCTATTTGATTGCTGGCTTTCAATGGATTATTATTCAAGATTTGTTTTTAATAAAATTATAACTGGTGGTTTTAGAATAGGAGTTAGTCAAAAATTAATGACTCGCTCATTAGCCAATGTAACAGGTATTGATAAAGATACTATTGCTTATCAAATAATGGGTGATTGGAGTCCTGACAACATTACCTTTGATGAACTTATTTTATCACCTTCCAAAGATTCTTTTTTTTATAAACCTTTCCCATTTTATTTAGCTTATGCACTTGATGTTAATTTAAATCAACTAGGTGATCCTAATGATTGGGTTTATGAAAATAAGTGGGACGGAATCAGAGCCCAATTAATAAAAAGGAATAACCAAATCTCTCTTTGGTCGAGAAGTGGTGAATTGATTTCTAATCAATTTCCAGAAATTATACAAATGGGTATTGATTTACCTAACGGTACTGTTATAGATGGAGAATTATTAGTTTTTAAGGACAATAATATAGGTTCGTTTAACGATCTTCAAAAAAGGTTGGGAAGAAAAAAGGTTGGTAAAATAATTCTTGAAAAATATCCAGTTGTTTTAAAAGCTTATGATTTATTAGAAAACAAACAAAAAGATATTAGAAGTCAAGCCTACCATCAAAGACGAAGTATGCTACATTTTTTAGTTAACGAAATTGACAATGTTAGTCTTCAATTATCATTATTTTATAATATCCAAAATTGGTCAGATTTAGAAATTGCTCACCAAAAAGCAAGAGAAAATAGGAGTGAGGGTCTTATGATAAAGCAAAAAAAGGAGTCCTATAAGGTTGGAAGGAAAAAAGGAGATTGGTGGAAGTGGAAAGTCGATCCTTTAACGATTGATGCAGTACTAACCTATGCAATGAGAGGTCATGGTAGAAGAGCAAATCTTTTTACTGACTATACTTTCGCATTATGGAAGAAAAATGAAAATGGTAAAAAAAGCTTGATCACTTTTGCTAAAGCTTATTCAGGTTTAAATGATAAAGAGTTTAAAGAAATTGATTCATTTATAAAGAAAAATACTTTAGAGAAGTTTGGACCTGTCAGAAGTGTTAAACCATACTTAGTTTTTGAAATAGCTTTTGAAGGAGTTTTTTATTCGTCTAGACATAAGTCAGGAGTTTCTGTTAGGTTTCCTAGAATTTCAAGATGGAGAAAGGATAAAAAAATAGATGATGCTAACGATTTAACGATGTTGAAAGATTTAATCAATGGGTGATGTAAAAAACTTTTTAACTTGGTCAAAACAATGGATGTCCAAAAAGGGTTGGCAACCCCAAAAATTTCAACTTTTAACATGGAAAGCTGTAATCAATAAACAATCAGGATTAGTTAATGCTCCAACTGGTTCAGGAAAAACTCTATCACTTCTACCAGCAATACTTTGGCCCTACATTCAAAATAAAAAACCTGTTAAAGGGTTAATATGTATATGGGTAACACCGCTTAGATCGCTTTCTCAACAAATTTCAATTTCCGCTGAAACTTTTATTGAAGAAAATAATTTGGAAATTTCTGTAGGTGTTCGAAATGGAGATACATCAACTAGTCAAAGAGCTAAGCAAAATAAACAAATGCCTAATATTTTAATCACTACACCAGAAAGTCTTCAATTGATATTATGTTCCAAGGGATGGGAAAAAAAAATGAATTCTTTAAGGGCTGTAGTAGTAGATGAATGGCATGAACTCATTGGTTCTAAAAGAGGTGTTCAAGTAGAATTATGTTTGGCGGGAATAAAATCAAATTTAAAGAACCTAATTATTTGGGGAATTTCTGCAACTATTGGAAATCTTGTCGAAGCAAAAGAGGTTTTATTAGGTTTTAGTTCTAAAGAATCTATTCTAATTACTTCAAAATTGAAATCAAATATTGAAGTTAAATGTTTATCTCCCAAAAAAATTGAAGAAATACCATGGAAGGGGCACCTTGGACTTCACTTAATTGATTTAGTAATACCTGTTTTGAATAAAAGTAAATCAACTTTAATTTTTACTAATACAAGATCTCAATGTGAAATTTGGTATCAAAATATTTTAGCAAAAGTTCCAGACTTGGCAGGTAATATGGCAATGCATCACGGAAGTATTGACAGAAATACAAGATTATGGATTGAACAAGCCATTAGAATGGAAAAATTAAAGGTGGTTATATGTACTTCTAGTTTAGATTTAGGAGTAGATTTTTATCCAGTGGAAACAATTATTCAAATAGGTGGACCCAAGGGTGTAGCTAGGTTCATTCAAAGAGCTGGCAGAAGTGGTCATCGCCCCAACGAAAAAAGTGTTATTTATTTCCTTCCTACACATGCAATTGAACTGATTGAGGCAGCTGCTCTAAAAAAAGCTGTAAAATCAGATTTTGTTGAAAGTAGAGTGCCTTATGTTTTAAGTTTTGATGTCCTAATTCAGTTTTTAATTTCTTTAGCAGTTGCAGATGGCTTTTATGCTAAAACAACTTTTGAATTGGTTCGTTCCACTCATGCTTTCAATTTAATAACAGAATTAGAATGGAACTGGATTTTAAAGTTTATAACAATTGGCTCTAGGAGTTTATCCAGTTACGATGAATATAAAAAAGTAGAAATTGATTCTTCTGGACTTTTTAAAGTTTCAAGTAGGAGAGTGGCCATGAGGCACAGAGTTCAAATTGGCACCATTGTAAGTGATGCCCATTTAGAAGTGAAAATGTTAAATGGAAGAAGGCTTGGACAGATTGAAGAATGGTTTATTTCAAAATTAAAAAAAGGAGATGTTTTCTTATTTGCAGGTCAGTTTTTACAAATATTTCAAGTGAATTCAATGCGAGTTACAGTAAAGAAATCAAAATCAAAAAAAGGCAAGATAGTAAGTTGGATGGGTGGAAGAATGAGTTTCAGTTCTTATATGAGCGAACTCCTAAGAGAAGAGCTATATGAGTTAAATAAAGAGGTTTTAAAAAGTACTTATAAACCATTAAGTTTCTTAGTGAAGAAACAAAAACATTACTCAACAATACCAAATAAAGATCAATTTCTTATCGAGTCTTTTAAAACAAGAGAGGGATATCATACTATTTTTTATCCTTTTGAGGGAAGGTTTGTTCATGAAGCACTAAGTCATTTATTAGCTTATCGATTGAGTCTTCTTCATCCAATTACTTTTTCGTTGGCTTTTAATGACTATGGATTTGAACTTTTAAGTGATCAGTATATGGATGTTAATTTGATAACTGATAATAATTTATTTGATACAGATCATCTCAATGATGACTTATTAAATGGATTGAATTTGTCAGAAATGGCAAGAAGAAAATTTAGAGATATTGCAGTTGTTTCAGGATTGATATTTTCAGGGATGCCAAATAATCGAAAAAAAAACAAAGACCTACAATCTAGTTCTCAACTTGTTTTTGATGTTCTTAGAGATTATGAAAACGATAACCTTTTATATAAACAAGCTTTAAATGAAACTTTTGATTACCAAATAGAGGAACATAGGTTAAGATTAGCGCTGATAAGAATTAATAATCAATCTATAATATGGAATCACTTAGATAATCCTTCTCCATTTTCTTATCCTATTATTACAGATCGATTGAGAGAACATTTGAGTAGTGAAGATTTTGACGATAGAATAGAAAAAATGATGAAAAATTTCAAATGATAAATATTAACAAGAAAATAAATAATAATAGCTTTTATTTTGATTACAGAAAAGCATTGTTTTGGGAAGAGGAATCTGCGTTAATTACAGCCGACCTTCATATTGGAAAAGTAATGCATTTTAGAAAAAATGGAAGTGCATTGCCTAGTGTAACTGCATCTGCTAACATCAAAATTTTTAAAGAACTAATTCTTTACTATAATCCAAGAAAACTAATTTTTCTTGGCGACCTCTTTCACTCTTCGTATAACTATGAATGGAACGAATGGATAGAATTTTTTGAAAATTGTTCAACAAGTCTGAATTTAGTTATGGGTAACCATGATCATGACTATTTTTCAATTCATACAATTAAAAACCTTAAGATTTATAAAGAGCTCAAAATCAAGAATTTTTTGCTTACTCATTTTCCGATAGACATTCATGGATATACAAATCTTTGTGGTCATACTCATCCCTCTGTAAGACTAAGTTATATTGGAAATAAAAAAGTCAATCTTCCTTGTTTTCATATTTCTGAAAATAGAATTACATTTCCTTCTTTTGGTAAATTTACAGGCTCATACGCTATTAAACCTAAAAATAATGATTTGGTACTCCCTATTGGTCAAAATAGAATTTTCCAAAAGTTTTAATTGATAATCAAAAATTTTGTATTTTTGTTTTAAAATATTGTATATTTTGGATAAATTCAATTTCTATAGATTTAGAATCAACTTAAATTCCTTAAGGACTGTATTTTTAATATTTCTTACTATTTTTTTATTTCACCACGTTTACAAAACAGTTCAAATCTTTGAAAATCACAAAACAATTACTATAAATATTGGAGACTTTGATTCTGAAGAAGAGAAGAACAACGAAACTGAAGATGAGGTTGAAGAATTAGACGAATATATGTTTAATGATGATAAAAGTTTTTTTTTATGTTCTTTAAATTATAATGAATCTAATTATGAAAAACTTAGATTAACCCTCCCATCAGCTGAAGTTGATTGTCCACCACCTATTTTTTAGAACACTCCGTTGTAAAAAAACCTCATTTAAATTTAAAAATTTCAAAAATCGTTGGTATTACCAACACAATATTTTATATATATCAACAAAAAAAAATAATTTTAGTTTCAAATACTTTAAAAACGATTTTCCAGCATCAATCGTTGTTTGGTTAGTCGCATTACCACTTTGTATCGGGATTGCTCAGGGATCTAATGTTAATGCATTTTCAGGCCTAATTGCCGGTATTATTGGAGGAATTATAGTAACTGTATTCAGTGGTTCAAAATTTGGTGTCAGCGGACCAGCTGCAGGATTAATTACAATCGTTGTAGCAGGAATTGTCACTTTAGACGGGGATGTAGGTCCAAATGATGTTTCAATTTTCTTTCTTGCAGTTTTTCTCTCTGGAATTATTCAATTTCTTTTAGGTCTTTTTAGACTCGGAGTAATTGGTTATTTCGTGCCAACTTCAGTAATTAATGGTATGTTAGCTTCAATTGGTCTAATATTAATGTTGAAACAAATACCATCAATATTTGGTGGGTATAAAGGCTCTAACCTCGACGCATATTCAGTATATACAGATGCGGAAAAGTTAGATTTACACTTGTTAACAAAACTTTGGATAGATACTAAATCGGCATTGATGGATCCTACATACGGAGCGATTCTAATTTTTGTTATTTGTTTAGGCGTAATGTTATTGTGGGAACTAGAGTTTTTTAAATCTAAAAAATTATTTCAATATATGCCTGGTTCTTTAGTAGCAGTAATTGTTGGTAGTATATTAGCTTATTTATTTTCATTGAACGGAAATGATTCTGGTTCTTCTCTTGCTATAATAGATGCTCAAAAAGTTGGTTTACCAGAGGCAGTTAAAACTTGGGATTTTAAAAATCTTTTTAGATTTCCTGATTTTTCTCACTTAGCTAACATTCAAGTTTGGATTGTGGCTTTAACAATTGCAATTGTCGGAAGTATTGAAACTCTTTTAAGTGTCGAAGCAACTGATAAATTAGATCCTAATAAAAATATTTCTCCAACTAATAAGGAACTCAAAGCTCAGGGAATTGGTAATGCAATTTCTGGTTTAATTGGTGGATTACCGATTACAATGGTAATAGTGAGAAGTTCGGCTAATATAAATGCCAAAGCTAAAACACAGTTGTCTGCTATTTATCATGGTATTTTATTGGTTATATCAGTATTTGCCTTTCCTCAGTTATTAGAAATGATACCAACAGCATCCTTAGCTGCTATATTATGCATATTAGGATTTAAATTATTAAAGTTAAAGAAAGTAATTAACATGTTTAAAACTGATACACAAGGAGCAATTGTTATTGTTGTGACAATTGCATCTGTTTTAGCTACGGATTTGTTGAAAGGTGTAGGAATTGGTTTTGCTCTTGCTATGTTTTTTATACTTAGAAAAAATTATGTTTTAGCATTTATTGACCATTGGGACGAGAAAAATAAAGAACTTACTATTTCTTTTTCTCAAATAGTTTCATTTCTAAATAAAGGAGCCCTAATGCAAAAGTTACAAAGTGTTCCAGGTGGTTCAAAAGTAAAAATGAGCGCTTTGAAATGTCATACCATGAGTAAAGAAATACAAGAAGTGATTATAAATTTTAGAGATAATAAAACAGACAACATAGAACTTGAACTTATAGGTTTTGACAAGTTTGATATAGATAAAAAATCAAATTGAGATTCCAATTATAAGAACATCATCTGTTTGATCTTCTTTTTTCTTCCAATTTACAAACTCTTCTTCAAGTTTTATTCGTTGTTTATGCATTGGTAGAGAGCTTATTTCTAGAATAAGTTCTCTTAATTTTTTCTTAAGAAATTTTTTATTCCTCTTACCACCGAATTGGTCTTGGTACCCATCTGACATTAGATAAAATTTATCATTTTCATTGTAAGGTATTTCATTTAGTTCATACTTTTTAGTTTTTTCGTATTGTTGAGATCCAATTGGGAAATTACTAGCTTTTATGGTTTTAATTTCATTGTTTTTAACTATGTAAAGTGGGCTTTTTGCTCCTGCGTATTTTATTATTTTACTTTTATCATTAATCACTAAAATTGAAATATCCATTCCATCTTGTCTTTCTAGACCCTTTTCATCTGAAAGCCTACTAATAATTTTAATATCCAGTTGTTGTAAAATTTTATCTGGCTCAAGAATATTTTCTTCATGAACAATTTCATTCAAAATATCATTTCCCATAATTGTCATAAAAGCAGCAGGTACGCCGTGTCCTGTACAATCAGAGGCAGCGATAATCCTTATGTTATTTTTTTCTGCAAACCAATAAAAATCACCGCTTACGATATCTTTTGGTTTGAAAATGATAAATCCATCTTTAAATTTTTTTAAAATGGAGGATTTTTTACCAAGAATTGATTTTTGAATGTTTGCAGCATAATTTAAGCTATCAAGAATATAGTGTTTCTTTTCTTCAAGGGTTTCAAATGCAGAAATAATTTTCTTTTCATATTCGACCGTTTCACTTTTTATATATGTTATTAATAAATATGAAATAATAGAAACTGAAATTAAACCAATAATAGCCAATGGAATGGTAAGATTTTCATCTGTAGAATAAAGGGGCGGTATTTCTGACAAAATAAGTTTTGAAATTAAAAAAGATACCATTGCAATAGAAAATGAGATTAATCCATTTGTTCTGCTTTTGAATAAAATTACTCCTAATATTGAAGAAATAATAAAAAATAATTCATTTCTGTAGACTTGGCCATAGACTACAATAACTGCTATTATTGCTAAATTCGTGTTGATTACTAAAAAGTACTTTGCTAATTGGTGTTTTTTAATTGAATTCAATATAAGGGACGGCAAAAATAAAATAACAAGTAAAAAGTCAAGTAGAGCTGGAACATACTCTTTTATTAATAGAAACAAAATAGAATAAAATAATGCTGTTGATATACATGTTAAACTTATATAAGTCAGTAATCTAATCTTTCTAATTTCAAATGAAGGTGTTTCTTCACTAATTCCGATATTTTTTAATTTTTTTAAATTAAAATTCAACATGCTATAAATTTAATGAAACTCACAATAATTTTTTAAAATCAAAAATTAGTTTTTTTTAAGCCACTTGTTTTTGAAATTATTTTTTTGCCAGCCTATATATTCTAACAAATTAAATATTTTTACAATAACAACTAAATTTATTAAAATTGAAATACTTATTTGTTTTTTTATTTGGTTCTCTTTTTCCTATATTCTCTATCCTATACCTTGTAGATTTTAATCCTTTAAAAATCAATATTCCTTTGCTTCATAAGGAAAATCATTTGCTTTTTGTAATTGATTTAGCACCAATTGTCATTACTTCTTTATTTTTAATTACTGATTATTTCTTTAACGTACAAAAATCGTTTTATGAAAAAATTATCAATACTATTCCTGTAGACATTGCTGTTTTTGACAAAGATCACAAATATCTTTTTGTTAACCCAGCTGGTATTAAGGATAAAAATAAACGAAAATTAATAATTGGAAAAGACGATTTTGAATATGCCAAACTTATGGGGAGAAGTGACCATATCCCAAAAAGAAGAAGAGAAATGTTTTTAAAGACAAAGTCATCTAAAAATATTATTGAATGGCAAAATGAAATTGAACTACCTAATGGAGAATCAAAAATAATTCTTAGGAAAATGTTTCCTATTTTTTCAAACGATCAACTTAAAATGGTCATTGGCTATGGTTTAGATATCACTGAGTCCATTTTAAAAGACAAAGAAATTAAAAGTCTTTCAAGGTTCCCCAAAGAAAACCCTAACGTTATAGCTAGGTATAATTATAACAAAAAGCTGTTGTACATAAACGACTCTGGTGTTAAATACTTTAATTCTGAAACTTTTAATAAAGAAGATTTTTTTAATAAAATCAATAAATTTTTAGATGAAGTTATTTTGTCAAACAAAAATATCAGAAAGGATATCGTTTTTGGAAATCATATTTTCGATGTTGAAATAGTTCCTGTTAGTGCAGAAAAATACGTAAACATTTATGCAGTAAATGTAACTGAGTATAGAAATAGAATTAATAAACAACAAAATAAACTGATTGAATTAGCAAATAAACTCAAAGGTTACAACGCAATGCTAGAAGCAAAAGTTGAAGAAAGGACACAGACTTTAAAAGAAATTAATCTGGAAATACAATCGAGTATAAAATATGCTAGAAGATTACAAGATGCAGTTATTGCTCATCAAAACATCCCAAGTTCTAATTTTATTGAATCTTTTGTTGTTTACCAACCCAAGGAAATTGTTGGTGGAGATTTTTACTTTACTTATGAAATAAATAGTTATAAAATTTTTGGCGTTGCCGATTGTACTGGACATGGTATTCCTGGTGCTATGTTAACATTAATGTGTATGACTTTTTTAGATTATTCAATAAATCATTTCATGATTGTGGAGCCAAAAGAAATTTTAGCGAAAGTAACAGAGCTTATCACAAATAGTTTTAAAGCAAAGGGTCAAGAGGTAAAAGATGGTATGGATGTTTCATTGTTAAGCTGGGACACAACTTCAAATAAGGTTTTATTTTCTGCAGCAAACTCAAAAATTTTATTCTTTAAAAATGGAGAAAAAAATATTCTTAAGGGAAATTCTCGTCCTGTAGGAAATTGGATAGACGACGAAATTAAATTTTCTCAACAGGAAATAAAAGTTAATAAAGGAGATCAGATTTTTATGTTTTCTGATGGATTACCAGATCAGTTTGGGGGAGGAAAGGGTAAAAAGTTAAAATATCCAAAGTTCTATGACCTTTTAGAAAAGGTAAAAGATTTATCTGCCACGCAAAAGAGAATAGCAATTATAAGATATACCAAAGAATGGATTGGTGAAAATGAGCAAATAGATGATATAACAATTGCAGGAGTTAAATTTTAAAATACAATCGATTTAGGAATAATTTCGGTCGGTATTTCTTTCTTGAAATTTCCTTGGTTATCAATTATTAGTAAAGAACCTCTTTGAACATAATCTTTTGCATCTGTTAAATATATGTCATTAGAATATGGATCAATTTCTAAATTATAAAAGTTTTCGCCCGTATTTTCCCAAATTATCTCTGGACTTGAATTATCTATATTATCGATTTTGTAAACGTGATTGTTTAAAAAATAAACTTCATTCGTTAAATTATTTATTCTAAGTGATTTAGGCGAAGATTCATTATCGGGTAAAGAAATCTCTCTGATGATTTCGTTAGATTCAGGATTAATCAATGAAATACTTGCTGTAATATTGTTTTGGCGACTTCCACCACTCAAAATCCATAACTGACTTAAATTATCTTGTTGAATAACCTTTGGATTATTGTTAACTGAAATACTGTCGATAATTATATTGTTATTTGCATTGATAACATAAATTAGATTGCTTTCAACATTACATACATACACCTTTCCGTTGTGATATTTCAGATCTTCACACCAACCGCTAACTTTAATTTCCTCAAGGCTATTTTCGTAAGAATTATATACATGTATTTTATTTGCATATAGGTCTGTAATGTAAAATTTACTGTTACTAATTTTAATTATTTTTCTAGGAGAATTTAATTGATCAATTTCTCTTTTATAAACAAAACTTTCGTCATCTACTATAATAATTTTCCCGGAGTTATTTATAACTAAATAAAGCTCGTGGTCAATATGGGTTATATTGTGTAAGACATCACCTAAGTTAGATTGATTTATGTTTTTATAAATCCCATGATTGGTTTCATTTGTAATTTTGTTATAGCTAGAAAGGGAAGCATTTCCGTATTGAAAGTTTCCTTCATTTCCAATTAAAACTAATCCATTATTATCTATACTAACTTCGTTATTTATTTCTTCTGGATTGAGCTTAACGCAGGATACAAAAATGAAAGAAATTGATATCGGTAAAATGATTCTATTGAGCATATTATTACTTTATGAATTTAATTGTTTTAGTTATCGTTTCGCTTTTCAAACTAATTAAATAAAGCCCTCTGTTAAGATAAGAAATTGAAATATTTTTTCGCATACTTTCTCTGTTAATAAAACTAGTTTCTTCCCAAATTATCTGACCGTTAATGTTTGTAACGCTGAATGTCCATGTATTTGGTTTTTTAAATTCAAGAAATAATTCGATATTATTATGGTTTTTAACTAATTTTTTAATTGGGTTATTTTGGACGTTTGTATTATTAATTTTTAAGGGAAGTTCATTAATTATCCCAATGGCATCTAAATCAAAACCAGAGCTTTGAAATGGTGTGGGGAAAGGGTCGTTGATTTTATTTCCTAAATTATCAAATGAACAATGACTTTCATTTATTGAACCTATAACATCAATTAATTTTACATGTGATATGGCATTTACATCCAAATTTTCTATTTCAGAAAGTTCGTCTAAGTCAAATGGTGTTCCATAATTGGCTCGATATTTTCCAGCTAAATTATTGATTTTCTCAGCATCTTGAATATCATCAAATGGTCCAATTTGAATCGTGTCCTGAGTTAATGAAGTCGTTGGAAACCTAAAGTAATCAACACCATTACTACTTACTTCTACAAACGCAAGTTCAAGAAAATTGTTGCTAAATGCGTTTTCAAAAACAGCAAAGTCCCAACCGGGTCCATTTATAATTTTATTTTCAAAAGATAATATTGCATATCCACCATCTCCTAAACTTATCACACCACTTCCAGGTTCTCCAATAGCCATTGATGGGCTACCTGTATTAACTAATGGAGATTGAGGATTGGAAATATCTTCAGGACCTAATTCCACTTCGCAAGATGTTGCCCAATTAACAAAGATACTGCTATCCTTATGGATAGCAGTAGTTCCTTGAACACCTGCAGGGGGTGCAAATTGGGCATTCATCACT
>MDTC01029737.1_pt1 | contig 30740 bp, 34 predicted proteins | sample 811181 | NCBI WGS metagenome assembly MDTC01 (sample SAMN05326644, study PRJNA326480) | marine metagenome | isolation source: seawater | place: Pacific Ocean: North | collected 2011 | reverse complement strand
TTTTTCCCTCAATTAACTTTGCGCATCCATGTATTGTCGCTCCCGATGTAACAACGTCATCTAACAATAGCACGTGCATAGCCTCATCAAAATCACCGCTCAACTGGAATTGATTTTCAGTATTCTTCCACCTTTGAAATCTATCACTTTGTTTCTGAGAATACATTTTATTTTTCCTGGAAATGTAATCTTGTAATATTGGTACGTTTAGAACTTCTTGAACCCCTATAGCAATCATATCACATTGGTTGTAAACTGTTTTTTCCTTTTTGTTATTTGAAATAGGAATCGGTATAATTGCATCAATATCATTGTTTTTTAAACTTATAATTTTTCCTAACTCTATACCTAAAGAATATGCAGCATTTTTATGTTTCTTATATTTTATATTATGTAATATTTGCTGAAATATCTGGTCCTTAACAAATTCAAATGCATATGTTTCACTTTCTATCTTTACTCGACCAAAATATTTTTTTTTGAAACTATTTTTAAATTGTTTTAGTTCTATCATGCAGCTTGAACAAATTCCGTTCTCAGTTTTGGATAAAATAGTACCACATCCTGAACAAATTTCAGGAAAAAGTAATTTTATGAAATCAGATAACAATATAAATTAATATTAATTTGAATCCTGCAACTGTTCTTATTAAATTAGTGCAAATTTAAATTTTCCAAAAAATGGAAAAAGAAAAATCAAAGAAAAATAATTTTTTAATAATTTTTGTTCTTATTCTTCTATTAGTCCTAGGCTATCTTGGCTACGTTATTAGTAAGCTCAATAACCAAAATCATCAGATGAGTAAAGATCTGTCAATGTTAGTGGAAGAAAATAAAGAAATGAATATGATTCTATTAAATGAAGAAACTCTTTCGGGCTCAAAAAATAACAGTTTAAAATCAAATTTAATGTTGATGTTATCGTCTTATGATAGCCTTGAAAATAGTAATTCAATTGCAATTGACAGCATAGACAAACAAAGAAACAAAATTAAGTCTCTTCTTTCAAAAGTAGATGCGTTAAATAGGAAATCTACAAAAGACTGGAGAAAAATTTATAAACTTAAAAAGGAAGCTGAAACACTAAGAGGAATTATGAAGGGTTATATTCATACAATTGATTCACTTAATACTCTTAATATAAATCTATCAAATACGCTTACTGAAAAAACTAATACTCTTAATAAAGTTAATACTCAGAATAAACAATTCAAGGAGGAAAATAAAAAATTACAGGAGAAAGTAACAATGGGTGGTGTGCTACAAGCTGCAAACATTAAAGTTAATGCAATTAGAATTAGAAACTCAGGTGCTCAAAGCGAAACTACCAGAGCATCTAGATCAGACATGATAAAAGTTTGTTGTACACTGCTAGAAAATAAATTAACAAAGAAAGGAGATAAAGATATTTATTTACGAATTCTGGATAGTTCTCAAAAAGTATTTAGCTCAGAAAAATCCATAAATATCAAAAGTTATGAAAAAAATGAAATTGAAATGAGTTCAAATAGAACTATAAATTATCAAAACCAAAGTACAGATGTTTGTATTTATTATGATTTATTAACTGAAATATTAGCTGGAGAATATTCAGTAGAGCTATATTCTGAAGGATTTTTAATTGGCAAGTCATCATTTTCTCTAAGGTGATTACAAAACAAAAATTAGGCCTACAAGAAAAATTAAAATAATTAAAATGTATTGCCATATATCAACAAAATATTCATTGTACTCTTTCCAAAAATTTTTTATTAATTCAAAAAAATTCATACTACCAATTTTGCTTTTATTACTTTGTCTAATTGCAAAATGTCAAGTTAGCGATACTTTATCATTTAAACTAAAAAAAACAAAAATCAATATCATCAAAAAAAATGGAGATTTCGATGAGTGGGATTTTGAAAATGATGAAAATGAAAATGAAAAAATAAAAAAAAGGCAAAACCTCTCCCTTTCACTGGGTTGGCTTAGCCTAAATACAAATCCACTGATAAAAAGCAACAACAGATTTCAACAAATCCCATATCACAAAATTTTATCCAATGTTCAAAACATTAACTACTATTTAAAACACTTTAGTTTTTTAAAAGATAAATTTAATATTTCTTTCGGGACAGGGCTTAAAGTACAAAGATTATATCTTGGGAAAAATAAAACAATTATAAATGATGATACATTGTATTTCAAACATGAAAACTCATTTACAAATAACCAAAATGTTTTAACATATAGGTATTGGTGTATTCCGTTAACCTTTACGTTCCCTAATCTTGAAAAACTCAAGCCACAATTAGAGTTTTCTAACAATATTTTGATAAATGGAAAGCTAATTGTTGGTAAAATTAAAGATATAAAAACTATAACTAAATCAAGATTTTTCCAAAAGAGATACTTTTTATCAGCTAGAGCTAAGCTAATGTGGGCTAACATAGGCTTTTTTGCAGAAACCAGCATAATACCTACATCAACTATTTTTAATAACCAATATAATTTTTCATGCGGAATAATATTTGGAAATTATCGCTAATAATTATAATTTTTCCATTATTAAGCGGCATTATTCTCAGTTGCGATCCTACAGAAGGTTATGAAAAATCCATGTTAAAACCAGCTGCTAAAAAAAACTATGGTGAATTACTCTTTGCCATTGATAAAAAATATTGGAAAAATAAACTTGGATTTACTATTAAAAGTTCTTTTGAAAAATTAATTAAAACTACTCCACTTCCCTATGAAAAAGAATTCAATATTGATTTTATAGTTCCCAAAAAAATAATCAAAAATATCAAGCTAAAAAACTGTATCATTTTTATAAATATTAAAGACTATTTTCCAGAAGATCCAAATATTGTAATTAAAAGAGATCTTTGGGCAAAAGGACAATTAATTATTGAATTAAATTTTCAATCCGAAGAGTCAGCAATAAACTATTTTAAATACAAAATTCCATCATTAAAAAATGAGATCAATGAATTTTACATTTCATCTATTTCCAGTAATTATACAAGTCAAAATATTTTAAACAGAGAATTAGGCTCTGAAATTGAATATAAATTTAAAGTCTATAATGGTTTTAAACTTAACAAAAAAGAAGACAATTTTTGGTGGTTTAGCGATGTTCAGATTAAAAAAGACCAAAATGGCTCACACGAGGTACAAAAAGGTATTTTAATATATAAACAAAAATACTATCATCAAAGACAATTTGATAAAGCTAATTTAATTAAAACACGTGATTCTGTATGCTATAAATATCTAAGAGGTAAAAATAATACTACATATATGAAGACACAAGAAAGTTCATTAAATCAAATTGAAAACAAAGTTTCAACTATTAGGGGAAAGTATTTTAGTGAGCTTAGTGGTTGTTGGAAAATGATAAATGATAAAATGGGAGGGTCATTTATTAGTTTATCTACTTTGTCCAAAAACAAAAAATACATAATTACAATTGAAGGTTATTTATATGCGCCCAATTTTGAAAAACAAACATATTTAAAGGAGCTTAAAGCCATTTTATATTCCCCATTTATCAAGAGGCTTTAAAATATAGATTAAACTTAATTGACAAAAGATTATTCAATTAATGCAGTGACCAATTTTTTTTATAAATTGGCATTAATATTTAATTAAATTAAATGCTTACTATTGGAATCCCTAAAGAAACTACTCCTAAAGAAACCAGAGTAGCCTTAACACCAAATATTTCTAAACAGCTTGTAAATAAAGGATTTGAAATCTACGTTGAATCTAACGCCGGCGCAAATTGTTGTTTTGATGATAATTCCTTTACTGAAAGTGGAGCAAAAATAACGGATATTCAAAAAGTTTATCAGTGTGATGTAATTGTAAAAATAAATCCACCAAGTAATGAAGAAGTAAAAATGATAAAAGAAGGATCTACTCTTATATCTTTGCTTTTTGCCCAAACTAATTCCACACTGATTTCAAAGCTATGTGAAAAAAAAATATCCGCTTTCTCTCTTGATGCCATACCTAGGACCTCTTTAGCTCAAAGTATGGATGTGCTGAGTTCACAAGCAAATCTAGCAGGATATAAATCTGTTATTCTTGGTGGAGTAGAAATGGGTAAAATATTTCCGATGCTAATGACATCTGCAGGTACAATAAAACCTGCAACTGTTGTCATCTTTGGAGCTGGTGTTGCGGGATTACAAGCAATTGCTACTGCAAAACGACTTGGTGCAAATGTTTGGGTTTCAGATATTAGACCCGAAACCAAAGAACAAGTCGAATCACTGGGAGGTAAATTTATTGAAGTCGGCGAATTAGATGAGATCAAAACTGAAGGTGGATATGTGAAAAATGTTTCGGATGAGTTTCTTCAAAAACAGCAAGAGGCAGTTCTAAACAAAATCACAGATGCTGATCTTGTAATAACCACTGCTTTAGTGCCTGGGAAAAAAGCTCCTATGTTAGTTTCAAGTGATATGGTCAATAAAATGAAGCCAGGTTCAGTAATTGTAGACATGGCTGTATCACAAGGTGGAAATTGTGAGCTTAGTGAATTAGACCAAATTATCACAAAAAATAATGTAAAAATCGTCGGAGAAGGCAACTTGCCTGCAACCATTCCAATTAATGCAAGTGAATTATTTGCTAAAAACATTCAAAATTTCATACAACACCTTACAAACGAAGGTGTATTTCAATGGAATTTAGAGGATGAAATAACGTCAGGATCTTTAATAATAAAGGATGGTGAAATATTGCAAAACTCTCTTAAGGAAGTCCTAAACGCCACATCAATTTAATTAAATCTAAACAAACATGACAGAAATTTTAAGTTTTATAAATACACATATTGAAATGGTTTACGTTGTAATCCTATCCATTATCCTAGGAATACAGGTAATCGAAAGTGTTCCAGCAGTACTTCATACACCACTAATGAGTGGCGCTAATGCGATTCACGGTGTTATAATAATCGGAGCAATAATAATTATGGGCAAAGCTGACCCAGACAACACTCTCGCACTAATTTTAGGATTGTTAGCTGTAATTTTAGGAACATTAAATGTTGTTGGAGGTTTCGTAGTCACTGACAGAATGCTAGAGATGTTTAAAAATAAATCTAAAAAATAATTTTAATGGGAGAATATATCTTAGAAATTTGCTATTTGATAGCTTCAATTTGTTATGTCCTAGGTCTAAAAATGATGGCAGGTCCAAAGACTGCAAGAAACGGTAACCTACTTGCTGCACTAGGAATGGGAATTGCAATTTTTGCGACAATTTATCTCTATAAAGACGAACTGGGAAATTCACTTAACAACCACCTATGGATTTATATAGGAATTATTGCAGGTACTATCCTAGGGTGGATAGCAGCAAAGAAGGTTCAGATGACTGCAATGCCCCAGATGGTTTCTATATTTAATGGTATGGGGGGGGCTTGTGCAGCACTGATTGGACTTGTAGAATTTCCTAAAGCACTGGAACACATTAACAATGGTGAATGGCCAACTTTATTCATGGCAACTATTTTATGCGGACTAGTCATAGGAAGTACATCATTTAGCGGAAGCATGATTGCATTCTTAAAACTAAATGGTAATATGGGTAAAGACATTAGGTTACCATTTTATAACGTAATTAACACCCTTTTAATAATTGGAATAATTGCCCTCACTGTTGCTTTAGCTGGAGGCTACATCCCCAATCATAGTGAATTTACAATGTGGGCATGGATATTATTAACTGTCTCGCTGCTCTACGGCATAATGTTTGTTCTTCCTATCGGTGGAGCTGACATGCCAGTGGTAATCTCATTGCTTAATTCATTCACAGGAATGGCAGCTATGTTTGGAGGCTTTCTATACAATAACATGGCTATGCTAACAGGTGGAATTTTAGTAGGTTCAGCCGGAACAATACTAACTGTTGTCATGTGTAAAGCAATGAATAGGTCTCTTTCAAATGTTATTTTTGGAGCTTTTGGAACTGGTGGTAAAAATATAAGTTCAGATACGAGTAATGAGAATAAAACTTATAAAGAAACTAATTCTTCTGACCTTGCAGTGCTTTTAAATTATTCACAAAAAGTAATCATTGTTCCCGGTTATGGTCTAGCTGTTGCTCAAGCTCAGCATGCCGTTCACGAAATGGAAGAAATTTTAGATAGTAGAGGAGTTGAAGTTAAGTATGCTATACACCCTGTTGCAGGAAGGATGCCTGGTCATATGAATGTTTTGTTAGCTGAGAGCAACGTAGAGTATGAAAAACTCATAGAAATGGATGACATAAATCCTGAATTTACTACCTGTGATGTTGTAATTGTTCTAGGAGCTAATGATGTAGTGAATCCTGCTGCAAAAGAAGATCCTAGTTCACCAATTTATGGAATGCCCATACTTAATGTTGAAGATGCAAAAACGACGATTGTAAATAAAAGAAGTATGAATGTTGGTTATGCAGGAATTGATAATGATTTATTTTATCGTGATAAAACAAATATGCTATTTGGAGATTCAAAAAAAGTACTTAATGAAATCATTTCCGAGCTGAAAAATTTGTAACTTAATTTTCTACATAGATATTTTTTTTGATTGATATATCCTTAAGTAATTTTTTCCACTTTTTTGCTTTCTCAAAGTCAGCCTCACTTATGTAATTGTGTCTACCTGTTTTTTCAAAAATTATAATTCCTTGATATTTAAAAGCAACTGTTTTCACTCTATCCCAAAAAATTATATATTGTTTATTTCTTAAAATTATAATGGATTGTTCGTTAATGACAAGCTTATACTTTTTCTTCCAATAATTAAATGCACTGTACCCTCAAGTAAAAACCCAAAAAGTAAAACACTTACCATTTTTGCCTCAGCAATAAAAAATAATAACAGTATTGAAATAGGTAGATATAAAAAATATGCTAAATATTCATTTATAAGTGATTTTTTCCAACCGTTGGCTGTTACACCAAACCCATCTAGTTTAATAGTGAATAAAAGCTTTTGCCATCTTATTTGAGCTTTTATTATTAGACCAAATAAAAGAACAATAGACGTGTAAAATATGATATCTGAAAAAAATGGAATTTCCCAACCAAAATCATCATTATAATAGAAAAAAGATAACCCTGAAAATACAATTACAATTAACGAATTAAGTAACGAAAAAAATCTATACATCAAAAATTAGATGAAAAATTATCATTACACTTAAAAATGTAATCGCAATCTTCAAGTACAATGTCTTGAAGCGTGAGCATTGCAGCTATAGCCACCTGAGAATAATTCTGTGAGGCATTTTTAAAATTCCCATACTCATTAGTCCACATCCATCTTATCAGATCCATTCCTACGAGAGGTTCTTGTTGCTGAGACAAGAGAGATTCAACATTTCTCGCCCCTGCGTGATAGATGTGTAAAACCAGAAATTTAAACCAGAGTTCGTTTTCATCAGCTTCAATATCTCCAATATCACATAAAATTCTATAAGCTTGCGGAATACAAATTGTTCTTAACAGTTCACTAGCCGCATATGCTGATTTGTCGAAATCTTTTCTTTCGTCTAAATTACTGTTTACAATAAGACCCATTTTTTTTGCTACTTTCTTCATTAATTGGAATGGGCCATATGCACCTGCCTTAGAGTAATTAAGCTGTGCAGGACTCTCGATTAATAGTATAGATTGTGCATACCAAGGATCTACATTGTTTTCTTGAAAAACTGATATAGCTTTTGAAATACTTGGGATTACTTCTTCAATTAAATAGAATTCTTTCTTACCAGTTGTAATATAAATTTTTGTATTACTATCTAAACAATGATAATCAATTACAGAATCTTTATAATTAGTTTTTTCATCCTCCGTCTGATCAAACCATTTATTTTTTGATACGTAACCAAGAATTTTTCTTGTATCAGCTATATTTATTACACATGTATCACTACTAAGGTTGATAATGGTCTTCCAAAACTTTGATTGTGCCAAAGTATCCCACCTTTCAACCATTAACATTTCCGGATCAATAACGGTATGTGTACAACTATCTTCAGAACAATAAATGTCAATTAATTGCTGCTGTGCAAAAATAAAGGTGACATTTAAAAAAAGTACTGTAAAAATTATATATTTCATTGAAATCAAAAATATACGAAATTAAAGCCCCACAAAACCTAAATTTCAACAAATCTTAAGATATAATTGTGAATAATTATATTTTAATTAATATTTCTCCTGCTCTTTTAAGAGTTTCCATTGTTTTTGCAAAACAAAATCTCAGTATTTTTTGATCTAAATTTGCGTGATAGAAAACTGAAATTGGAATACTTGCAATGCCATTATTTATAATTAGCTCTTTAGCCATTGCCAAATCATTTAATTCACAAATTTTATTATATTTTAAAAGTTGAAAGTATGTTCCTTGGCAATTTAAAGGTTCAAATCTTGATGCTTTAATTATGGATAGAAAAAGATCTCTTTTTTGCTGATAAAAGTCATTTAGCTTTAAATAATTATCTTCATTTTCTATATATTCTGCAAGTGCCATTTGTAAAGGATGATTTGAAGAAAAAATACTGAACTGATGTACTTTTCTGATTTCTCTCATTATATTTTTTGGTGCCAAAACATATCCTAATTTCCAACCCGTTACGTGAAATGTTTTTCCAAATGAAAATACAACTATTGATCGGTTAGCAAGTTCTGGTAATTTACAGACTGAATTATGTTTTTCATTATCGAAAACTAAATGTTCATAAACTTCATCGCTTAAAATAAGAATATTTGAATCTGAAGTAATTTTTTGTAGCTCCTTTAAATCCTCAACAGAAAGAATCTTTCCTGTAGGATTATTTGGTGAATTAATAATTATCATTTTTGTCCGATGAGTAATTACTTTTTTTACTTCTTCCCAATTAATAGAAAAATCCGGAGCTTTTAATTGGACAAACACTGGCTTCCCACCATTTAATTCAATTGCTGGTTGGTAGCAATCAAAGGCTGGAGTAAATAGAATTACTTCATCGTCTTCTCTTATCAAAGCAGAAATAGCTGTATAAATTGCCTGGGTTGCTCCTGAAGTTATGTTAATCTCGTGCTCTTCATGATAATAATTTGAATATAATTTTTCTGTTTTTTTACTTATTTGTTCTCTAAGTTTATAAACTCCGTGCATTGGAGCATACTGATGGTAACTTTTATCAAAATATTTTTGAACTGTTTTTATTAGTACTGGATCTACATCAAAATCTGGAAAACCTTGAGACAAATTAACTGCATTATGCTTGTTGGATAGCTGAGACATTGATGTGAATATATTTGTCCCAGACTTAGGTAATTTTGATCGTAAATGTTCATTAAAGTAAGGCATATTATAAAATTAAAACCATAATTTAATTAGTTAGTTTTCTCAATTTCAATACCAACATTTAAAAGTTCAAATAAAACAGTATCTCTCATCCCCTGTCGTAAGGAAAGTTCATAGTTTCCTTTGATAGGGAACTTAACTTTTTTATAAATAGGGAATTCATAATTAACAATAAGCCCTGACTTATCACCATTCCAATGACCATTTTTATCAGCTAAAAAAAATTCAAATGTGTCTCTTCTCGCCTTACCATTAGGAAAAATAATATCTGAAAAAATAAATATATTAGACCACTTATAAGAAGTAGATGCTCTTAAATGTAAGTCTATATTATAAGTTGAGTCAATATGTTCAATATCCCATTTAAATACTACACTGTCGTTAAATGACCATGAAGAAAGTGGGAGATCTTGAAATTTAGTGTACTTAATATTTTGTCTTTTGCAGCAAACAATAAGGGCTAAAAACTGAAAAAATATTATTTGAAAGATTAATGATTTTATTTTCACAATTATCTAAAAAACTTATATAGTTAAAAGTTATGAATTTTTTTAAATAGATAAACACTAAAAATAATAATATGACTATTCTTTATTTTGTTTATTAATTTTTAAGAGTTGATAAAGCTTTATAGAAATATCTAATAATAAAATTTTAAGATTAGCATTTCTATCAATATGTAAACAAGCTTCCTCGATTAATGCTGTAATTTGAACAATATTATGATTATTTACAAAAGGTTTAAACTTATTTAAAAACTCTTGTTCATCCTCTTCTAAATCATTTATACTTTCATTGTAATGCCCAACAATGCAATTTCTAAATATTTCTAGAGAGTAAATTAAAAATATTTGGACACCCTCTCTACCAACTTTTGAAAATTCATTGGCCCAATCTATATTGTCAGAAATATTTCTTGTGTAACACAATCTCATCCATTTTATAAAGATTGGTAGTTGAGAAATATTTTCTGAAGAATTTATATAATTATTTACTGCAGCATGTAAATTTCTATTTGAAGTATCAGCATACTTAACTGCATCTTCTCTTTTTAAATTAAACTCTTTTTCCAGGAAATTTACAATTTCTGGCTTTTTTGGAGATGGTATGTCAATACATTGAAGTCTAGATTTTATTGTTGGTAATAATTGGTCTTTTTTATTTGTTATAAATATAAAAAACGTCCGTTCAGGTGGCTCCTCAATTAACTTAAGTAGTTTATTAGATGCTTGTAAATTCATGCTTTCAGCCAACCACATAAATAAAACCTTTGGGCCACCTTCATAAGATGTTAATAAAAGTTTTTTATTAATTGACTGACTTTCTTTAACTCCAATAACACTTTGTTTACTTTCGTTGCCCAATATAGCATTCCATGTATTTTTACCTATAGTTTTATACTTTTTAACTAAGGATATAAACTCACTTCTCTTATCATCAGAAATTTCTGTATTACCAGCTTTAGAGATATGAATCGGAAATGAAAAATGTATATCTGGGTGTTGAAAAGCTAAGAATTTTATACAAGAGGGACAGCTTCCGCAGGGTTGTTCACTAGCTTTTGGGCACAATAAAAGGTTTGCAAGAAAAAATCCAAGTTGAAAATGGCCACAGCCTTCTTTGCCATTTAATAGCAATGCATGTGGTATCCTTTTAGATTTGTAAAGTTGAATTAACTTATTTTTGAGTTGTAGATTAAAATCTATATTGAGAGTGTGCACTGATCAAAAATAAAAAAACAAATGCATAAAGTATTATTCAAACTCCTTTTTTATCTCAGATAAATCGATAATTTCATTGGACTCAATTTTAGGAAGAATTAGTTTGGATGAATTGTATAGTATTGGATAAATTATAGATTCATCTTTGACTGATTTTTTTAAAACAACACTATGAAAATCCCAGCTTTCTAAAACAAATACGAAAACCAACAAAAGTGATATTACTTTGAAACTACCTAAAATTACACCTCCTATTTTATTTAAAAACTTTAGTTGAATAAAATTTATCACTTTCTCAAATACTTTTGTAATTATAGCTCCAGAGATAACAACGATTGTAAAGGTCAATATAAATGATGTTACACCAAGATATTTTACATCGATTTTATCGCTAAGAAAGGAAATTGCATGTTCAGGATGTTGTGTGCCAAGCCAAATACCTGCTATAATACTTACTAATCCTAAAATTTGAGAAATTAATCCTTTTTTAAAACCTAAATAAGCTCCCCAAATTATTGGGGTTAAAAAAAATATATCCAGCCAATTCACATAACTAAATTATACTAATTTAAATTGACGAATAATGAAATAAATATAAAATATTCACATGAAAAAGGGTAAAACTATCTTATAATTAAAATTTTTGACTTAGCATTAGAAGTACCATCTTCTGAAGTCGCAAAAATGTAATATATTCCTGTTTTAACCGGCTCATTAAATTCATTTTTTCCATACCAAATCGCTTGTCCGCCATCCGAAATTAAGGTTTTAACAAGGATTCCATTTGAATTAGTTATTTTAACTTCAGAATTTTCTAACATTCCATTAATTGCAATTGCTCCATTATAATCAGGTCTCACAGGATTTGGAAAAACTTTAAGTTCATTGTATAAAAATGAAGGAGAGGTAGCAGTAGAGCGATATCCTACTACACCTTTATCAGTACCTATAAATAGCTCTCCAGAGCTGTGATCCATAGCTAGCGAATTTATATTATTACTAAAAAGAGGACTATTAAATTTAGATAGGTTTAAAATTGTTTGCGTACCATCTTCAGACATTAAAAATAGCCCCCCTCCATCAGTAGAAATCCATTTTCTATTTGCCCCATCAATTAAAATATCTGTAATATTTTCATTTTCTAACAAATATTGCAAAACCCCTCCCGTGTCTATAAGTATCTTTTGAACATCATAAGTTAAATCATTAAAAATTGAATGTGTATTGTAAAAAACAACTGGACCTAAATCTGTCCCAATCCATAAATCACCATCATTGTCAATTGCCAAAGTATTTACCTGAGAGCTGGGTAAGGATCCTGAACCTTCACCAGTCCCTATAATTTTATATTGATCATCATTAACCTCTAAGGGTGTTTGATTAAAATCATAGACAAGAACACCAACACCTTTAATAACCATATAAATATTCCCATAATCAGAATCTACTATTAAGTCTGTACACAAACTATTACTTGCCTGAGATCCACAATAGAAAGATTTCCATTCACCATCAGTTGTTTTAACAGATAGAGGTGATAAAGTAAATGGATTTGCAACCCATAAATTCCCTTCTTTATCAAAATCTGTAGACGACACATAAACTCTATTTGAATTTGTTCCATTTCTTGGCTGTAAAGAAGAATTATAATAGGAATACCTTTCGTTAAGATCTCCATTTTCAAATAACAATAGCCCACCACTAAATGATGATGCATAAAAATTTTCATCGGATGCTTCGTCTGCGGTTACCCAAATAATATCTGAAATTGTATCGATTTGATCCGCCATTATTGGAACCGTTTTTCGATTATACATTTTCCAAGAAGACTCACTCTTTTCATATATTCCTTTCCAATTATAAGATTCACTCCATGCACTACCATAAACTCTTCCTGTAGAAATATAGAGCTTATCATTCCCAAAAGACATTTGAAATACGTCATTTGTATACGGTCCTTGGTTAATCACTTCCTCTGAACTCCAATTATTATAAACTTTCCTTATCCCATTATTTTCATCTGCAAGCCAATAGAATTCGTTATCAAAATAAATGTCATTAGGATTTATTCCATTATTTCCACTGTATGAAAATATTTTAATTACGGTGTCAAGATTAGTATCTAAAACTGTCAAATTTGCCTCATTACAAATCATCAACTTATTATCATAAAATCTAACGTTACTAAAATTTTGATGAGGATTATTTATCAAAGTATCCCAATTACCATAACTATACTTTAAAATAGTTCCATTATCATTATATGCTAAAAAATCATTGCCATAATCCTCTAAATTTTTTGCTAAAAAATTTAATGGTGTAGGTATGTCTGTCCATGAATTAGGATCTGATAAAAATAAATTTGATAAAGAAGCAGCTTTAATACCAAACTCCGTCAAAGCAAATATAGAATCGCTATTAATATAGACATCGTTAATCTTTATTTGTGAGCTATTTGGCCCTATGATGTAGGTGTCTTTTACCTCTGTACGATTTAAATCAATAACAACAATCCCAAAACCTGTACACACATAAACATATCTTTCGCTACATACCATTTCGTAAATAGATTTATCACCAGTTATATTACTATTTAATATGGCGGGAAAATTAATTATTTGATCTTCTTTAACTAAATCTATATTACTAGACTCATAAGCAACTACTAATGTATTTTGTAATGTATTTGCAGCAATTGATGAAATTCCAATTTCGCTCAATCCATTAACTTTACTATGTTTTATTATTTCATTTGTAGTTTGGTTTATTTCAATTAAAGAATATGGTGTAGATGAATATACAATATCGTTTAGAATTGCAAATTCTTGAAAATTTGAGTAGGGAAGATGATCTCTCCAAGTACCAACTGGAAAATAACTCTGAGCAGCTAATTGTATAGCATAAAAAAATAATACTATTATTGAATTTATGTTCTTCACTTATTACAAACTAACTAATTATTAAATTGATTATTGCAAATAATTTTAATTTTGTTTTTATGGCCCCGTAGTTCAACTGGATAGAATATCAGATTTCGGCTCTGAGGGTTGAGGGTTCGAATCCTTCCGGGGTCATTTTTTTGAATTTTTTTTACCTCAACACAAGAAGTTAAAAAAAGCTTGGTAACTTTAAGAAACTAAATTAAAATTATTGAATAATCTAAGTCAATTTATAATAGGATCAGCAGGAATTATCATTGTACTTATATATGGACAATCCATTTTAATACCATTTATTTTTGCTTTACTATTATGGTTTACGGTAAGAATCTGTACTTCAATTTCTCAAAAAATTCCATTTTATGGAAAATTTGTTCCAAACTGGATGAAAAAATTATTGTCTACTACTCTAATCTTTTTTGTTCTAACCATACTCACACAAATTGTCCTAAGTAGTTTTAATAATATTATTAAATCACACCACGATTATGACGAAAACATTTCAGATTTAGTAAATGAAATAAATTCTAAGTTTAACATTGACATTCAAGATTATCTAAAGACACAAACATCTAGTATTAACGTAGGAATGGTTGCTGAAAAATTATTTGATGCCATTTCTAATATAATTAGTAGTACTTTGATGATACTTCTTTTTGCAATTTTCATCTTTATTGAAGAATTACAATTTGTAAGAAAAATAAATCAAATATTTTTATCTAAGCCTGATAGGCTAGAAAAGCTTCATGTGACATTAAATAAAATTGAATGGTCTGTAGCTAGGTATTTAGGTATTAAAAGCCTAATAAGCTTACTTACTGGAATTATGAGCTATTTCATATTTTTATTTGTGGATTTAAACTTTGCCATTTTCTGGGCATTTCTGATTTTTTTACTAAACTTTATTCCAACAATTGGTTCTCTTTTTGGGACGATAGTGCCAAGTGCTTTTTGTTTACTACAATTTGGTGACTTTTCCGTCGCCTTTACAGTATTATTAACCGTGGGTGTAGTTCAAGTACTAATAGGAAACTTTTTAGAGCCAAAATGGCTCGGAAACTCTATGAATATTAGCCCTCTATTGAGTATATTATCACTTTTATTTTGGGGGATGATATGGGGAACTACAGGAATGGTGATAAGTGTACCTATAACTGTTGTTATATTAATTATATTATCTCAATTTGAGTCAACAAAATCTATCGCAATATTACTTTCTGAAAAAGGAGAAATAAATCGAGACAATGAATGAAATTATTCGTCTAAATAAAAATTATTGGACAAATAGGTATAAAAACAATGAAACTGGTTGGGATCTTGGAAAAATTTCTCCGCCAATCAAAAATTGGTTCGATAAACAGAAAAACAAAAAACTGAGAATTCTTGTTCCCGGTTCAGGATATGGACATGAAGTTATTTATGGGTACAAAAGTGGATTCAGAAATATCTTTTATATGGACTTTGCAGAGGATGCTACTAAAAAATTTAAAGCCTCATGCCCAAAATTTCCTGAAAATCAAATTATTAAAAGCAGTTTTTTTAATTATGAGCCAAAAAAAAAGTTTGATATTGTTATTGAACATACATTTTTTTGTGCTCAACATCCTGATAAAAGAACAGATTACGTCGATAGCGTATACAAATTACTAAGAAAAAAAGGTAGACTCATAGGGCTGCTCTTAAGTGCTGAATTTCAATCAAAGGAACCACCTTTTGGTGGGAATGTGGAAGATTACAAACTAATCTTTAATAAAAAATTTGAACTTTCAATAATGAAAGATTGTGAATCATCGGTTAAACCTAGATTGGGTAGCGAGATATGGATTGAGTTTATTAGGAAATGAAAAAAATTAGAGTTGCTGAGTCCAATGAATGCCTGTTAATCAAGGAGCATGCTGATCAAATTTACTTTAAATATGAAAAAGACTTCTGGAAGGAAGGATACTACAGAATTTCAAAAAAAGATTGCTTAACCGCAATTAAAAATAAAGAGCTATTTGTTTTTGAAGAAAATAAGCTAATCATTGGCTTTGTCTTAATTAAAAAAAATAATACTAACCTACGATTCTCAATGTTAACAGTAATTGACAAAAAAAAGAAAAACGGCTATGGAAGAAAAATTCTAAAATTTATTATAAACAAAGCGAAAACAGAAAAATTAAAAAAAATATCAATAGAAATTTTATGCCCTAAAAAATGGATACCTTCTCAAAAAGAATTTTTAATTAATTGGTATGAAAAAAATGGATTTAAATTCGTTAAAGATTTATCGTTTTGCAATTTATATCCCGAACATAAAAAATTTATGAAATGTGATTTAATATTTAAGAAATATGAAAAGATATTATTACAATAAATAACTACTACTGGTTTTCTTTCATGTTATGATAAACTGCATTAACATCATCATCTTCTTCAATTTTTTCAATTAGTTTTTCAACATCAGAAGTTTTTTCAGGATCTAAAGATTTAGTAGTTTGAGGAATCCTATCAAATTCTGAAGACAAAATTTCAATAGATCTATTTTCTAATTCTTTTTGGATTGCCCCATTGCAATCAAAAGGAGCACAAATATTAATAATACCATCTTCAATAAATATTTCTTCTACTCCAAAATCTATTAACTCAAACTCTAATTCCTCAAGGTCATATTCTTTTTGAGTAAAACTAAAATTACAAATATGATCAAACATAAAATCTACAGATCCCTGCGTACCCAAAGTACCATTGCACTTGTTAAAATAACTTCTGATATTTGCGACCGTTCTATTATTATTATCAGTAGCCGTTTCAATAATTAATGCTATTCCATGAGGAGCGTAACCCTCAAATATTACTTCTTTAAAATTAGCTGTGTCCTTTTCGGAAGCCTTTTTGATAGCTCTTTCAACATTATCTTTTGGCATATTAGCTGCTTTTGCATTTTGAATTACAGCTCTTAATCTGGCGTTGGTTTCAGGATTAGGCCCACCTTCTTTTACAGCCATGACAATATCCTTACCTATTCTAGTAAATGTTTTAGCCATCGCAGACCAACGTTTCATTTTTCTGGCCTTTCTAAATTCAAATGCTCTTCCCATGATTTTGTATTACTAAAATTAAAATTATCAATTTTTATTCGAATAACACAAAAAATTGCAGTTCTAGTCAATGAGATTATTTTTGTAATCAAATATTTACAAAATCTAAATTGAAAAATAAGTATAGTGAATTATATGAAGAGGTAAAAAGTTTAATCTCAGATAAAGATCCATTATTTACAAACTTGGGAAATGTATCCTCTGCAATCAAATATAAATTTGATTGGTTTTGGGTGGGGTTCTATAAAGTCGAAAAAAATGAACTTATACTAAATGCATTTCAAGGACCAACAGCATGTACAAGAATTGGTTGGAAAAAAGGGGTATGTGGTGAATGTTGGTCAAGAAAAGAACCTATTATAGTAAATGACGTTTCATTATTTCCAGGGCATATTTCATGCAATAGTTCTAGTAAATCTGAAATTGTATTCCCAATATTTGATAACAAAAATATTATTAAGTTTATCTTAGATATTGATCATGACCAACTTAATAGTTTTAACGAAGAAGATATAATTGGCATGAAACCTATTATAAAAACTCTAGCCTCAATAGTATGAACAGACTAAATATGGTCTTAATACTTTTATGCATTGGATGTGCACAACAAAGCATTTTAACCGGTGGTAAAAAAGACACAACCGCCCCAACAATTATACACAATACAGATTCATTATCAAATAAATACAATTTTGATAAAAAAGAATTTACATTAAAATTTAATGAAAATATTCAATACTTGAAATCTAAAAGCTCTCTCTTAGTAAATCCTTACATAAGTAATAAAGAGGTTGTTGTAAACAAAAACATGCTTTTTGTTAAATGGGATAAAGATCTCGATACAAACACAACTTACTCATTTATTTTTAATAATTCTATAGCGGACATTACAGAAAAAAATAAAATTAAAAATCTACAATATGCATTTTCAACAGGAAGTGAATTTGATAGTGGTAGTGTAAAAGGTAAAATAATAATAACTCCAAGTGAAATTCCCGCAAAAAATATGCTAATTGAATTAAAAAACTGCAATAACCAAAACATAATATATTATGGATATACAGATGAAAATGGGGAATTTATTGTAAATAATGTCAAAATAGGCACCTACATGCTTACTTATTTTAATGACAACAACAATGATTTTAAATTAGACACATTAAACGATGTTCAAGGATTTTATAGTAACAATATAACAGTAAATGATTCTTCCAACCTAAGTCAAATTGTTGCCTTTGAGCCTTCAAAAAAAATAAGACTTGAAAAATCATCTATCGATTCCTATAATAAAGTTGAACTTGAGTTTAATAAATTAACAGAATCATGTGTTGTTTTTGATACCATTAATAAAAATACTTATGTATCAACCATTAAAAATAAAAACCACGAATTTTATCTTGAAGATACTTTAGATAAGTTTTTAATTATCATTAATTCTAAAAAGCCTAATTTCTGCGATACTATAAGATTAACCAATCTTGAAAAAAACAATGATAAAACATTATCTTTTAAAGAAAAACAAAATAAATCACTAATTAATAATTTATTTTTTTCTATTTCGTTTAATCAGTTTATTAAACTAATTGATACTTCTAAAATCCAATTATTCAAAGACAGTATTGGTGTATCTTACGAAATAGAATATCAATCAAATGAGTTAATTATTAAACCACTTTCTGGGCCCGGTAATTATAAATTAATTCTTCTACCAGAGTCAGTAACAGGTTTAATTACTCAGAAGAGTGATACAAGTAATATCTATTTTAAAATAAATCCAAAGGAAGAATTAGCATCACTGGAACTTAAAATTTCCAATGTTAATCATTCAAATTCTATAATTCAAATTACTAGAGCTAACGAAATAAAAAATGAATTTTCATTTGAAGGATCATCTCTAGATACGATTATAGAAAACTGTATACCCGGTAATTATAAACTAAAACTTATTGAAGATTCTAATGAGGATGGATGTTGGACAACTGGAGATATTAAAAGAAAAATACAGCCCGAAAATATATTTCACTATGAGGAAGAAATTGTTCTAAAAAAAAATTGGATATCTAGTAATACATGGGTAATTAATAATCCAGAGTAAAATTATCTGCATCATTAAGAACAGGAAATTTAGCTCTGAAATCATATAACTCTTTTTTATCTAAATTTATTTGTTGTATGCATAGCATATCATTTTTAAAATGATCCATTCTTTCGCCTAAAAAATTATAAAATCTTGATGAACCATTATACTGTATACCATTTCCATCACTTCCAAATCTGTTAATACCAACAACATAAGACAAGTTTTCAATAGCTCTAGCCTTTAGTAAATCGATCCATGCACTCGATCTTGATGAAGGCCAATTTGCTATATATATTAGTATATCATAATCATATTCTCCTTCTTGAATCTTATTTCTAGACCATAGAGGGAATCTTAAATCATAGCATATAAGAGGAAAAATTTTGAAATTTTTAACTTCAAAAATTAATTTGGAATTGCCTTTTGCATACATGTTGTTTTCTCTTGCCATAGTAAACAAATGTCTTTTATCGTAATATCTATACTTTTCAGAACTTATTACATATAGCCTGTTGTAGAACATATTATGCTCATATGTGGGGATACTACCGACTATTGTAGTGTTTAGACTAATTGCCATTTTTTGCATCCATTTGAAAGTTTCTCCAAATACAGGTTCTGCAATTTTCTTTACATTCATTGAAAAACCCGTTGCAAACATCTCAGGTAGTACAATAAGATCTGTTTTTTCTAAATCCGAAAAAATCTTTTCAAGAAGTTTTAAATTGTTTTTGGTTTCTTCCCAGCTTATATCACATTGCAATCCTGTAATATTCAAAATATAGCTTTTAGTTTATATCATTAAAAGTACATTTTCTTTATAAATTAATAATTGTATTTTATACTTTTGTCGCTAATAATGAGCAAAACAATTTTTAATATTTTATCTATTTCGGCTATTATTTTTGGAACACATCTCAATTCTTTTTGTTCCTTTAACGATACTATCAATAAAATAAATCCCGAAAACGGAAAAAAGATTGGTTATTGGATAATTACTGGAGATATAAGTAAAGAAAAAGGGTTTGGTGCAAATGATAAAGTGGAAGAAGGAGTATATAACAATAGTAGAAAAACTGGCCAGTGGATTAAGTATTGGCCGAACGGAGCTATCAGAAGCAAAGTTAATTACAAGTATGGACGAACACTTGGAGCATACACTACTTACTTCCAAAATGGAAAATTAGAAGAAAGGGGAAACACCGTTGCGGGCATGCTCACGGGGAATTATGAACTTTACTGGCCAAATGGACAATTAAGACAAATCAAAAAATTTAATAACTCTGGGAAAACCGAAGGCAAGGTTGAGTACTATTACGCAAACGGGAAAAAAGAAGTCTCTTTCTATACCAATAATGGCGAAGAAAATGGTAAGGCTATTTGGTACTATGAAAACGGTGATAAAAAAAGAGAAGTAACATTTGAGGGAGGAGAAACTATTTCAAGTAGAGAATTTAAGCTAAGTAAACCAATCATTGAATATAACGACCCATCTATTGAAAAAGGACCAAAAATAGATGGAACATTTAATAATGCACAAAAAAATTTAATTAACAGCTATGGTAAAACCTACGATAAAAATAAAAACTTGTTGATGGATGGGGAATTTATTGATGGTAGATTATACAATGGTAGACATTTTATATATGACGAATTTGGTCTATTAGAAAAAATAAAAGTCTTTAAAAATGGTGTTTTTGTCGGAAATGGTGTACTTGGCAAAAATGGGATAAGGTAGTTTTATTTAAGTTTGAAAAGCTCTTATAAAAACAATATAGGTTCTAAAAAGGAGGTTATTTTTTTAGTTTTATCTGGAATATTTTTTGGATCCTTAACCCTTTTAAATGTACTTGGAACATCCAAGTTTATAAATTATTCGTTTCCTATTTTTGGATATAATATACCTTTTGTAATTGCAATTGGCGTTCTTCCATATCCAATTACCTTTTTGTGTACCGATCTTATAAGCGAACTTTACGGCAAAAAAAGAGCAAATTGGGTAGTATGGATAGGACTTGGCTTGAATTTATGGATTTTATTTTTTGTTTGGATAGGAGGAATATTAGATCCTCCTCAGGAACTAATAAATGATCTACCAAAAATAACAATTACTGATGGAAAAGCAATTATTCCCTCTGATTATGCATTTTATCAAATAAGAAAACTAACCATTGGTGCTACTCTTGCTTCAATGATTGCCTATTTATGTGCACAATTTATCGATGTCCAAATTTTTCACTTGCTGAAGGAAAAAACAAAGGGGAAAAAATTATGGCTCAGAAATAACGTTTCAACAATTGTTAGTCAACTTATTGATAGTATTGCTGTTATTCTAATTACTTACTATTTTGTCGACGGACTTCCAAAACAATCAAATGGAGAACTGACACATTCCCTAATATATTTTATATTTTCAGGATACCTTTTTAAGCTTTTTATTGCTCTTATAGACACATTGCCATTTTATTACTTAACCAGAGTACTTAAAAAGTACGTTTAATACATCATCAAGGACTCAATATCAACCAATAAAGTATTTAAATCCTCGGCGTTTGTCCCATCGTAAAATCCTCGAATTCTTTGTTTTGTATCCACCAACACTATATTCTCAGTATGTATAAAGTCTGCCGAAGAACCATGAGTAAAATTTCGGTCATTTAAATCAGGAGCTACGAGATAACTCTTTCTAGCCATTCTGTAAAGTTCTTTTTTTTTACCTGTTAAAAATCTCCAAGTGTCATGATTTACATTATATCTATTTGCATATTCAAAGAGAATTTCTACACTATCCATTTCCGGCCAAACCGTATGGGATAATATCAGTATATCTGTATTGTTTTTAAACCTATCATGAACCTTCTTTAAGTTCTTTGTCATTAAAGGGCAAATAGACGGACATGAAACAAAGAAAAAGTCTACAATAACTATTTTATCTTTAAGATTTTCCAATGTAACTTTTCTATTAAGCTGGTCTATTAAGTTGAAATTTTTGATTTTGTGCCCAATACAATTTCTATACAAGCTAGTATCATATAATTCCGGATTAACGTCGCAAGGGGATAAAACAGGGAGCTTTTTTATCTTCATAAAACTGTAATTGATGTACAGTATGGCGCATACACCAATAACAAAAATTATAAAAACTGCTAAAACTCTTTTCATTTAGTAATAACTTTAATATAAACCTTTCCGGTAAAATTTCCGCTTTCAAGTCCACTGTGGGCTTTTGATATTTCGTCCCATTTAAATTCGTTTCCTTCAAGTGGAACTAACTTACCGCATTTAAACAAAGAAACTAATTCTTCAATTGCAAGATTGAGTTGTTCAGGATTTTTATCAGCAATAGCGAGCAAATTCAGCCCCGATATAGTTTGTGAATTTAACAATAGCTTTACGGGATGAAATTTACCAATTTTCAATAATTGGTAAATGGTAAAAAATAAACCTTTACGATATTTAGATCTATCCGATATTCCAAAAAATACTAGTTGACCTGACACATCTAAAAGTCCAATATCTCTCTTTATAGTTTTTCCACCTACCGAATTGAAAATTGCTTTGATTTTTTTAAATTCAGGGTTTAGCTTGATTTCTGAGAAATAATCTCTTTCTGAGGTTACAATTGGCACATCAACACCAATGTTCGTCAAATAATCAACTTTATGCGCTGATCTTGTTAAACCAATAACTTTTAAACCCTTATTTTTTGCCAGTTGTGTAAGGGCTGTACCTACACCTCCTGACGCTGAATGGATAAGAACGGTATCCGAAACTTTAAGATCTGTACACTTTTTTAGAGCCAAGAAAGCAGTACAATATTGTGTTGCCATGGAGAGAGCCTGTCCATCGCTGAGATTTTCAGGGATAATCTTAACACTTGAATCCTTTGATTTTACAAACTCTGCATATCCACCAAACCTTGTTAAGCATAAAACTCTTTTACCAACTAAATTTTTATTTTTAATATTATTAACCTTAATAACTTCCCCTACGACTTCGTAACCTAAAACAGCAGGAAGTGGTGGCGATGACTTGTAGAGCCCTTTTCTAGCCATTACATCAGCAAAGTTTAAACCAAACGAATGTACTCTTATGAGCACATCATCTTTTTCAATAAGAGAGGGGTTAGGAATATCTACTGTTAAAAAAGAATCTTTAGCGGAACCGTACTTAACTAGTTGGAGAACTTTCATAGATATTACACACTAAAAGAATTTAATTCTTCATAACCTTTATCGACAAGCAGGTTTTCATTTTCAGAGGCACAAACCGCTAAAAAATCACATTTTTCATTTTGAGGGTGACCAGCGTGCCCTTTAATCCATTTAAATTCAACTTTGTGCATATTGTAAGTCTTTAAAAATCTTTTCCATAAATCTGCATTTTTTTTACCCTTAAAATTTTTTTTGTACCAATTAAAAACCCATCCTTTAACAACTGCGTCTACTACATATTTTGAATCAGAAACTATTAATACCTCAGAGCTATTTTTTTTTAAACTCTCTAGGCCTATTATTACAGCCATGAGTTCCATCCTATTATTTGTAGTATATCTAAACCCTTGTGATAACTCTTTATAGTGTTTACCTGAACTTAAGATTATTCCATAACCACCTTTCCCTGGATTTCCCTTTGAAGAACCATCAGTAAAAATTGTAATTTTCATATATCTTTTGGGTTTAATTCTTCTCCACAAGACTTACAATAAATAGCATTATCGTCATGCCCATCTAAAGAACAAGCTGGACAAGATTGAGTATTAAGATTTAATTTGGATAGCTCAACAGAAATTAGTCCTGTTGGTACTGCAATTATTGCGTAACCTAATATCATTATTATGGATGCAAAAAATTGTCCAATTGGTGAGCTAGGTGCAATATCACCGTAACCAACTGTAGTTAAAGTGACTATTGCCCAGTATATACTTCTCGGTATAGATGTGAATCCATCTTTTGGGTCCTCAATCATATATATGATTGTTCCCATCAAAGTAACAATTGAAAGAACTACAAATAGAAAAACTATAATTCTTTGTTTACTTGCTATAAAAGCTTTTTTTAGGGCAGTAGCCTCTTTTACGTATCTAATCAACTTTAATATTCTAAATATTCTAATTAATCTTATGGTTCTTATTGTTTTAATTGAGGAAAGTTGATTGACTCCAATAAAAAAGCCAATGTATGAAGGAAGAATGGAAAGTAAATCGATTACTCCGTAAAAGCTAGTTATATATTTGATTGGTTTCTTAACAGAAATTATTCTTAATATATATTCAAGAGAAAATAAGGCTGTAAAAATCCATTCTGCAACATCAAAATATAAGCCGAAAGAATTTCTGTAACTTTCTACACTTTCTAACATTACTACGACAACACTAAGCAAGATAAATACAAGGAGAATTAAATCAAAAATTCTGCCTAACCTGGTATCAGCTTCAAAGATTAGTTCGTGTAATTTATGCCTTATTTTACTCATTACATAGTGATTCTATAACAAGGGGGTAATGTTCCCATTCTAATTTATTAATCTTTTGTTTTAAGGAAGTTAATGTTTCATCACTAGTTAAATTTACGCAGTACTGATTAATTATTTTTCCTTCATCATAATTTTCATTTACAAAGTGAAAAGTTACTCCTGATTTTTTTTCACCGTTTTCTAATATTTTTTTGTGTACATTATCACCATACATACCTTTTCCACCATATTTTGGCAATAACGAAGGGTGTACGTTTATAATTTCCCCTTTAAATAAAGAGATAAATTCTTCAGGTATTTTAAGAACAAATCCAGCCAGAACTACTAAAGATACGTCATACTTTTGTAATTTATTAATTATAAAAGTAGAATTATTTAATTCATTTTTAGAAAACGTAAATACAGGAACATTATGCTTTTTGGCATAATCTAATGCCCCTGAATTAGGATTATTCGAACCAACTACAACAATGTTTATTTTCTCATTTTCATTAAAATAACAGAGTATATTGTTCACATTCGAACCTCTTCCAGATGCAAATAATGCTACATTCATTTATTTTTTTTTGGAAATATATAAATAGAAAAATTGCAAATCAACTTTTAATTATTGAATAAGTTTAAACTAAAGTATTTTGTTGAATACAGGAAAAGTTATTTATTTGTAGTCAAATAATTAAACAAACATAACATGTCAGACGTAAAATCTAAAGTAATATCTATCATCGTCGATAAACTAGGAGTAGACGAGGGAGAAGTAACTACTGAAGCTAGCTTCACAAACGATTTAGGAGCAGATTCATTAGATACCGTTGAATTAATAATGGAATTTGAAAAAGAATTTAACATTGCAATTCCAGATGAGCAAGCAGAGAATATTCAAACTGTTGGAGATTCAATTGCTTACATCGAAAAAAACAAGTAACTTATTGTGTAATTGACTTAACAAGCAATTAAATTAGGCTATGGAAAAAAAACGTGTAGTAGTAACTGGTTTAGGTGCATTAACGCCCTTAGGAAACACTGTTTCAGATTACTGGGATAACCTTGTAGCTGGAAAAAGTGGTGCAGATTACATCACAAAATTTGATCCTGAACTATTTAAAACAAAATTTGCTTGCGAAGTTAAGGGATTCGACCCCTTAGAATTTATGAACAGAAAAGAGGTTCGCAAACTGGATCTCTTCTCTGTTTATGCTATGGCCACAGCTCATGAGGCTATAACCGACTCAAAACTTGACCTTGAAAAAGTAAATCTTAACAGAGCAGGAGTTGTTTGGGGTTCTGGTATAGGAGGAATGAAAACTTTTCAAGAAGAGTGTTTCAATTACAAAGATGGTGATGGCTCACCAAGATTTAATCCGTTTTTTGTACCTAAAATGATTGTTGACATTGCTGCAGGACATATTTCAATAAAATATGGACTTAAAGGTCCAAACTATGTTACAGTTTCTGCATGTGCTTCATCGAATAACGCAATAATTGATGCTTTAATGTTAATTCAACTTGGGAAATCTGATTTTATTGTTACGGGTGGCTCTGAAGCTGGTGTAAATATAACAGGTATTGGTGGTTTTAACGCATTAAAAGCTTTGTCAACTAGAAACGATAGCCCTAAAACAGCATCGAGACCATTTGATGCTACAAGAGATGGTTTTGTTTTAGGCGAAGGTTCTGGATGTATCATTCTTGAAGAACTTGAGCATGCAAAATCAAGAGGAGCTAAAATTTACGCTGAAGTTGTTGGCGGAGGACTTACAGCAGATGCCCATCACATTACAGCACCTCACCCAGATGGATTAGGAGCAATTAATGTGATGAGATTATCCTTGGAAGACGCTGGCATGAAGCCGGAAGATATTGATTATATAAATGTCCATGGAACATCTACGCCACTTGGTGATATTGCAGAAACAAAAGCAATCAAAGAAGTTTTTGGAGAACATGCATATAACCTGAATATTAGTAGTACAAAGTCGATGACAGGTCATTTACTAGGCGCTGCTGGTGCGATAGAAGCTATTGCGTGTATAAAAGCAGTAAAAGAAGACATAGTGCCCCCCACTATTAACTTTGAGCACGAAGATGAAAATATAGATTATAATTTAAATCTTACTTTAAATAAATGTCAAAAAAGAACCGTCAATGCGGCCTTGAGTAACACATTTGGATTTGGTGGACACAACACATCGATAATAGTTAAAAAGTATAATGATTAAGTTTTTCTTAAGAAAAAAGAAATCTAATCACTTATCTTCTACTTTCAATTTTTTTCTTAAAAATCAACTTGGAATAATTCCTTCAAATGATTTGTTATACAAAGAGGCAATTTCACACAGTTCATATAAAAATATAAGTGGTGAAAAAGTAGATAATGAAAGGCTTGAGTTCTTGGGTGATGCCTTTATTTCAATGGTTGTTACAGATTTTCTATTTTACAAATATCCCGAAAAAGATGAAGGTTATTTAACTAAAGTTAGATCAAAAATTGTTAGCAGAGAACAACTAAATAAATTTGGAAACGCTATTGAACTAGAAAAGTACCTTCTATATCAAAAGGGTAAAAATAATTATAAATCACTTGTAGGTAATGCATTTGAAGCTTTATTTGGAGCCATTTTACTGGACAAAGGTTATGTAGAAGCTAAAGAAATTTTTGAGAAATCTATTTTAAATCCCTACCTAGATATTAACCAAATACTTAAAGATAACAGGGACCATAAAAGTGATTTACTTATTTATTTTCAAAAAAAGAAAGAAGATATTATTTTTGAAACGCGAAGAAGAGAAACTAAAAATGGGGAAATTTTCTTTTCATCTATCATAATTAAAGACAAGAAACAAATTGGGCAAGGAACAGGTTCTTCAAAAAAAGCTGCAGAACAAGATGCTAGTAAGGAATTTCTTAATGGACTTTAGTCATCTTGAGAAACCCAATTTCTCGATTTGTTAAAAACCTCCATTTCCCTCTTACCAATTCATTTTTTTTTATCCCTGCAAATTCTATTCTATCTAAATGAAGTAGTTTTTTATCAAAATATTCCATTGTTCTCCTAATTACTCTGTTCTTTCCGGAATGAAGCGTTACAACTAATTGTGTACGATCTTTCTCTTGACGGCCATATTTAACCTCATCATATCTAACTTCTCCAATTTCATCTAAATTAATACCATTGACCATTTCTTTCAAGCAATCAGGATGTATGCTATTTTCTAGTTGAATAACATATTTTTTCTTTACTCCAAAGCTTGGGTGAGTAAGTCTTTTTGTTAACTCGCCGTCATTGGTTAAAAGTAATAACCCAGTAGTGTCTCTATCTAGCCTTCCTACGGGATAGAGCCTTTCTTTGCAAGCGCCTTCAATTAAATCAATTACTGTTTTTCTTTCATGGGTATCTTTAACAGTGGTAATATAGTTTTTTGGTTTATTTACTAAAAGATATTTTAATCTTTCCGCTTTTAGAACTTTTCCGTTGTAGGTTACTGTGTCTTGATCAGAAACTTTTGTTCCTAGCTCAGTAATTACTTTTCCATTTAGAAAAATTTTTCCTGCGCTTATTAATTGATCTGCCTCTCTTCGAGAGCACACTCCAGCATCAGCAATGTATTTATTTATTCTAATCAAAATAGGGTGTAAAAAATTCTTTAAAGTGCCTTAATTTAGGATTTTTTGAACTATTGTCTATAAATATAAGATCGAATCTAATATTTAAATCAATTTCATTTTTTTGGATATAGTGGTGGGCTGCTTTTATAATTCTCTTTTTTTGGGCACTAGAAATTATATCTACTGTTGAAAGAATTGATTTGTTTCGAAACTTGACCTCTACAAATATTAAAGTTGAATCATTTTTTGCCAGAATATCAATTTCAAAATTTTTAAACCGCCAATTTTTTTCAATTAGACAGTAGCCTTGTTCTTTTAAATAAGCAACTGCCATTGCTTCACCTCTTTTTCCAATTTTATGTGTAGTAGAATTCAATAATATAATTTAACGAGTACCAAAATATATAACTTAATCTATTAAATTTGAGATTATAAATAATAATTTAAAAATGAAAAAATTAATCCTTCTAATAGCAATTGCATCAATTAGTAATTTAAATGCACAAATAAAAAACCCTCAACCTAGTCCAACAGCAACGATAAGCCAAACTGTAGGTATTTCTAACATTTCTATAGAATACTCTAGACCTGGAGCAAAAGGCAGAGAAATCTTCGGAGTACTCGTTCCTTATGATAAAATGTGGAGAACTGGAGCTAATAAGGCTACTAAAATCACCTTTGAAGAAGACGCTTTATTTGGCGGAGTTGAAATTAAAAAAGGTGCTTACTCCCTTTACACTATTCCAGGGGAAGAAGAGTGGTCTATCTTGCTAAATTCAGAAACAGAAATGTGGGGTGCTGGAGATTATCAAAAAACTAATGAAGTATGCAATATAAAAGTAAAGTCGAACGAAAGTGAGCATTTTACCGAGAGCTTTACCATTGATTTTGGAGCCTTTACTTCTTTTGGTGCTGAAATGATCTTCAAATGGGCCAATACTGAAGTAAAAGTGCCAGTTAAGACTATGGCGGCTAAAAAGATTGAACAGCAATATTTAGAACTTTTAAATGAAGGTCCATCAGCAAATACCTATTATAATGGTGCCCGATTCTTCTTAGATAATGATTTAGATATGAACATTGCTTTAACTTGGGTTGATAAAGCAATAAGCAAAAGAGATGACGCCTTTTGGATGCGATATAGAAAAGCCTGTATTTTAGAAAAGTTAGATAGAAAAAAAGAAGCTATTGCAACTGCTAAAGAGGTTATAGAAATTGCAAAAGAAAAAGAAGATGACTATGGTTATATTCAAAAAAGTGAGGAATTAATTGCCAAGCTTAAAAGAAAGTAGATATGCCGATTGAAATAAGTTAAGATAAACGAATTATCTTTTTTCTTTCATTGTGCAAAACATATGAAAAACAAAAATTCATTTCTATATTTTGTAATAATAGCCCTAATCGTATTTCTGGTTTCTTGTAATAAGAAAAATAATTCAAATATTTTTTATTACCATGAAACTGGATGTTCAAATCCATGGGATAATTATTATAATGCTGATACTTTTAGCTACGAAGCATTAAGTCAATCCATAAAAAGTTTTTTAATTACTGAAAATATTGACGTTGATTACATTGAATTTGATTTTGATTCAACTATAATAGAACTATGCTACGCGTGTCATTGTAAAACAGGAAGAATAATAGTTGCAAGCGTTTCTTCAGGAAACAAACAAAAAATGAAAAAATTAAATTTCTACCAATAAATATCTTTCAACAACAAGGTATACCTATGCGAAAAATTAAAAAAATGAAAAATATCTTAACTCTTGTTTACTTCTTAATTTGCTTTACTCAATCTTATAGTTCACAAGATACCTTTTCAATAGTTGCTGTTGACTCTTCGACTGGTGAAGTTGGAAGTGCAGGTGCCTCTTGCGTCGATCTTTTTCAAACAACATTTAATGAAGATGGTTTTCTAGGGCAATTGATTCCTAATATTGGCGCTATTAATACCCAAGCATATTACATAACAGCTAATCAAACAAATGCAACAAACAGAATGAACTTAGGAGAAACCCCAAGCGAGATTATAAACTGGTTAGTCGCAAATGATGTCCAATCTCTCCCACAATTAAGACAATATGGTATAGCTGCAATAATAAATGGGTCACCTCAAACCTCAGCATATACAGGATCATCAACTGATGATTATAAAAATCACATCATTGGACCTAATTATGCCATTCAAGGAAATATACTATTAGGGCAAGAAGTTCTTGATTCAATGGAAGCTAAGTTTCTTAACGAGACTGGTGATTTAGCTTGTAAATTAATGGCTGCGCTTCAAGGGGCTAATATAATTGGAGCAGACACTAGATGCAATTCTAACGGTACGTCATCTTTATTCGCTTTTATTAAAGTTGCCCAGCCTAGCGATGTATTTGGAAATCCTTCTTTAAATGTTTCTGTTAGAACACCAAGTAGCTCAGGAATCGAACCTATTGATTCGCTACAAACTAAATTTGATCTTTTACATAATTGTAACAACACAAGTTTT
>MDTC01129964.1_pt1 | contig 30744 bp, 26 predicted proteins | sample 811181 | NCBI WGS metagenome assembly MDTC01 (sample SAMN05326644, study PRJNA326480) | marine metagenome | isolation source: seawater | place: Pacific Ocean: North | collected 2011 | reverse complement strand
GGTGAGATTTGTCTTTTTTCTTTTAAACAACATAAAATCAAAGTTGATTTTTTTTGCGACTCTAATACAGCTAGATCGGGTGATACTTTTGAAGGTTTAAAAATACTTTCACCCTCAGAATTAAAAAATTTAGACAAAGATACAAATATTTTTATTACAAATAATTACTACGTTTTTTTAAAAAAAGAACTTAATAACTCAGGTTTTAAAAATATTCTAGATTGTGAACTGCTATTAAATAGTACCGATTTTTCTAAGTCTAATTTATCTGTAAGTGCTTTAAAAGTTGAACGTTGGGTCTCATTTTACAGTGCTATGGTTAAAAGAGAAGTTTTTAAAAATGAGGGAAAACTTTATGTCAAATCCTTAGATGTTCAGGTAACTGAACATTGCTCGCTAAGATGTAAAGATTGCTCAAACCTGATGCAATATTATTCAAAAACTAAAAATTCAAATATCGATATATTGTTTAGTTCGATTGACAGATTTATGTCTTGTGTCGATCAACTATATGAGTTCAGAGTAATTGGTGGAGATCCTTTTATGAATAAAGACATGTATAAAATAGTTAATTTTTTGTCTAATCATAAAGTTGATACGATAGCAATTTATACCAATGTGAAATTTATACCCAAGGGAGAAAATTTTGAATGTTTAAAAAATCCAAAAGTAATTCTTGATATTTCTGATTATGTCCTATTAGATAAATCAAAGCGAAAAGCAGATGAACTGATAAACTTATTAGATAAGAATAATATTAAATACAATTTAGCTAAAATGAAAACTTGGACTGATTCAGGTAGGATTTTACCTTTTCAAAAAAGAAGTGAGGATGAATTAAAAAGTCTTTTTAATTTTTGCTGTAACAGTGACATCATAAGCTTGCTTCATGGCAATTTATACAGATGCCCATTTTCAGCAAATGCTAGTAATCTGAAAGCTGTACCAATTGATGATACCGATATAGTAAATCTTTATGACAGTTCAATTCATCTAAAAGATCTTAAGATACAAATACAAAAACTAGTTTATGAGAAAGAATATTTAACAGCGTGTAACTATTGTAACGGCAGAGACTTTTCTACAAAAAAAATAGATGCAGCTATTCAGGCGCCTACGAATGAAGCTTTATATTTTAAGTCTTTTGATTAAAATCTTATATAAAGTTTTATAGATTTATAAAATTTCTTAACTGTTGGTTTTCATCTTTATACTGCTCGATGATGTGGTTTACAACATCCCCTATAGAGACAATGCCTAATAATTTTTTTTCCTCTATTATAGGTATGTGCCTAATTTTATGACTAGAAATTATTTCCATTAGCGCTGTGACAGAGGTGTTTAAATCACAGGATATTATATTTTTAGTCATTATTTTACTAACTGGTAAATCACTTTTAAATCCTTCTCTGTGAATATATCGGGCAAGATCACGTTCAGAAATAATTCCAATTACACTTCCGTCTTTTTCATTTACTACTGGCATGACACCAACATTGTGTTTTTGAAGTTTTTCGCTTGCTGTTTTTAAGTTGTCTTTTTCAGTTAATGTGAAACACTGTCTATTAGAAAGTTTGGTGACTAGTTTTCTGCCCATTGTTACACTTTAAGCTTTATTTCCTGTCTTTAATATCCTAGCACAAAACTCGGTTGTAATTGAAACGTAATGTTTAGACTTTTAAAGTTAATTATATCAACTTTGTTGTTAAATAAGGATTTTAGTAGATAGTTGGGGGCAACTAGCAACATTGCACACCTTGTGATATTAAAATTCGTGAAAAAAATCTTAATATTATTAACCTTATTCTTATTTAGCATGTCATGTGCAACTCCTACTGTGGTGAATATTATTGGTCCAAATGATAATGAGTTAAACTGTAAAGAATTAAGTGCAGAAATTACTAAAGCAAATCAATATCACGATGAGGCTCAAAAAGCTAAAAAGACTGGTACCTCTCATAACGTTGGGGCAATATTATTTTTTCTACCAGGTTATGCAATGACACAGAAAAATGTCGAAGAAGCTACTGGCGCTGCTAAAGCTAGAGCTCTTCATCTAAGTAAATTAAAAGAAAAAAAAAATTGTTAAGAAATTTTAATTAAAATTTTTTCAAAAATTTATTCAAATCGGGCTTAAAGTAATTAGGTCCCTTCATCACTTTTCCAATATCATTGTATATAGGTTTTCCATCAGATCCTAATTTACTCATGTTTGATTGATGCACTTCATCAAAACATTTATCGAGATCAATACCAAAAGCAGTGCCAGCACCATAAGTAACATACAAAATATCAGTAAGTGCATCTGCTACTTCTTTAATATCTTTGTCATTAATTGCTTGCTTTAATTCTTCTAGCTCTTCTTTAATGAGTTCGAATCTTAATTTAACTATTTTTTCGTTTGGAAATTCAGCTTTATCCTTAACTTCTTGACCAAAAGTTTGCATAAACTTTTTAACACTTTGAAAATTGCTCATATTTACTCCACATCGAGTTTGATTTATTTAACTTGAACATATATTATATATTTAAATCACACATGAAATATAGAGCAGAATTTGATAGTATTGGAAAAATTAAAGTCGCTGGTGATAAGTATTGGGGAGCATCTACTGAAAGATCAAAAAAGTATTTTAATATTGGAGATTTCTTAGTCAGACCAATTGTCATTCACTCAATAGCGATTATTAAAAAAGCTGCTGCTCTTATAAACGTAAAAAATAAAGATTTGGACAAACGAATTGGTAGGTACATTGTCAGAGCTTCTGAAGAAGTTGCTAGAGGCAAGCTAGATGATCATTTTCCTCTAAAAGTTTGGCAAACAGGCTCGGGCACTCAAACAAATATGAATGTTAACGAGGTAATAGCTAATAGAGCTATTCAAATGATGGGTGGAAAATTAGGAAGTAAAAAGCCTGTTCATCCTAACGACCATGTAAATAAATCTCAATCTACCAATGACGTTTTTCCATCTGCAATGCACATATCTATTGCGATCAAAACTAGAGATAAGTTGCTACCATCTCTTAAGATTTTAGAAAAAGAACTAGGAAAAAAAGTAAGAGAATTTAACAAAATAGTTAAATTAGGAAGAACCCATCTTCAAGATGCAACTCCATTAACTTTGGGTCAAGAATTTTCTGGTTATCAATTTCAATTAAAAGAATCTATTAAAAGAATTGAAAAAGCATTAGAGGAAATTTATTTTCTTGCTCAAGGCGGTACTGCGGTTGGAACTGGCCTAAATACAAGAAAAAACTTTGATAAACAAATTGTTAAAGAAATTAGTAAAATTACAAGATTACCTTTTAAAGTATCACCCAATAAGTTTGCTGCTTTAGCTACTCACGATCCTATTGTAAATTTTTCTGGATCGATGAATACAGCTGCTGTTTGCTTGATGAAAATTGCAAATGATATAAGATTTTTAGGATCTGGGCCAAGAGCAGGTTATGGAGAATTAATTATACCTTCAAATGAACCTGGCTCATCGATAATGCCAGGTAAAGTAAACCCAACTCAATCAGAGGCTGTGACTATGGTTTGTGTAAAAGTAATAGGAAACCATAATGGAATTACTATGGCAGGATCCCACGGACACTTCGAGTTAAATGTATTTAAACCGTTAATCATTCATAACATTTTACAATCGATTGAAATCATGGCTGACTCCTCAAAAACATTTGCCCTATATTGCATTAAAGGTATTAAAGCAGATAAAAAAAGAATTAAGTTTTTATTAGATAATTCTCTTATGCTGGTAACTGCCCTTGCTCCTAAAATTGGTTACGACAAAGCCGCAAAGATAGCAAAAGATGCTCATAAAAATGGAACTACACTAAAAGAAGAGGTCATAAAATCTAAGATTCTTAAAGAGAGAGAATACGATAAAATAATGAATCCTATGTTAATGACTAAACCTAAGTAAATTAATTTAAAAATTTTTAAAAAAATTATCTATATTTGATTTATTAAAGATATTACTTAAAGAATTTTCAATTACTTCATTTTTAAATTTTTCTTCATAATTTTTTATTCTTTCTTTTGATAAAATTTTTTTATTAACTATTATTTTCTTAAAAATAACTTGTGATGATGATGGAATTAGGAATCCTGATACTTTTATATTTTTTAAGTTAGTTTTTTTATTTTGAATATTTGAAATTAAATTAAATTTAATTTTTCCTTTTTTACCAAATTTTAAAATTTGAGCGTCAAAAAATATTTGATTATTTTTACCTACATTAAAATTTTTAAAAAAAATTTCTCTATTTTTAAAAATTATACTCCCATCGAAAATATTTTGAAAATTTAAAGAACCTTCAATTTTTTTTATTACCTCTGCGCCGCTTGAGCTCTCTAGAAAAAAAAGATTTTGTATTATGGTAATTAGCTTCTCAATATCAAAAGTTGTAGGTTCTATATCTAAGTTAAAGAAAAAATACGGATTAAAAGATAATATGCCATTAAATGAAGAGTTTGTTAGACCGCTTCTCATAAAGCCATTTTTAATTATAATATTTTTTTCTTTTGTCAAATTAAATTGAAAAAAGTTTTTATTAACTTCTAAATTAACTAATCCCTCAAAAATATTAGAGTTATTTTTTTTTTTCTAATAAAATATTAGTCAATAAATTGAGTTTTGGTATTTTAGATTTTATCCTGATTTTACCGTCAAGTTTATTTTCTAAGGAAAAAGAAATTTGGTGACTAAGAAAAAGTCCATTTATATTCAAATACTGAATATTATTTTTTGTATTAATTTTTATTAAGCTATCATTAATTTTAAATAATTTTTTATTTTCTTTAAGTAAAATAATTTTATTTTTTTTAAATATAACCTTCTTTTGATTTTTTTTAATGTAGTTAAATAGTTTGCTATATTTATTTATTTGGATATTTGTTGAGCCTCCATTTACTAAGAGTTTATCATAATCAAGAATTTTATATTTAATAATGCTTAATGGATTGAGAATAATATCAACTTTAGCATCTGCTATTTCCATAATATTGTCACCAAATTCTAGATTAATTCCTGACAATTTAAGTCTTGGTGATGGAAAAAATTTATAATCAATATTTGAAATATTTTTGATTTTAATATTACTATTTTTTTTTAAGCTTTCCTGAATCAGCGCTGGAGTATAACTAAAAAAACTTGGTGTAAAAATGTAGGTTGAAAAGATAATAACAAAAAATATAAGTAAATATAAAATAACTTTATAATTTTTTTTATTAGTAAAAAAAATATTTAAATTTTTATTCATTTTTTGTTCAATTAAGTAGTATATAGATATTTAGTACGATTATGGATTCTATAAATAAATTAATAGAAAATTTAAACAAGGAACAAAAAGAAGCTGTGTTAAGCACAGAAGGTCCTAATTTGATAGTGGCTGGTGCAGGCTCTGGTAAAACTAGAGTTTTAACAACAAGGTTAGCCCATATTATTAATTCAAAGAAAGCATGGCCTAATCAAATACTGTGTGTGACTTTTACCAATAAAGCGGCAAAAGAAATGCAAAATCGAGTACTTAACTATGTAAGTGAGAAGTCAACTGCAGTTCCATGGCTTGGAACATTCCACTCTATTAGTGTTAAATTTTTAAGAAGACACGCAGAAGCAATTGGTTTGAAAGGAAATTTTACTATTTTAGACACCGATGATCAAAAAAAAATAGTGAGAAATATTTGTAAAGCAGAAGACATTGATGCTAAAAAAATTACACCTCAGTTTGTTTTGTCGTTTATAGACAAATGGAAAAATAAAGGTTTGCTGCCTGAAGATATTAAAGAAGATAAATTTGCCGGACTAGAAAAATCAATTTTTAAAGTTTATAAAATTTATCAAGCTAAGATTAGAGATCTTAACGCGTGTGACTTTGGAGATCTTATTTTATACTGTGTAAAATTATTCGAAAATCACTCTGATATTCAAAGCATTTATAAAAATAATTTTAAATATATTTTAGTAGATGAATTTCAAGATACTAATTTTATACAAAATAAATGGCTAAATCTTTTAGTTAACGAAAAACAAAACATTTGTTGTGTTGGTGATGATGATCAATCCATTTATAGTTGGAGAGGGGCGGAAATAAAAAATTTTTTAACTTTTGATCATTTGTATAAAAATTGTAAAGTTTTCAAGTTAGAACAAAACTATAGATCTACTAAAAATATTTTAGAAACAGCCTCAACTCTAATCTCTCATAACAAAGGAAGGGTTGAAAAAAAACTTTGGTCCTCTGCCCAACAAGGTGAAAAGGTAAAACTAAATTGTTATCAAACAGGCAGAGAGGAAGCAGAAAATATTAGTGATATTCTAGAAAATAAAATAAAAATGAAATACTCACTCAATAACGTGGCTATTTTAGTAAGGGCTATTTATCAAACAAGAGAGTTTGAAGAAAGATTTCTTAAAGTTGGTTTAGGATACAGAGTCTTAGGTGGTACTAGATTTTATGAAAGAGCCGAAATTAAAGATGCTGTTGCATATTTAAGAATTATAAACCAAAAATATGATGATTTGGCTTTAGAGAGGGTAATTGAGAATCCTAAAAGAGGCGTAGGTGAAAGTACTCTTAACCAATTACACACTTTTGGTAGTCAAAATAAATTATGCCTTGAGGATGCTATAAAAAAAAGTTTAGAAACTGATAGTTTAAAACCTAAAATGAAGACTAGCTTGACACAATTAACTAAGATGATCGACAAATGGAGAATAGACGTTAAAACTAACAAACACTATGACCTTTTAAAAATTGTTCTAGACGAGTCTGGATATTCTGAAATGCTTAAGAATAAAAAAGATCTAGAGAATGAAAATAGACTTGAAAATATCAAAGAACTTCTAAGAGCAATGCATGAATATGATAATCTGCAATCTTTTTTAGAACACGTTGCACTTGCCACTGCCATTGATAAAGAATGGGAAGGTGAAAAGATAAACTTAATGACAATGCATGCCGCTAAAGGTTTAGAGTTTGATGTTGTTTTTTTGCCAGGATGGGAGGAAAGTTTATTTCCTCATCAAAAATCATTAGAAGAAAAGGGGGATGAAGCCTTAGAAGAAGAAAGAAGGCTCGCTTATGTTGGTATAACAAGAGCAAAAAAAGAAGCATATTTATCTTTTGCTATGAAACGATCATATCATGGTGACTGGATGGACGCTTTACCTTCAAGATTTATAAACGAAATTTCTGACGAAAATATTGAAAAAAATGATATTGAAACTGCGTCAGAATTTAAAAGTGACTTCGAGTTTAATCAAGATATTGATATAGATTTTGAAGGCGAATATAGAAGCCCAGGCTGGGAGCGATTTAAGAAAAATAAAATGTTAAAATGGAAAAAATAATAAAACTAAGAAAACTTTTTAAAACTTTTAATTTAGATGGTTACATAGTCCCAAAGAATAATAATTTCTTTGGAGAGTATGTGCCTGCCAAAGAAGATAATTTAAAATACATTTCTAATTTTACTGGTTCAGCTGGCTTTGCTGTCATTCTTAAAAAAAAAAACTACATGTTTGTTGATGGGAGATATACAATTCAAGCAAGTATTCAATGTGGAAAACAATTTCAAATTTGTAATATTCCGAGTGAATATCCTTTCAGTGTTTTCAAAAATAAACATTTAAATTTAGGGTTTGATCCTAAACTCCACACGGAAAATTCATTAAAAAAGCTTTTTGCCAGTAAGTTAATAGAACTAAAACCTCTCAATGAAAATCTTATTGACCTTATGTGGAAAAGAGAAAAAAATCTGAATATTAAACCTTTTTATTTAATTAAAGACAAAGATGCTGGATTAAGAGTTGAACAAAAATTAACTAGATTGGTGAAACTAATTAAATTTAATAAAATTGACTATTTATTTACGACAGCTTCAGAAAATGTTGCTTGGTTGTTAAATATTAGAGGTCAGGACACGAGTTATTCACCTCTCCCTAATTCTCATACAGTGGTTGATAAAAATGGAAAAGTTCTATTATTTTGTAATTTAAAAAAAATTAATTCCTCTTTCAAAACCAAAGTAAATAAAAATGTAAAAGTTTATGATTTTAATTTGTTGCCAAATTTCTTTCTAAGTTTATCTAATAAAAATATTTTAGTAGATTCTGCAACTTGCTCTATTTTTTATAAATCAATTATAAAAAAAAATAACTCAATATTAGAAAAACAAGATCCAATTTATTTTTTAAAATCTTTAAAAAATAAAACAGAAATTAAAAACTCTATTAAATCTCATATTTATGATGGCGTCGCTTTAACTAAATTTATATTTTGGTTAAAAAATAGTTTTAAGAAAAAAAATATAAGTGAGATTTCGGCACAACAAAAACTTTTAGAATTTAGAAAAAAAAATAAATTATTTTTTGATTTAAGTTTTCCAACCATATCTGGTACCGGTCCTAATAGTGCAATAATTCATTATAAAGCAGATAAAAAAAGTAATCGTTTGCTAAAAAAAGGAGACGTGTATTTAGTGGATTCTGGTGGTCAATATTTATATGGCACCACAGATGTAACTAGAACGCTATCTCTAGGTGTGCAGAACCACAAAATCAAAGAAATTTATACCCGAGTATTAAAAGGACATATAGCAGTAGCTTCGTTTAAACTTAATAAAAATACATGTGGAGATACAATTGATCAATCCGCTAGAAAGTTTTTAAATGACATCAATTTAGACTACCCGCACGGTACTGGACATGGTGTTGGTTACTTTTCAAATGTTCATGAAGGACCTCAAGCTATCTCAAAAGGAAATAAAATAAGATTTGAAGAAGGAATGATAACTTCCAATGAACCTGGATATTACAAAAAAAATCATTTTGGTATACGGATTGAAAATTTGGTTTATGTCAAAAAAGATCAGAATAAATTGAAGTTCAAAGATCTTACTTTAGTTCCTATAGATAAAACATTAATTGAAAAAAAACTCTTAACATCTTTTGAAAAAAATTGGTTAAATGATTACCATCAAAGAGTATTTGTTTGTTTAAAAAAATTTATGAATAAGTTTGAACTATTAGAACTTAAACAAGCTTGCTCAAATATTTAGTAATTTATACCATTCTGATTCAGAGAAAATTTTTACCTTAAGTTTTTTGGCTTTTTCTATTTTTGATTTTGTTGGTTTATTATTGCCCGTGACTAAGATATTCAATTTACTTGAAATGCTACCTAAGACTTTACCGCCATTATCTTCTACTAAAGATTTTGCCTCTGATCTGCTGATTTTTTCAAACCCTCCTGTAAACATAATTGTTTTGTTACTTAATTTACCGTCTTTATTGAAAACTTTAGAATTTTCTATTTTTAAACATTTGATTAAAGACAAAACAACCTCGCTATTTTTTTTGTTTGAAAAAAATTCTTTTAAAGATTTTAATTGAGCTGCCCCTATTCCATCTAATTCAGCAATATTTTTTAATAAATTTTCTCTTTTAGATATATTAAAAAGTTCATTAAATTTAGTTATGCTTTTAAAAAAATTACCTAAAAGTTTAGCGTTTTCTTGGCCGATATGTCTTATGCCAAGTGAATAAATGAACCTATCAAGTAAAATTTGTGAAGATTTATTTATTGCTGACCTTAAGTTTTTAACTGAAAGCTCACCCCAGCCCTCTAAGTTCTCAATTTTTTTATAATCTAATTTAAAAATACTCGATGGTTTTTCAATTAACCCAAGGTCCCAAAATTGATCAATAACTTTTTTTCCTAGCCCTTCTATATTGAATGCATCTTTAGATACAAAATGTTTTAATTTCTCTTTTGCAATAAATTGACATTTATTTTCTTTATCTAAACACCTTCTTACTGCATCTGCTTTTTTTGTGTTAATGTTGATTTCTTTTATAGTGTCTGAACCGCATGGGCATTTGATTGGAAAAATAAATTTCTTGGAGTGTTTATCCCTTTTGCTCATGTCTACTGAAACAACTTGTGGAATAACATCACCTGCTCGTTGAATGGTAACAAAATCTCCAATTCTAATGTCTTTTCTGTTAATCTCTTCCTCATTGTGTAAAGTTGCATTAGAGACAACTACTCCCCCCACTGTTACTGGCTCAACTTTAGCTACAGGAGTTAAAGCGCCTGTTCTACCTACTTGAATTATAATATCATTGATTGTTGTAGTAGCTTTAACAGATGAAAACTTGTAGGCGATCGCCCATCTTGGAGAATTTGAGGTACTTCCTAATCTTGCCTGCAAAGAAAGATCATTAATTTTTATTACCAGTCCATCAATATCATAATCTAAATTTGATCTAATTTTTTCAATTTTGTTATATTGATTTTCAATTTCTTTTATATTACTAGCTAAAAAATTATAAGAATTGGTTTTAAACCCCCACTCATTTATTTTTTTTAAATACTCTGACTGTTTATTAAAAACAAAATTTTCTATCTCACCGAATCCATAAGCAAAAAATTGTAGTGGAATTTTTGCAGTTACAGAAGAGTCTTTTTGCCTTAATGAGCCACCAGCTGCATTTCTAGGATTAGCAAATTTATCTTTTATTTTATCAAAATCTTTGTTCCCAATATAAACTTCACCTCTAATTTCAAAAATTCTAGGTACATCTTTCGCCTTAATAACATGAGGAATTTGTTTTATAGTTTTGAGATTTTCAAGAATATCTTCGCCAATTTCGCCATCGCCTCTCGAAAGACCTCTTGTTAATATCCCGTCTTTATAAGTTAACGATGCTGAAATTCCATCGATTTTTGGTTCGCAAGAAAAAGATAAATTTAAATTTTTATTATTCAAGTAGTTATTAATTTTTTTTGTAAAATCTTTTATATCGGTACTATCAAACGCATTAGCAAGCGAGAGCATAGGCTTTGAATGTCTTATTTTTTTAAACTTTGAAGAAGGTGTGAATCCTACTTTATCTTTTATTGAACCATATTTTTTTAAAAATGAGTATTTATTTTCTAGCTCAAGAGTCTCGTGTTTTAGTTTATCATATTTATGGTCTGATACTGATGGTGAGTCTTTATCGTAGTAAGATTTATTATGTTTTTCAATTACCTTTACTTTCTCAAGATAATTTTTGATTATACTATCTTCCTTAATAGACATAATTTTTAATTAAGTATTTTTTTGATTGTTCTTTTAATTATACCTTCATCTTTTTTTTTAACGTCAGATTTTTTTGGTAATTTGTAGGATTTGTTTAAAATTTTATAAGACTGTGAATACCATTCACTTGAATTGTAGTTGTAACCAAGGATTGATGCAGCCGCTGTTGCTTCTTCTGTTAATCCAACTGTATAATATACCTCCACTAATCTATGCAAAGCTTCTTCAATAAAAACAGTTTCAGGAAAATCACTAATAATAGTTTTTAATCTATTGATAGCGGGTGTCCATTTCTTAGTAGCTATATAATATTTTGCAACATATAATTCTTTAGCTGCGAGCTGATTGTTAACTAAATCTAATTTAAATTTTAAATCTAGAGAATAATCATTGTCGGGATAATTCTTTAAATAAAATTCTATTTTCTCTCTCGATTTTATAAGTGGTTTAATATCTTTTTTTTCGTCTAAGATTTGTTCGTATAAAATAATTGCAATTAAGTAATGAGCATAAGGAACATTTTTATCTGCAGGATATTGGGCAAAATAGCGTTCTAAATTTGCTGTTGCTTCAGGAAAAAAATTTATTAAATAAAGACAATAGCTAGACATTAACGCAGCTTTAGCAGAAAGTTCAATTTTAGGTAAAATTGGTTCTGCTTCAGAAAATTTTTTAGCAGCAAAAAAAAATTCTCTGTCATTCATGGCTTCCACAGCTTCTTTGTAAATTTCAAAAGATTGATCTTTTGCTGCAGGAATATTAAGTTCTATTTCTTTTTTAGAACATGAGGTGATAGAAAAAATTATTAAGAATAAACAAATTACTTTTTGATACATTAGGCTACTCATATCAAATTAGATTGGTAAGGTAAATTTTTTAAAAGTCTTAAGCGTTAACTGCTAGCTTGTTTAGTGGGGTTTTAAAATATGTTTTTACAGTTTTAGATTCTTTCACTTCTATTAGAGAATAATTAGATTTATCTTTTAACAAATCTCTTAAAAATAAATTACTTAAACTGTGACCGCCTTGAACACAAGTTATGGATCCTAAAACTCTATATCCAGATAACAAGAAATCGCCTGCTAAATCTAAAATTTTATGATTTACAAATTCTTTACTATTTCTAAGCCCTGAAGAGTTTAAAATTTTATTGTCTTTTACAACTATTGCATTATCTAAAGAACCACCTTTTGCTAATCCCATTTTTTTTATTTTTTCAACATCTTCAAATAAACAGAAGGTTCTTGACTCATAGACAGTAGACAAATCTTTGTCAGAAAAATTAATTTGATTTCTTTGATTACCGATAACCTGATTGGAATAGACTAGCTCAAAATCAACTTTCAAGCTACTTTCGTTCGGTTCAGCAGAGATAAATTTTTCACTTTCTTTAAGGTCGAATTTTTTTAATATTTTTAAATATTTTCTTTTAGCATTTTGTTCTTTTATTCCTGCTTTTAAAATAGTTTCCACAAACTCTTTAGAAGATCCGTCCATTATCGGTACTTCAGAAGCATTAATTTCTATTAAAGCATTATCAATGCCAACTATATAGAGTGCCGCTAATAAATGCTCGATAGTTGATACACTTACGTTAAATTTATTTTGAATTGTTGTGCAAAGCCTAGCTGAAGAAACGTTTTCAAAGTTTGCTTTTATAAAATTATTTTCTTGAAGATCTGTTCTTTTAAAAACTATACCGTGATTATCATTGGCTGGTATGATTTTAACCATACTTTCTAGTCCGCTGTGCAGTCCAATGCCTTTAAATTCTGTTTGTTTTAAAATTGTTTTTTGAAACGGACTCAACATGAAACCCTTATACAAAACAATAATGATAAGGCTAAAACAACTAATGTTTCAAAAAAATACTAGATGATTAACTGAATAATTTTGAAAAAAAACCTGAAATGAGCGATTTTTTTTTATGGTTTATTGGAATAGCTTCTTTTTCCCAACCTTTGCCTACAAGTTCACAAGCCCCGGTAATACCTGCTAACATGTTTGGTTCTGTGGAATTGTTAAAAACACATTCTAAAGTTGTAATGTTACTTTTTTCTAAAGCAAACTGAATATTTTTATAATATTCAAAAGAATTGATGTAAACATAAATTTTGTCATTAATTCTTAAATTTTTAATATTTGTATTTTTTTTATAACTAATTTCAAACAACTCCTCTAACCGAGCTATCATTATATCTAAAACTAGCTGATATTTTATTTTTCTAAAAGGTGAAGCATAAAAATATTTGTTTTCCAAATATTCTTCTTTGTTATTTTCTATTGAATTTTTTATTTTAACCTCTTTCATAAAATTTTCTACTTCTTCAGTTTTAAGAGAACATAACTTTGATATATCCTTAATAATAAAATTAAATCCAAAATTAAAATCTTCAGTAAAAACAAATGATTTATTTTTAAATAAAGAAATATTAATTCTATTTTCTTCAAGTTTTAAAATTGTAAAATTTTTATCTGTATGTTTTTGTGACAATAAATTAATACCCTCAACAAAAGGTTTTAAAATAATCCTGTCCATATTTAATCCACAATAATTAAAAACAGATTTAATGTTTTTAAGAATATTTTTATTTACTAAAAAAAAAGTCATATTTTGATTGTAGAACTCACCAAATAAACCGATTGGTAAATTTTCTAAGTTATCACTGTCTAAAGAAAAATTTGAATTAAAGAGATGAATTAAAAAATAATTACTTTCACTATCTAAAATAATTTTTTTTATATCATTTAAAATATAAGTTATGTCTTCATTTGAAACTTGTGATCCATTTAATTTTTTATACCCACTAACATTTAGACAATTAGTTTGGTTAGGATTAATTATGACCGTAGCTTTGGAAAAAAAAAAATTTATATCATCTTCTATTTTGTTAATAGTTTTTTTAAGTAATTGACCTACAACCTCTATATCAACAATGCGACCATTGTGAATTCCAGATGAGTTCAAAACAATTTTTTTAAGAATTTTAAAATCTCTCTTTTCATCAAATAAAATAATAAAAAATATTATTTTATTATCGTTAAGATCTATAATTAGATAAGGTTCATTTGATTTCATATTACTTTAAAATTAATTGGCCGTTTATTCTAAAATCAAATATCTTATATTTAGAAAAATTGTTATCTTCTAGCATTGAATTAATTCTTGGCAAAAGTTTTAAATAATTTTTTTCTGGAAGTTTAATAATTTTTTCATTTTTAAGAATAATATCCCATCTACTAACATCAAAGTAGTAAAAAGCTTTAATTTCATTTATTTCAAAATTATTTTTTTCTAAATCATCATAAAAAATATTAAAATTTTTATGTTTGCCAAAAATAGAGGGTAAATTTTCATAAATTTTAAGATCTATAAATTTTATCTTTTCATTATTTTTTGTTATAAAAAATTTTTGCTTATTTATTATTTGGGTTGCCACAGGTATTTTTTCAATTATTTTGATATTTAAAGTATTGGGATATTTTTTTTTGAATTGGGCATTAGATACGAAGTCGTAGTTACTGATGACTGCTAAAATTTTTTCTTTGTTCAAAAAAAATAAACTTGAATTCATTAAAAAGTTTAAATCAGATTTTAATTCTAATAAATTAGTAGCTATACTATTTTTGATTAAGATTTCTTTTATAGGAAAAAAAAGACTTAAATTTCTTTTATTATGCTTGGTGTTGTAAGTAGAAAAAATTAAAAAAATAAATATAAGAAAATATATTTTTAAAGGACTTTTCATCTATTAATTGTTGCATCATCGATGATCTTCCTAATAAGTTCTTTGAACGATGTGCCTGCATACTTTGCTATTTCAGGTACTAAAGACAAATTAGTCATACCAGGTTGAGTATTTATTTCTAATAAATAAAATCTATTTTTATATAATTTAAAATCAGATCTAGTTACACCTCTACACTTCAAAAGTTGATGGGCTTTTTTTCCCAACATTAATACTTTTTTATAATTTTTTTTGTTTATACTTGCCGGCATAATATGTCTTGTAAATGCGTTCTTAGAATATTTAGCTTTATAATCGTAGAATTTTCTTTTTGGTTGTAACTCAATTGCACCTAAGGCCTTTCCGTTAATAACTGCAACTTGAATTTCTTGTCCGGCAATATACTCTTCAACTATTAAGGTCTTATAATTTTTTATCAATTTAAATACAGATGATTTTAATTGATCAAAGGTTTTACAAATTTCTACTCCAATACTAGATCCTTCATTAGAAGGCTTAACTACCATTGGATAGTTAAAATTTAATTTTTTTAAGAATATTTTTCTTTTTAACTTTTTTTTATAGTTAACTGAGTTTAAAGAAATATAAATAGGGGTTAAGAGATTATTTTTATTAAAAATTTTTTTTGAGATAATTTTATCCATCGCATTCATAGAAGAGATTATACCTGAGTGCGTGTAAGGTATTTTAAAATATTCAAAATAACTTTGAACTATACCGTCCTCTCCATCCCTTCCATGTAGAGCATTAAAAATAAGATCTACTTTGTTTTTATATCTTTTAATTTTATTAAGACTCTCTTTGGCAGGATCAAAAGTTATAACTTTATGCTTTAGTTTTTTTAGTGCTCTAATACAGGCTTTACCTGATCTTAAACTTATTTCCCTTTCGCTTGAAACACCTCCTTGAACAACTAGAACATTTTTTTGTTTTACCATCTTTAATTATTGTGACCTATTATTTTGATTTCTAATTCTAAGTTAATTTTAGTCTTTTGATATACTTTTTCTTTAACTTTATTTATTAGATCTTCCAATTCTTTTGCAGTTGCTTTTCCGTTATTAATAAAAAAATTACAATGCTTGTCTGATATTTTTGCATTTCCTACCTGTAAATTTTGACAATTAGACTCTTTGATTAATTCCCAGGCTTTTTTATTTCCTGTATTTTTAAATGTACTGCCACAGGTTTTAACTTGTTTAGGTTGTGCATTTTTTTTTCTTTCCATAAATAAATTTTGTTTTTTTTGAATTTCTTTCTTCGAAGAAGTTTTGCCTTGCAATTTAACACTTGTAATTATTAAATTATGATCCAAATTACTATTTCTGTAATCAAACTTCATGTCGGAAGCTAAAATTTCTTTTTCATTTCCAAAAAAATCAATAACTTTAATAGAGTAAAGTATCTGTGAAATTTCTTGACCATAACAACCGCTATTCATTCTTATTGCGCCTGCTATAGAGCCTGGAATACAGGATAAAAATTCACATCCAGTCAATGAATGTTCTAGAGCAAAATCAGCTACTTTCTTGTCTAGAGTTGCAGCTCCTACTTCAATAATATTAGGCTCTATAAAATTTAAATAAGAAAATTTAGAACTTAATTTTATTGTTATTCCCTTAACTCCTCCATCTCTGATTAGTGTGTTTGACCCTGCGCCCAAAATATTAATTTTTTCTGGCTTTGTATCTTTTAAGAATAAAGTTATGTCCGCTATACTATCAGGTTTAAAAAAAATTTCTGAAGATCCTCCAAGATTAAACCAACTATAATTGGCTAATTTTTCATTTAATAAAATTTTTTTTCCTAATGTTAATGATGTTTTCTCTGATATTATTTTCATAAAGTTTCTTTCAAATTATATATCCACTTTGATATTGATCCTGCACCCATTCCTATGACGATTTCATCTTTAATTAAATTTTTCCTACAATATTTTGTTAAATCATTTTCATTTTCAATAAGGATTACCTGAACTTTTGAAAATTTTGAAATTAATTTAGCAAATTTTTTTTTATTAAATGTTTTATCAATTGGTTCACCTGCAGCATACATGGGGCAAAGTATTACTTGGTCTGAGGCTTTAAAACATGACGCAAATTGTAATTTTAAACTTTTAATTCTAGAATATCTATGAGGCTGAAATACAGAGATAATTTTTCTTCTTGGTGCTACTATTCTAACTCCTTCGAGTACTGATTTTATTTCTGTAGGGTGGTGAGCATAATCGTCATAAAATTCTACTTTATTTCTTTTAAAAACTTTTGTTAACCTTCGCTGCACTCCTGAAAAATTTTTTAAAGCTTTTTTAATTACATTTTCTTTTAAACCTAAGTTCAAGCACAGACTTATTGCTGCAGTAGCATTAAGAACGTTATGCTTGCCAATTAAATTCAATAATATATTTTTAATATGAAGATTTTTAGAGCCGACATTTTTAATTTTTAAATCAAACTTTGTACAATTGATTTCATACTTTGGATTGCAGACTTGGTAATTTGCATTTTTATGAAAACCATATGTAAAATAATTTTTTGTTTTTAGTTTTCTAATTATTTTTTTAATATTTAAATCATCCAAAAATAAAAAAGATTTTCCTATTGGTGGAGTTTTTTCAATAAATATCTTAAAGGCCTTTAATAAATTGTTAAAATTTTTATAATATTCTATGTGCTCTTTATCTATATTTGTTACAATCGAATAATTGATTGGAACCTTAAGAAAGCTTCCGTCTGACTCGTCTGCCTCTACCACCGCCCATTCTCCTTGGCCTAATTTTGCATTATTTTTTAATGAATTTATTACACCTCCATTAATGATAGTTGGATCCAACCTTGCAGTTGAAATAATATTAGCAACAAGAGATGTTGTTGTGGTTTTACCGTGGGATCCTGTAATAATAATATTCTTTTTTAAATCAATTATGTTCGCAAGCATCTCTATACGATCATAAATTGGTATATTTTTTTTTTTTGCCTTCTAATAACTCAATATTATTGGATTTAATGGCGGATGATTTGACTATAATAGTGACTTTATTGGTATTCTTTTTTTTATGTCCCGTTAAAATTTTGATTCCTAAATTTTTACAATTCTCTGTATTTTTATTTTTATTTAAATCACTACCTTGAACTTTGAATCCCATTGTCTTCATTATTTGGGCTAGACCACTCATGCCTATTCCTCCAATGCCCACAAAATGAATAACTTCCTGTTTTCCTAATTTAATTTCGCTCATTAATTAATTCTTTTACTTCATTGTTAATTTTAAAAAATACATCAGAATCTGAATGTTCTTTTTGTTTCTCAGTTAGTTTGTTTAATATTTTTTTATCGCTATAAATTAATTTAATCAAAGGAAATAATTTTTTATCAACCTCACTTTCTTTAATTAAAAAGCTGTATCCTTTTTTTTCAAAATAAACTGCATTTTTATCTTGGTGGAAGTCTGCAGAATATGGGTAAGGGATAGAAATAAAAGGTATTTTACAATTAATAAGCTCTGCAATTACCGAAGAACCTGACCTTGTTATTACTAATTCTGCTTTAGATAAATATTCTAAAATATTATCGGTAAAATTAAACAACTCATATTTAAGTTCAAATTTTTTATAATATGCTTCTAGTATATTGTTTTGGGACTCGGAACATTGTTGAATTATTTTTATTTTAATGTTTGCGTCAATACACTGCTTAAATATTTTAGGTAAAAATTCTCCAAATGATTTTGCTGCCTGGCTACCTCCTAAAATCAAAATAACTAATTCTTTTGATAAATATTTTTTTTTATTGCTAAAATTTAATATTTCTTCTCTAATTATGTTGCCTGTAATGACTACTTTAGATTTAAATTTTTTTTTAATTCCTTCAACATCTTCATAGGCAAGAAAAACTTTAGAGGCGTACGGCATCAAATATTTATTACTTTTTCCAAGCAAAAGATTATTTTCGTAGATAATAAAGGGTACATTTAATGTTTTTGCGGCTAAACAAAGGGGGAAAGATGCATGGCCACCCATGCCAAAAACTAATGAAGGTTTAGCTTTGAATATAATTAGTAAAGACTTTAAGTAAGAAAAAAAAATTATAAAAATTGACCAAATAATACTGCCGATTGTTTTCTTAAATATTGTTGTAGAATTATTTATAATTAATTTTAAATCTTTATACTTTTTTAAAAACTTAAATCCTCTTTGATCAGTTATAATTTCTACTTCATAATTATTGAGAGTTAAATTTTTTGCTAGACTATATGCTGGAAAAACATGTCCTCCAGTTCCGCCAGTGGAAATTAATATTCTATTTTTTTTAAAAGTATTCATTAGTAATTTTTTTTTTTGTAAAATTTATAATAATTCCCGCAAGCATCGCACTACCAAACATTGAGGATCCCCCGTAACTTAAAAAAGGCAGAGTCATACCTGTTGTAGGTAGTAAACCTGTATTAACTCCAATATGGATAAAAGTTTGAAAAATTAAAAGGCTCGAAAGTCCACAAAGTGCAATTTTAATAAACTTATCATTATCTTGAAGTGCAAATTTAATAACTCTAAATGTAATGTGTAAAAAAATACAAATTATAAATATTGAAATGATTGAACCAAATTCTTCTGCAATAACAGATATTACGTAGTCCGTATGAGCTTCGGGCACATTATCTTTTAAAGTTCCTTCTCCCATGCCTTGTCCTGTTAACCCCCCTTCTTTTATTGCATCTAATGCTTTGGTAGATTGAAAACGTTCACCTTTTGATGGATCAAAGAAAACTTCTATTCTTTTAAATACGTATGAAAATTTATCAGGTAGCAGAAGTAGTAAGCTTGTAATTAAAGAAAGCGCTAAGCCAAAAAAACCAAATATATAAATTAATTTTATTCCTGAAATAAAAACTATAGCAGACCAAGACAAGACCAACAAAATAGTTTGGCCCACATCTGGTTGATTTAATAAAATTGTGCAGGGAATTATTAAACATATAAAACTTAAAAAGAAAGAAGCGTTTGTAGTAACAAAATTTTCTTTAGATAATATTTGAGCAACCATCACTATAAAAAAAGGTTTCAAAAACTCTATAGGCTGAAAACGAAAAAAAAATAAATCCAACCATCGCTTTGAACCTTTTACCTCTACTCCAAAAAATAATACTAAAAATAATGTACTTAATAATATCAAAAAAATAGGAGTCAAAATTTTTTTTAAAAAATTAACTTGAATCCAGGATATAAAAATCATTAAAAATATAGAGCAAGAAGCAAATATTAAATGTTTTGAAAAAAAAAAATAATAATCTTTATTTAATCTTTCACCAGCTAAAGTTGATGTGGAAGCAAAAGAAAAAAAAACACCCAAAATAAAAAGTATTAAAAAACTGACAAATATAGTTTTATCTACTTCTCTCCAATAACTTTTAAAACTACTATATAAATTTTCTAGCATATTTTAGTGTCAATTTTTTAAAATGATTTCCTCTTTCAACAAAATTGTTGAATTGGTCGTATGAAGCACTAGCTGGACTTAAAAGAATAGTGGCTTGCTTTTGTCTTAGCAAAAATAAATCTTTTATAATATCTTGAAGTGCATTCTCTATAGTGAAAGATGGCATATATTCTAATGCTCCCCCTATTTGTTTTTTAAAATAATTTATATTTTTCCCAATAATGTATGATTTGATAATATTTTTTTTTACATTTTGAAGTTTAAATTTATCATTTATTTTAGGCATTCCTCCAACAATCCAGAAAATATTTTTATTATTTTTTAAAGCATGTTGAGTGGAGTCAAAACTGGTAGCTTTAGAGTCGTTGATAAAAGATATTCCTTGTTTGTTAAAAAAAGTTTCATTTCTATGTGGAAGTCCCTTAAAAGTATTTAGGGCTTTCAAAATAATTTTTTTTTTGATTTTTAGAATAGTTGATAATTTGTAAACAAAAGATATATTTTCTAGGTTTGGTTTGTTTAGTAAATATTTATTTTTAATTCTTTTTTTAAAACTTTTTTCTATTGCCCCTGCTGTTATTTTAATTAATATACTTCGAAAAAATTTTCTTTTAAATTGTTTGATAAGATTTTTTTTCTTTAGCAGGGCTTGATCTTGATGATCTTGATTTAAAAATATATTAAATTTTGACTCTTGATAATTTTTTATTGTCCCGTGCCAATCTAAATGATCTTTTGTGATATTTATTATTAGCGCAAATGTGGGTTTAATAAACTTCTGGTGGGACAACTGAAATGAAGAAGCCTCCACAATTACAATGGAATTTTTTTTAATTTTAAGATCTAAAATAGGCTTACCAATATTACCACCTAGTTGGGCGTCCATTTTATTTAATTTTAAAACATGTTGTATTAATTTACAGGTAGTTGATTTTCCATTAGTTCCTGTTACCACGATAGATTTATTTGGAAGTTTCTGCATATAGTATAAATCTAAATCAGTAATAATTTTTTTTTTTATTTTTCATTAAAATTGATTTGAATTTTGTTTTTTTAATATTAATTCCTGGACTTATTATAATATAATCAACTTTATTTAATACGCTTCTAAAATAATCTATATTTTTTTTATTTTTTTTATTATCATCCCAAGTATAAATTCTTTGAACTTTTTTTTTTTTTAAAAATTTAATAGTAGATAATCCTGATAAACCTAGACCATAAATGGCGTAAGAATTTTCTTTAATAGATTTATTTATTTTCATTAATTATCTTAGTTTTAATGTAGCTAAACCTACTAACGCCAAAATAATTGCAATGATCCAAAATCTTATTACCACTGTGGACTCTGGCCAACCTTTTTTTTCAAAGTGGTGGTGAATGGGAGCCATACGAAAGATACGCTTACCGGTTAATTTAAAAGATGCAACTTGTATAATAACAGATAAAGTTTCGAGAACAAAAAGACCACCTATAATAGCAAGAACAATTTCATGCTTAACTATAATTGCAACTGTAGCCAATGAACCGCCTAAAGAAAGCGAGCCAGTATCTCCCATAAATATCTTTGCGGGTGGTGCATTGTACCAAAGAAAACCTAAACAGGATCCAAAAATTGCACCACAGAAAATACTAAGCTCTCCTACATTTGCGATATAAGGAATTTTCAAATATTCGGCAAAAATTATATTTCCAACTAAATAGCTTATTAGGGTAAATGATAAAGCAACAAGCATGACTGGCACAGTTGCTAAACCATCCAATCCGTCAGTAAGATTAACGGCGTTAGATGAGCCAACAATTACAAAAAGTGCAAAAGGTATAAAAAATATACCCATAAATAAAACTGCATTCTTGAAAAAAGGAAAATATAAGTTATTTAAACTCTCGTGATTAGAATATTTCATCAAAATAAAAATTGCTAAAGAACCAATAAAAAGTTGTCCTAAAAATTTTAACTTTGAATTTAATCCTCTGGAATTTTTTAATTTAATTTTTAGCAAATCATCACTAAAACCCAAAAGACCTAAACTTAATGAAACAAAAATTACAGTTAGTATGTAGATATTCGTTAAGTCTGCCCATAAAAGAGTTCCTAGAAATATACCGAGTATAATAATTAAGCCTCCCATTGTTGGTGTACCAGATTTTTTAATTATATGGTCTATCGGCCCGTCTTGTCTTATAGGTCCTGAAATTTGTTTTCGCTTAAATATCTTAATTAAAGGCTCTCCAATTAAAAAGACGATTATAAAAGAGGTGATTACTGAAAGAGCTATTCTGACTGTAATATATTTAAAAACATTCAAAAAAGAGTATTGCTCTACAAGAGAAGAAAAAAAACTATAAAGCATACTTTTCTCCAGAAATAATTTTTTCAGATAGGCTGTTTAAGCCTGTGGCATTTGAACCTTTAATCATTAAATAGTCATTTGTGTTTATTAAGCTAGAAAAAATATCGTCAAAATCATTTATATTTTGTAAAATATTTCCTTGCTTAGCTTTATAAGTTTTTTGATAAGTTTTAAAAGCATTTTTCCCATATATAAATAGTTTATCAATATCACTTTTATTAATGAAATATGACAAATTTTTATGAAAAGTGTCTGATTTTTTTCCTAACTCTAGCATGTCACCAAGTAATAAATATTTTTTTGAATTATTTTTTTTCACTTTTGAAAAATTAAGAATTGCATTTTTTACAGAGGATGGATTTGCATTATAACTTTCATCAATAAAATTAAATTTCTTTTTATATCTTTTTACAATATGTACTTTGCCTCTGCCCTCAATAGAGTTCAAAAAGCCTTTCAATTTTCTAATTTTTGATAAATCTAAATTTAAAATAGATAAAATTAGCAAACTAGATAGAATGTTTAAAATATTTAATGAATTGATGTTTTTTATCTTTAAAAAAAAACTTTTGTTAAAAATTTTTAAATGCAATAAATTATAGTTCTTGTAGGTTTTGTTGCTGACTAAATAAGCGTCACATTTTTTTATTATACCAAATGATAAAACTTTAATCTTTCTTTCCTTTGCAATTTTTAAAAAATAATTAAAATATTGATCATCTTTATTAAGAATTAAATAACCGTTATTATTTATATTCTGAATAATCTCTGACTTTGCTTTTGCAATACCATATTTGTTATCAAAGTTTTCAATATGTGCTTCTCCTATATTGGTTATTACTCCTATGTCTGGTTTAACTAAATTAGAAAGCTTTTTAATCTCTCCCAATTTACTCATGCCAATTTCAAAAACCCCATATCGTTGATCATTTTCTAAATTACATAAACTCAATGGTACTCCGAAGTGATTATTATAAGATTTTTTTGAAAAGAATGTTTTTCCGTAATTGGTTAGTAAATTACCAAGTAAAGTTTTAAAAGTTGTTTTGCCTGAACTTCCTGTCACAGCTATTATTTTTGCTTTTGAATATTCTCTTTTTTTAACAGCTAATCTATTTAAAAAATTAATTGTATCGCTGCATCTAATTAATTTGTTTTTACTAATATTTTTTATACCTTTTTTAACTACACAAAAATTTGCTTTATTTTTTAATGCTTCTTTTAAAAACAAATGGCCGTCATTATTTTTTCCTTTTATCGCAATAAAAAGGTTATTTTTTTTGACTTGTTTAGAATCGATTGAAACTCCTTCAAACTTTAAATTATCTTTTTTAATTATTTCGTAAAGAATTTTTGAGTTTACAATTTGATTAGTATTTTTTTCACTACGCACAAGTTTATTTATCTTAATTTTATTAATTATTTTTTTATCAGAAAAATTTAATACATCATTTTTATAAATTTGAGTTGTTTCATGCCCTTTGCCAGCAATAAGAATTACTCCATTTGGTTTTGAATTGATAATCGCTTTTTTTATTGCCTGTGCTCTCAAAGGTATATTGTGAATATTTTTTTTGTTTTTAAACCCTGAAATAATCATTTGTCTAATCAATTTTGGAATTTCATTTCTTGGATTATCATCGGTTACATAAATCTCTTCAGCATTTCTCTCGCTAATTCTTCCCATGATTGATCTTTTTTTCTTATCTCTTTCGCCTCCACACCCAAATACAACATCGGGTTTGACACTATAATGCTCTTGCAATGCCTTAAGTGAAGTTTCAAGTGCATTAGGTGTGTGAGCATAATCAATAAAAATTTTTGCTTTATTTGGTAAAATTTTTACTAACTCAAGTCTGCCACTTACTGTTTTAATTTTTTTTAAATTTTTAAGTGTTTTAACTAAATTCAAGCCTGAAAGTTTAGCTGCAAGAAGAGACATCAATAAATTTTTTATTTGAAATAAGCCGATTACAGGAACTTCAATTATATAGTTTTTTTTCTTATATCTAAAAGATAGTTGTTGAGAATTATTTTTAGGTATTATTGATTTTATTTCAATATCAGCATTATTTTTTCCTATTGATAATATATTTAGATTCTTTTTTTTTGAAATTGCTTTTAATTTTTTAAATTCTTTAGTTTCATTATCACTTATAATATTTTCTTTTCTTTTTAATAATCTTGAAAATAAGATCAATTTAGCTTCTAAATATTTTTTCATATTTTTATGGTAGTCAAGATGATCTTGTGAAAAATTAGTAAAAATTCCAGTTTTAAATTCTAACCCGTCTAATCTTCCTTGTAGTAAGCCATGACTCGAAGCTTCTAATATTACATGATTAATTCCTCTTTTTTTTATTTCTGAAAGTTCTCGATGTAATGAAATAATATCTAAAGTTGTAAGATTTGTTTTTTTCACTTTATTTTTTATTTTGATTCCTAATGTGCCAATAGACGCAACTGGTAATTTTTGTATAGATAGTAGCTGATGATAAAATTCTGCGACTGAACTTTTACCATTAGTTCCTGTAACGGCAATAATATTGCTAGGTTTCTTGGAATAAAATATTTTGCATGCTTGTGCTATAACTGTAGAAATATTTTTAACTCTAATAATTGGAATTATACTTGTTTTTATTTCATGTTTTTGGCTGCAAATTACTACTTTTGCACCTTTTGAAGCTGCGTCTAAAATATATCTTACTCCATTAAATTTTGCTCCCTTTACCGCAAAAAATAAATAATTTTTCTTAATTTGTCTGCTGTCTTGTGACAGACCTTTAATATTAATATTTTGAAGGTTTAACGGTAAATTTTTAATAATTTTTTTTAACAACATGAGTATTGTGAACCTCGTTGTTGTTTATGGCTAAAATAGGTCCAATCTTCTGTATTATTTTGCCCGTAACATAAACAGAGTTCCACCCTGCTTCATTTCTTGAAATATTTTTAATTTTTGCCCCTCGGTAATTGTAGATAATATGAGGTGCAGCTTTAGGATCATCTAAAATAATAAGAAGTACGTATTTTGGCTGATCTGTTGGAAAAATAGAAATAAAAGTATTAACGTTTTTATTGCTATCTGTGTAGCTTTTAGCAGTACCAGTTTTACCGCCAACATCATAACCAAATATATCTGCAAAACTTCCAGTGCCTTCTTTGTCTGTTACTACTTTACGTAAAATCTTATTAATTTGATCGCTGGTATTCTTAGATACGATAGATAGTTTGTTTTCAGTGTTTAAATTTTTTTTTAATTTTAGTGTAGGATTAATAATATAGCCGCCATTTGTTAGAGATGCGTAAGCTGCTGCAGCTTGTAAAGGTGTGGTTGTGATGCCGTGACCAAAAGAAACAGTTTCTAATTTGCATTTTTCCCAATTAAAATTTAAGGGCTTACCAATTTCTTCTAATTCAAAATTTATAGTTTTCAAAAGACCGAGTTTTTCAAGAAAGTTTTTTAATTTTTTTTCACCAACTTTTCTACCAATCATTAGAGAACCTATATTGGAAGATCTAATTAAGATATCTTCCGCACTTAAAGCATCGGGAAACTCGTGTATATCACGAATAGGATATTTAGAGCATTTTATTTCATTGGGTATATTTTCAATGATTGTTTCGGGTGATAAAATATTTTCTTCAATAGCAAGCGCAAGCGTAAAAGTTTTAAATACAGAACCAAGTTCAAAAACGGCCTTTGTGATTTGATTCATGTATCTTATATCACTAAGATCATTACGAAGATTTACGTTATAGCTAGGTAAAGAAACGAGAGATAATACCTGCCCACTTCTGACGTCCATTAATAAACCGCCTGCAGCATTTGCGTTAAAATTATGCATTGCTTTTTTTAGTTCATTTTTAATTAAAAATTGAATATTTGTATCCACTGTTAGAAATAAAGGTTTGTTCGTTTTATTGCTCCTTAACTCTTTATCAAAATATTTCTCAATCCCAGAAATTCCATAATTATCGTCATCAATTTGTCCTAGTATATGACCAAATAATTGGCCGTGCGGATAAGCCCGGCTCTGAAACGGTTCAATAATTATTCCTTTCTCTCCCAAGGACCATAATTTATACCTCTCTTCTTCCGTTAGTCTTTTTTTTAGGTAAAAAAATTTTTTCTTATCAAGATTTTTTTTTAATTCCAATATGGAAGTTTCAGGGAAATTTAATTTAATTTTTATAATTAAGTTTTCTTTATTTTTAATTAGGCTTGGCTTAATTGCTGCACGATAAGTATTGATATTTCTTGCAATCAGTTCGCCATTTCTATCAACTATATCTCTTCTGAGAGTCAAAGAATTTTGATTAGCTTCTTTATATTCATTTAAATTAGATGATTGGATTGAAATAGAAAAAATAGAGATAGAAAAAATAAGTATTAAAGAAAAAAAAACTGAAAATAAAACATAAAGCCTTTCGTCTGAAATTTTTGATTTATTTGTAATTTTTTGTCTCTGGCTAGTTTCAAGAAAATTCTCAAAAAAGAAAGATTTTTGATTTTGATGAGTAAAATTTTTATTTTTATTTTTTTTCATTAATTAAAATTTTTGTGATTTTTTTTTGTTCACTTATGAAGTTATCTAAATTCATATAAATCTGGGAAAGGTTTAAATTTTTATAATCGATATCTATATTTTTATTAACTTTGTCCTTTAAAATTTCAGGTGAGGATAAATATTGAAATTCTAAATATGCCTCTGAAAAATTTGTTTCTAAAACTTTAATTTGTGTTTTGTGAGTTTGAATTTTTTTTTTCAATTAATCTTGTTTCATTTTTTATTATAGGAATGGCTATAAAAAATGAAACATAGATTAAAAGTATAATTAATTTTTTCCTATTAAATTGCAACATTTTCAATATCTAAATACCTTTTAAATTTTTCTATAAATTCTTGTGGATAATTAAAAGACTGCTCAGTTCTAATTGCATATCTTAACTTTGCCGATCTTGATGCAGGATTTCTGATTATCTCCTTCTCACTTGGTGTTAAAAAATTATTTTTGTATTTTTCAAAAAATGAATTCTTATAATTGTTTTGGCTAGGCATGTATCTTGATGGATTTGATTTGCTTGATGAGTAATTGGTAAAATAATATTTAATAATTTTATCTTCAATAGAATGAAAGCTTATTATAATTATTTTTCCTCCCTGCTTAATAAATTGTGTTGCTTTAATTAAGCCCCCTATTAATTCTGTAGTTTCTTTGTTTACAAATATTCTAAGAGCCTGGAATGTTTTTGTGCAAACATTGATTTTTTTATTGTAATTTTTTTTTTTACTTGATTCTATAATTCTTACTAGCTCAACAACTGTATCAATTTTTTTAATCTGTCTTGCTTTAATTATATTCTTTACAATTTTATTGGCTTCTTGTTCTTCTCCAAGAATTTTAATAACTAATTTAAGGTTTTTTTCATCTAACGTGTTAATTACTTCTTCTGCAGATACATCTGAAAGACCCATTTGCATATCAATTTTATCAGTGGCATTAAAAGAAAAACCTCTGCTGTAATCTTGTAATTGAAGAGTAGATAAACCTAAGTCAAAAATAACGACATCAGGTTTGTTTTCATCGCTTATGATTTTGTCTAAATTACTAAATTTTTCATTATAAAATTTAAATTGGCTTGATGATTTAATATTTAATGACTCAGCTCTTTTAATTGCAGATTTATCTCTATCAAGAGCAATGACTTTAATATTAGGAAACTTCAATAATTCTTTTGAAAAGCTACCTCCACCAAAAGTACAATCAATAACTAATTGTTCTTTTTTTGGATTATTACATATCTGAATGACTTCTTCTAACATCACTGGAAAATGTTTCTTTTCTAGGGATGAAACAGAAATATTCATATTTTTTTTTTCTTTTCATTAAAATTTTTGTCTTCTTAAGAACGCAGGTATTTCAAAATCATCTTCTTGATTTTTCTTTTCATCAAAAAGTTTTTGCTCTTCTGAAATTGAAGAATTGTTATCTTCTTCTAGGGTTGTTTCCTCTGAGAAAAGTTTTGGAGTATACTCTTCCTCTAAAGTTAAAGGAGTTTCATTTTCTGAGGTAACTTGCTCTATACTATCAACTTCAAATAAACTTTCTTCAGAAGAAATGAGGCCTTCGCTTTCAGAAAAAACTTCTTCTTTAGTCTCGTTAAGATTTAAAGATGTTTCATTCTGAACTACAGTTTCCTGTTCAGCTTCAAACGATTGTTGAGGCTCTGTAATTGATTCAAATTGATCTTCTAGTTTTAAAGCAGTTGCTCCCACAGATGCATTGTATGAGTTGTTAGGAGTTGTGTTTCCTTTAGTCGAAAATAGTCCGTCTGAATAACCGCTGTTTCTATTTTGAATACGATTAACCATATTTACGACCCCATTAGTGCTAGCAACTTGGCCATCTAAAGCAGTGGCAACTATAGACACTCTCATTTTTCCATTAAGAGAATCATCTTTGATTGCTCCAAAAATGAGTTCAGCCTCTGGATCAACTTCTGCTCTTATTTTGTTTACAGCCTGATCAACTTCAAAAAGTGTTATGTCTTTTCCACCAGTAATATTGACAAGTAGACCTTTGGCTCCTTTAAGAGAGTAGTCGTCAATTAACGGATTATTCAAAGCCATATCCGTTGCAGTTAAAGCTCTATTCTCTCCCTCTGCTTCTCCAGTTCCCATCATGGCTTTACCCATTGAGCTCATAACAGTTTCAACATCAGCAAAATCTAAATTGATAATTCCTGGCTTAACCATAAGATCAGTAATGCTTTGAACTCCAAATTTCAAAACATCATTAGACAAATGAAATGAATCTTCAAAAGTAGTAGTTTCACTCGCAACTTTAAAAAGATTTTGATTTGGAACAATTATTGAAGTATCCAAATGTTGTTTTAACGCATTCATTCCTTCTATAGCTCTTCTCATTCTCTTCGGGCCTTCATATGAAAAAGGAAGTGTTACTACACCAACAGTTAAAATATTTAATTCCCTAGCTGCTTTAGCAATTACACTTGAGGCTCCAGTTCCAGTACCGCCGCCCATTCCAGCGGTAATAAAGACCATGTTGGCGCCTTGTAAAAAATTTATAATTTCATTTAAAGATTCATCTGCTGCTGCCTGACCAATATCAAGTTTTGCTCCAGCTCCTAAACCTTTCGTAAGATCTGTTCCTATTTGAATTCTTGCGCCAGCTTTGCTCATTTTTAAATCTTGAGCATCAGTATTAACTGCTACAAATTCTACGCCTTGAAGTCCTGATTCTATCATTGCGTTAATTGCATTCCCTCCTGCGCCACCAACACCTAAAACTAAAATTCTTGGTTTTAATTCTTTTAGTTCTCCTCCGCCTATTCTTATAGTCATTTTTTCTCCCCTGTTAGATTGTTATCCCATTTTAAACTTGATCTATTTTGATATGCCTTCTTTCGCGCGACTACTTTAAATTTGTCAAAGGTTTTGGGTTCCCAAATCTGAAAAGTTTTTCCTAATCCAACAAATAAAATATTATTCTTAATTTTGGCATGGTTTAATAATTTTTCTGAAATCAAAACTCTACCCTCGCTATCAAATTGTAAGCTCACACTTTCAGATAAAACTGAAGTTGCAAAAAAATCTCTTTTTTCTTCAAACGGGTTTAGTGAATCTATTGTGCTTGAAAGTTTTTCTATTCTATCTTGAGAACACGCTTCTAAAGCGTCATGATTAAAAGAGGGGTAAGTTATAAATCCGTTATAACCCAACGAACTTAAGTGAGATCTAAAGCTAGCAGGCACTGAAACCCTCCCTTTTTTGTCTAATTTGTTCTCGTAACTCGATAAAAACATAATATTGTAAAACACCTTTTTTTTTTAAATATTTCATTCAAAGTCAAATTTGGGTTTTTATGGGATATTATGGGTTTTAATAAAGCTAGTCAATACATTACTTTCTAGTCCAGGTTTTAATAAATTAATGATTTCTAGAGGTTTTTTTGAAAGGTCTTCTTTTGCTAGATAGTCTGTAAGCCGGGTTCTGTCATTAAAGCAGTCATTTCTCTAGGTCTAAACTCACGCTTAGACTCAAGCAGCTAACCCAGATAACGAACTAAAGACGGTTTTTAGC
>MDTC01239649.1_pt1 | contig 30770 bp, 29 predicted proteins | sample 811181 | NCBI WGS metagenome assembly MDTC01 (sample SAMN05326644, study PRJNA326480) | marine metagenome | isolation source: seawater | place: Pacific Ocean: North | collected 2011 | reverse complement strand
GCCTTTATATTTACTATTGAAACTACAAAACTATCTGATAAAAGGAAATCAAGCACAATGTTTTAATACCTACAAAAGAATGCTTGATTTTTCAGCATCAAGACCTTTAGCTATTAAGGGATTAATTTTGATTGCTAATAAAAATCGTGACACTGAGTTGTTTTCTAATATGTTAGGCTATGCCAAAAAATTTAAAGTTCCTTTAGAGTTTTTTCTTTTTGAAGCTATAAGGTTTTGCACCAAAAATGCAAAATGGAGTAAGCTTAAAGAATTAACTAATCAATACCCAAGAAGATTAAGCTATGAGGGTAAAAATGCAATAAGTATTTTAAACTTTAATTTAGCTAAAGAAAACTTAGAAGAAGGAAAGCCAGAAAAAGCAAAAAAGTTGCTTGAAGAGATATTTACAAAAAAAATTTATTTTCCTAACTACATTGAGCTTTATTGTAATTTAGATATAGAGAAAAACGAAAAAAACCTCAAAAGAATATTAAAATCTTATTGGAGAAATTTTCCTCATAGTAATATACTAGAATTTGTTTTAAAAAATTTTAATAATTTAAATATACTTGAAAAAACTAAGCTTTTAATAGATATTTTAGAAGGACACAATAATTTATATTTAAAGTATTTATTGTTAGGTGAAGTTAAAGCAAAGGCTAAGGTATGGGGAGACTCAAAAAAAGATTTACTTAAATCTATTGAATTATATCCTAATAAAAAAGCATATCATTTATTAGTACACATAGAAGAGCAAACATCGTGTAATAAAAATAAAATAAAAAACTGGCTGAATTTAGCAAAATACTGTAAAGATAAGCTATGGCAATGTAAACTTTGTTCTTTTGAACAAGAAGAATGGAGTATTTATTGCGAAAACTGTAATAATTTCTTTACATTTTTAAATCAAGGTATTCATAATAATAAAGAATTTGAACATGGTTTATTATTAAGTAATAATAATTTAAAAATAGCCTAATGAAATTCAATTTTGTTATTACATTATTATTACTAGTCTACAGTGCTATAACTTTTGCTGAGTCAAAAACAAAGTTTTTATTAATAAATAAATCAAATAGGAATCTTTTAGTTTTTTTAAATAATGGAGAAGTAAAAAGCTTTTCAATATCTTTAGGGTTTGAGCCTTTAGGAAAAAAAGTTAAAAAAGGAGATGGAAAAACTCCTGAAGGCCTTTACTATATAGAGAAAAAAATTCATGACAGCTCATTTTATTTAGCTTTGCAAATTTCTTATCCTAATCCTTGGGATATAAGAAGGGCGTTAAGCTTAAATACTCATCCAGGAGGACAAATTATGATACACGGTTTTCCCAACTCCGGATATGATAAAAGTTTTCATAATAAGTATAATGATTGGACAGAAGGATGTGTTGCTGTAAAAAATAATGAAATGGATTTTTTATGGAAAAAAGTAAATATAGGTACGCCTGTCTTTATCAGAAAGTAATATAATTATTATAACTTTAGTATAATATCTTTAAATATTGATAAAGGTAAAGTAGAGCCAAAAATATTTTTCATGCTTTTATCGTCATCTCTACCGATCCAAACCCCCACTACATGATTTTTTGCACAACCTAAAAACCAAGCATCTCTGTTTTTTTGACTAGTACCAGTTTTCCCAAGTATTTTTATAGGAATTTTAGAAGCTTTTTTTGCAGTTCCCTCTTCTACAACAGCTCTTAATAATTTTTTTACTTTCAGTTGAACCTTTTTCGTGATTACCTCCCTTCTTTTTGGGAAATCTCTTTTCCATAAACTTATATTATTTCTTTTTTTAATTTCCTCTATGCCGTAAGGAATAACGGGAATTCCATTTCCACATATAGCACCAAAAGAACCTACAGTTTCTAATAGTGAAAATGAGTCTACTCCTAGTGCCATTGAAGGATTATTAGAAATTTTGGATATGACTCCTAATTTTTTTGCCTGACTTATTATATTCTCTCTTCCAATTTTCTCTGCTAATCTAACAGCTGAAACATTAGAGGATATTGCAAAAGCTCGCCTAATAGAAATAATTCCTTCATATTTATCAGAAAAATTTTTTGGAGCCCAATTATCTTTTTTAATAGGAATATCTTCTATTTTATCAGTGAGGTTATACCCCATACTTAGTGCAGTTAGATATACATAAGTTTTAAAAACTGAACCTAACTGTCTTTTAGATTGTGTAGCTCTATTAAACTTACTTTTATTCCAATTTCTACCTCCTAATAATGCTCTTACTGCACCATTATAGTCCATTACAAAAACAGCAGCCTGAACTTTTTCATCTATATTTCTCATATTATTTTTAACTGAATTTTCTATATTTTTTTGAAATTTTAAATCTAACGTAGAATTAATAATCAAATCTTTTTGATTTTTTAAAACCTCCTCAGGTGTTTCTGAATGAATCCAATCTATAAAATACCTTATTCCATCATCTGAATAAAATTTTAAGTTTTTTATTTTATTTAATTCAAGCTTAGCATTATTCTTTTGCTTTAAAGAAATTAGTTTGTTTTTTTCTAGAAGATTTAAAACTACTTTAGCTCTAGAAATACTTGCGTCCTTATTCGTTATCAAGGAAAGTTTGCTTGGTGCCTTCAAACTTCCTGCTAAAATTGCAGACTCAGCAATAGACAAGTCTTCTGGTAGTTTTGAAAAGTATCTTTTTGAAGCAGCTTTTACACCATATTGCCCTGATCCAAAATATGCCCTATTCAAATACATGGAAAGAATTTCTATTTTAGTAAACTTATATTCGAGATAAAAAGAAATAATTAATTCTTTAAATTTTCTGCTAATAGTCTTTTCAGTGTTTAGAAAAATTAATTTTGATAGCTGCTGTGTTATTGTTGATGCACCCTGGCTATATCTCATTTCTTTTATATTATGTAATATAGCTCTACCCAATCCTTTAAAATCTATACCATAGTGATCAAAAAACTTTCTGTCCTCTAAAACAACTACTGCATTAATTAAGTTTTTAGGAATATTTTCCGAATAAATTAAACCACCATAAACATCACCTAATGACCCAACTAAAACATTTTCCTTATCTGTAACACTTATTGAAGGTTTTCTGGTTTTATTGCCTAACCCATCTAAGTTAGGTAAAGTAATAGCACAATATACTATCCAAAAAAAAATAAAAAAAAGTAAAATACTAGAAAGTTTTTTGAAGGCTTTCATAAATATAGTTTAAGAATCTATTTCTGCCTCCAAAGCAAACTTTTGTATAAAGTTTCTTCTAGCTTCAACATTATTTCCCATTAACTTTCCAAATAAATCATCTGCCTCCCATAAATCTTTATATTGTACTTGCAATAAAGTTCTAGCATCAGGATCTAATGTAGTTTCCCATAATTGATCAGGGTTCATTTCTCCTAAACCCTTGTATCTTTGGATTTTATAATTTTTTCTAGTAAATCTATTAATTTCGGTAAAAAGTTCTGCTGGTCCTTTTAAAAAGGTCTCTTTATCTGAAATACTTAAATAAGCACCTTCTATAAAGATATCAATAATATCTGATTTTGAAGCTTCAAGTTTTTTTGCCTCATTCTTATTTATAAAATATTCATCAATTTTGTAAGTTTTTTCTATTTCATTTTTACTATGCACAAAAAGTAACTCTTTTGTTCTCTGTTTAAAAGTGGCCTTCCATTTTTCATCAGTCTCATTATTGATATTAAGATGCCCTAAAGTTTTCTCTATAATTCTTTCTACTTTGTTAATGTTCTCAAAGTTTTTCAAACTTAACCCCTCATTTAAATAAAAGGACTGTGTAAGCGAAATATTATTATCTTTTGCTAAATTTATTAAAAGTTTTGCATGTTCTATAATTTTAATTATTAGATTCAGTAGCGGTTTACCTGATACTTTTATACGTTCTTTGCCATAAAAAACTGCAATGTCATTTATAGAACTTTCTATCAAGAAGTTATCAAGTTTTACTTCATCTTTAATATAAACCTCACTCTTACCTCTTTTTACTTTAAATAGAGGTGGTTGGGCTACATAAAGATGTCCAGATTTAATTATCTCTTTCATATGTTTGTGAAAGAATGTAAGTATTAAAGTTCTTATATGAGAACCATCAACGTCAGCATCAGTCATAATGATAATCTTATGATACCTTAGCTTTGTAATGTCAAAGTCTTTTTCTATTCCTGTTCCCATTGCAGAAATCATTGCCATAATCTCATTAGAACCTAGAACAGCAGATATTCTGGGTTCCCAAGTATTTAAAATTTTTCCTCTCAAAGGCAGTATAGCCTGAAAAATTCTATTTCTTGCTTGTTTGGCAGAACCTCCTGCACTATCACCTTCAACTAAAAATAATTCTGATTTTGTGGCATCTTTTTCCTGACAATCTGCCAACTTTCCTGGCAAACTTGAAACTTCTAGTGCATTTTTTCTTCTAGAAAGGTCTCTTGCTTTGCGAGCTGCTTCTCTTGCAGACGCTGCATCAATAATTTTTTTACATATAACTTTTGCATCTGATGGATTTTCTTCCATCCAATCTGATAATTGTTCATTTACTATACTTTCTACTACTTGTCTTACCTCTGAGGAAACTAACTTGTCTTTAGTTTGTGAAGAAAATTTTGGGTCTGGAACTTTAACTGATAAAATAGAAAAGAGTCCCTCTCTCATATCCTCTCCTGAGAATGTAAGCTTTTCTTTTTTATTACTGTTATTATCTTTTAAATATCTTGATAAAACTCTCGTTAGTGCGGCTCTCAACCCAGCAAGATGCGTACCTCCATCTCTTTGAGGAATATTGTTAGTATAACATTTAACATTTTCATGATAACTATCAGTCCATTTTAATGATAGCTCTACTTTAATATTTTCTTTTTCACCTTTAATATTTATAGGTTTAGAGTTAAGTGATTGAGCATTTTTAGAGAGCCATAAAATAAACTCTTCTAATCCTCCAGAATAATGAAAAGTTTTCTCAAGCCTAGGATTTACTCTATTATCTTGAAGTAAAATCTTTATATTTGAGTTTAAGAACCCTAGCTCTCTAAGTCTTTTTTCTAGTATTTCAAAATTATAATTTGTCTGAGAAAAAACTTTATTAGACGCCCAGAAAGTTAACTTAGTTCCTGTCCCATCTTGTCTTTTTCCTTTTTCTTTCAATGGTCTAACGGTAGCTCCATCAGAAAACTCTATTCCATAAGATTTTCCATTTCTATAAATTTCTAGCTCTAACTTTTCAGATAGTGCATTAACTACTGAAACACCAACACCATGTAGACCTCCGGAAACTTTGTAAGAATTTTCATCAAACTTTCCGCCGGCATGTAAACGCGTCATTATGACTTCTGCTGCTGATATACCCTCTTCATGCATATCTGTTGGTATACCTCTTCCATTATCCTCTATAGTCACAGATCCATCCTCATTTAAAGTTACAACTATGGTATCACAATGACCAGCAAGCGCTTCATCGATAGAGTTATCTACTACCTCAAATACCATATGGTGTAAACCAGAACCATCATCTGTATCACCTATATACATTCCTGGTCTTTTCCTAACAGCCTCTAATCCCTTAAGAACTTTTATTGAAGAAGCATCATAGTCTTGACCTTTTTTTGTAACTTTTTTTACCATTAATTTATCATTCTCTTTTTAATTCATAATAATGAACATTATCATATTTTTTTAAAAAACTATCAGTTTCTGTTGTAGTAATCCATATTTGTGAACCTAAGTCTATTAATTTATCAAATAAAATAATTTTTTTTGATGAATCTAAATGTGTAAAAACTTCATCTAAAAGCATAATTGGAGATATTTTTATGCTTTCTTTTAAGGCTTGCGCACAAGAAAGTATTATAGAAATTAGAAGAAGCTTTTGTTCGCCAGAGGAACACATATCTGCAGGCATATTTTTCTCTATATTAAAACAAAATAATTCTGTTTTTTGACTACCATATAAACTTCCTCCAATTAAAGCATCTATTTTTCTTGATTTAAAATAATTATCTTTTAATTCTTTTTCTATTTCTAGTGCTGGCTGTAGCAATAATTTATTTTCAATTGAGTCTACAAATTCTAAACGTAAATTAGGGAAGCCGATTGATTTAATTTCTAAAAATTTTATCAACCTTGAAACAATGTCTAATCTCGTAGAACTAATAGCAACAGAAAGCTTTGATAGCTGGTCTTCAATTACATTTAACCAGTCTTTATCATCTACATTTTCTTTAAGAATTTTTGACCTTTGTTTTAATAATTTATTATACTCATTAATTCTTTTATTGTGATATAAATCAAAGTTAGTTACAATTCTGTCTAAAAAATTTCTTCTAGACGCTGAAGTACCTCCAAAAATTTTTTCGTCATAAGGCGTTATCCAAAGCATAGGAAAGTTAGTTTTTATATTCTTAAAACTTTTTTTTTCTTTTCCATTAATAAAAATTTTTCTTGATTTTTTAGACTTACTGTATGTAGATTTTAATTCCATATAGATATTCTCTTCAATTTTAATATTAACCGAAATACAAAACATATCTTCTTCGACTTTTATCATTTCTATTAACTTAGAATTTCTTAATCCTTTTCCATTAGTAAAAATTGAAAGAGCCTCTAAAATACTTGTTTTTCCAACGCCATTTTTTCCATAAATTACTACAGAAGGTTTTTTTGTTATAATTTCTAGATTTTCGTGATTTCTAAAATTTTGAATAGATAAACTATTTATAAAATTATTCAAAGATATATTTTTCTCTAACATTCAAATATTATTGTTAACTAAATATGCATTGGCATCAAAAGATAAAGAGCTAAGCTATCTTCTTCATCGAACATCAAAGTTGGCGAAAGTTTATCTGATAACATAAACTTAATATTAGCTCCAGTAATTTGTCTGGCGATATCTATTAAATATTTAGAATTAAATCCTATTTCTAAATTTTCTCCATTATAATGCACGCTTATATTTTCTTTAGCGCTACCTTGATCTGGATTTTCTGCTGTAATTTCTAATACTTTATTTGATAATTTAAACTTTATAGCTCTTGTTCTATCAGAAGATAAAGTAGAAACCCTATCTACAGCAGCAATAAACTCCTGAGCATTTACTATAAGTTCCTTAGAATTATTATTAGGAATTACTCTCTCGTAGTCTGGAAAAGTACCATCCAATAGTTTTGAAGTAATAATTACATTATTCAAAGAAAATTTAATCTTGTTTTTTGCAATTTGTATTTTTACTTGGCCATCTTGATTATCAATAATTTTTTTTATTTCTGTAACAGTTTTTCTTGGGATAATAACACCTTCTAGATTATTTGCATTTTTAGGCAAAGAAGCACTCAATCTTGAAAGTCTATGACCATCCGTTGCGACAGCTCTGAGAACTTCTGTTTCTTCTTCTTTGATAGAATGCAAATAAATTCCATTTAAATAATATCTAGTTTCTTCTGTTGAAACTGAAAAAAGAGTTTTGTCTATCAATCTCCTCAAGCTTGCTGTATCAATATCAAAACCTTCAGGGTACTCTCCAGAATGTATGTCTGGAAAGTCGTTAGGAGGAAGACACATTAATGAAAAAGAGATTTTATCAGTTTTAATTTCTAACTTTTTACCTTCTATGCTCTCTAATTCTATCATAGCTTCATCAGGTAGTTTTCTAACTATATCATATAAAATATGAGCTGGTGTTGTAATAGAACCCTCTTGTAAAACCTCACAAGATATGCTTTGAAGCTCTGCTATTTCCATATCTGTAGCTGCCAATACTAAGCTTTTATCTTTAGCTTCAATTAATACGTTTGCTAGTATTGGTATTGTATTTCTTTTTTCTACTACACTATGCAAGTGAGATAAAGTCTGTACTAAAGTTTTTTTATTTATTTTAGCTTTCATACTTGTAACTCTTTAAAAATATTAATAAACTAAGTATTTTATAATCAGTATACTACTATATGTAGTAATATTACAAATTAAAAAACTTTAATTAATTAAATTTATAACTCTAAAGTCTTTTTTAAAACTTTAATATGCTCTGCAAAAGAAGGATCTATCTTACAAAGTTCTTGAACCTTTTTAATAGCATGCATAACTGTTGTATGATCTCTTCCACCGAACTTTCTTCCTATTTCAGGTAAGGATTTGGGAGTATAGTTTTTTGATAAGTACATTGCTACCTGCCTAGGTCGTGCAACAACCCTTGATCTTCTTACAGAAATCATATCATTGAATCTTATATTAAAGTATTCTGCTACTTTTTTTTGTATATCTTCTACAGAAACCTTTCTGTCATTTACTTTAAGTAAATCATGTAAAAGCTGCTTTGCCACTTCTAAGTTTAATGGTCTATTGACTAATTCAGAATGAGCTACCAATCTCCTTAAAGCTCCCTCGAGTTCTCTTACGTTAGAACTTATTTTTTTTGCTAAAAACTGAATAATTTCATCATCTACAACTACATCTTTTTTCGCTTCTATTTTCGTATGTAAAATACTTAATCTCAATTCATAATCTGCCTTATGAATTTCACCAACTAGTCCGAAACTAAGCCTTGAACGCAATCTTTCCTCCAAACCATCAAGATCAGAAGGAGCTCTATCTCCACTAATAATAATTTGTTTAGATTGACCTACTAAAGAGTTAAAAGTATGAAAAAATTCCTCCTGAGTACTTTCTTTACCAGCAATAAATTGAATATCATCTATCATTAATATATCCACTGACCTAAGTTTCTCTTTAAATGACATTGTATCCCTGTAACGTAATGATTTTACAAACTCATACATAAATTTTTCAGCAGACAAATAAACGACTTTTCTTTTAGGGTCTCTTTCTTTTATGTCCCAAGCAATGGCATGCATTAAATGTGTCTTTCCTAAACCAACTCCACCAAATAAAAATAAGGGATTAAAAGAGACCAAATTACTTTCACTTACTCTTCTAGCAGCAGCAAAAGCTAATTCGTTCGACTTTCCAACTACAAAATTTTTAAATGTAAACCTAGGATCTAAAGGGGATGAGCTTTCTGTGGAGAAATTATCATGAGTTTGCAAACTTTCTAAAGATACAAAATCTGAATTTTTATTAATTATTATATCTACTTTTTTTACATTTTCAAAATATTGCTTACAAAGTTTTTCTATTTTTTTTTTGTAGTGGGTTGATACCCAATCTTTTAGAAATTCAGTAGGTAAAGACAAGGACAAGTCTCCATTGGATTTAAACCCTAAAATTTTTAATCTCGACAACCAACTTTTGTAAGCAACTATTCCAAATTCTTCTTTTAGTTCATTATGTATACTTTCCCAAAGTTTAGTATTTTTTTCCTCATCTTTTGGTAGATGTTGAACATACGTTGAATTTGGCAAAGAATTCCCCCTTCTCGCGTTTCAGCGATTTTCTCGTAATAAATTTTATATATAATATTACGATATAGGATAGTCGGAATATTAAAAAGATAAATTTAAAATTATTTTTTAGTTATATCAGCAACCCTAGAATTTAGTCTTTTTTGTATTCTAGATATTTTAGCTTTTGTTAAAATTTTTTTATTTCCCGCAGCTTGTAATTTCGGATCAATTTTTTTTAACTGTTCCATAGCTGTTTTCTGGTCTTTTTTAGAAATTGACGATTCGACACTTTTTATTAGGCTTTTTATTTTACTTTTTTGCATTTCCCTGATTTTCGTCTTTCGCTCAATAACTCTTGTTCGTTTTTTAGCTGAACTTGTATTAGCCATATTTTTCTCCAAAAAAATTATAAGATAAATAAATAATATTTAATTTTCAACTATTTATTCTTAAATTTAGCTTTTCTTTTTTCCAAAAAAGCCGTCATCCCCTCTTTTCTGTCTAATAATGAAAAAGTAGATTTAAACAAACTTCTTTCATTTTTCATTCCCTCTTCAAGTGATCCCTCATATGATCTATTTACTGCTTCCTTAGCCATAATTAAAACAGGCAATGAATTATTAGCAATATCATCAGCAAGTTCCAATGTTTTAGTTAACAAAATATCTGTTGTAAAGACGGCTGAGACCAGACCGATTTCCTTTGCTTCATTTGCAGAAATTACTTTTCCAGAGAGCACCATTTCCATAGCCATTGATTTACCAACACTTTTTACTAACCTTTGGGTTCCGCCAGCTGCCGGAATTGTTCCTAGCTTAATTTCAGGTTGTCCGAATTTAGCATTTTCTGAAGCATATATTATATCGCACATCATAGCTATTTCACACCCTCCACCTAGTGCATATCCAAAAACAGCAGCAATTACAGGCTTTTTAAATTTGCTTAATCTCTCCCAAGGTTTTATAAAGTCATCTTTTAAAAGGTCAATGAATTCTTTATCTTTCATTTCGCTTATGTCAGCCCCTGCTGCAAAGGCTTTCTCAGAACCAGTTAAAACTAAAACACTTAAAGAATTGTCTTTTTCTATTGAGTCCAGAGCTTGATTTAACTCCATGACCAATTGATCACATAGTGCATTCAAAAACTTGGGTCTATTTAGTTCTATTATGGCTACTTTATTTTTTTTCTTTAATATTATATTTTCTAATTTCATATCTATTTTTGACAGAACTTACAATAAAAAGTCGATCTTCCTTTGTTTTTGACTTTTATTATCAAATTTTTGCACTTATAGCAAGTCAATCCTTCTCTTCCGTATACTTTAAAATTATTTTGGAAATATCCTAGTTCTCCCGATATATTTTGATAGTCTTTTATTGTTGTTCCTCCATAAGAAATAGCCTTTTTTAAAATTATTTCTATAGAACTAAGTAATTTTGTAAAAGAATTTTTATTTATTTTTTTTGATATTTTAAAAGGGTAGATTTTGCTATCAAATAATATCTCGCTTGCATATATATTTCCTATTCCTGCTATAAACCCCTGATCTAATAACAAACTTTTTATATCTTTATTTTTTTGTTTTAAACTCTCCCATAAATAACTTGAGTAACTATCAAGATAAAATGGTTCTATACCTAAATTTTTAAACTTATATAAATTTATAGGGTTGCTGATAATAAAAAAGTATCCAAATTTTCTTACATCATTATATTTCAAAATAATACCGTTATTAAAAATAATTGTAATATGGTCATGCTTATGAACGTCGGTATTTTTTTTAGTAAATCTAAATTTACCTGTCATACCTAAATGAAAAACTATATGTTTTTTTCCATTTAATAATATTATTCCGTATTTACCTATTCTCAAAATATGTTTGATAGTTTTATTTTTAAATATGTACTCCATTTCTTTAGGAGTATCATAACGCAGTTTTTTATTAATAATTTCAAATTCAGTTATTTTAAGGCCTAGTATATTTTTTCTAAGGCCTCTTACTATGACTTCTACTTCTGGTAGCTCTGGCATAATTTCTTTAATAATTTAAGATAAGTATGTATTCATGATAGTATATTATATAAATATAACTATAAATAAATCATGGAATATAATAATAAAAAAATATTAGAAAGTAACAAAAAATTAATAATAAAGAAATTATTTAATGATGTTTCCAAAAAATATGACTTGATGAATGATATAATGAGCTTTCGACTTCATAGAGTTTGGAAAAGAGATTTAATTAAGAAAGTGAAAAAAGAAAAAGAAAAAATTATTTTGGATCTTGCGGGTGGAACGGGTGACATAAGTATTTCATTAGCTGGTCATTTAAAAGAAAGCATGATTTTTTTATATGACCTCAGCCTAAAAATGATAAATTATGGAAGAATGAATAAAAAAATTCATAAAGATAATTTATTTTTCATAAATGGTAGTGCAGACCAGTTAGCTTTTAGAGATAACTCAATAGATTTGATAACATTAGCTTTTGGTCTAAGAAACTTTTCAAATAAAGAAAAATGTATAAAAGAGTGTAGAAGAGTTTTAAAGTACGGAAAAAGAATTTATGTCTTGGAGTTTTCTCCTTCCGTTAATGAACTTCTTGCTCCTATATATAAATATTACTCTCTTAAAATACTACCTTTTATAGGAGAAAAAATAGCAAATAACAAAGAAGCATATAAATACTTAACAGACTCCATAAACGAATTCCCTCATAATCAGGAATTAGAGAATATTTTTACTAAAAATGGTTTTTTTTGTTATAATCGAATAAAATATTTTGGTGGTATAGCTTACTTAAATGTTTTTAGTAAAGTATAAAATATGAAAAAAAAAAAAATTCTTTTAATAATTACGGGCAGTATTGCTGCTTATAAATCTCTATATTTAATCAGAATTCTTCAAGACGCTGGTTTTGATTTGAATTGTATCATAACTAAGTCTGCTGAAAAATTTATTACCTCTTTAACTGTTTCATCGTTGTTGGGTAATAAGGTTTATAATGATTTATTTAGTTTAGATGATGAAACAGAAATGGGGCATATTAAATTAGCAAAAGAGAATGATCTAATTATAGTTGCTCCTGCATCTGCTAACTTTATTTCTAAGATTTCTCATGGCCTAGCAGATGATTTAGCTTCATCTGTAATGCTAGCAACTAAATTACCAACATTTATTTTTCCTGCTATGAATAGTAGTATGTTGAATAATTTTTTCACAAAAAATAACTTTATGCGTTTAAAACAAGCAGGTATTAAAGTTTTTGGTACTGAGTCAGGTGAGTTAGCCTGTGGAGATGTGGGTTTAGGTAGAATGAAAGAACCAGAGGAAATTTTAAAAATATCCAAAGAATTTTTTCTTAATGAAAATAATATATTTAAAGGAGTCAGTGCTTTAATTACTGCGGGGCCTACCCAAGAATCAATTGATCCTGTTAGGTTTTTAAGCAATTATTCTTCTGGTAAACAGGGGTATGCCCTAGCAGAGCAATTAGCTGATATGGGAGCTAATGTATGTCTTGTCTCTGGTCCAACAAAAATAAACAAGCCAAAAAATGTTAAAAACTTTATCAAAGTAAAAACTGCTGATGAAATGTTTGAAAAATGTTTAAAAAATATACCTAAAGACTTATTTATTAGTGTAGCAGCTGTTTCAGACTGGAAAATTAAAAATTACAGCAAAAATAAGATAAAAAAGAAAAATACTAAAATATCGTTTCAATTAACAGAAAATAGGGACATCCTTAAATTTATATCTACCCATAATAAAAGACCTAAATTAGTTGTAGGATTTGCTGCAGAAACAAATGAAATTGAAAAAAATGCCAAGCTTAAATTGAAAAGAAAAAAGTGTGATTTGATAGTAGCAAATAATGTTGCCAGTAGTGAAAATATTATGGGAGGAGATATGAATAGCGCTCATATTTACAGTAATTCTAATCTCGTGGCAAAATATCAGAGTATGAAAAAAGTTGATTTATCTAAAAAGCTTTTAACTGAAATTATACACCCTTTATTACATAAAAAAATTGGTGAAAATACTCTATAAAAAATGTTATGACTTTGACAGATCTAAATCTAGAAAGATATTCAAGAAGTATACTACTTCCTGAAATAGGAGGAAAGGGGCAACAAAAACTACTCAATTCTAAAGTTTTAGTAATAGGAGCAGGAGGTCTAGGTTCTCCTGTAATAATGTACTTAGCTGCACTTGGAGTAGGAAAAATAACTATAGTTGATCATGATAAAGTTGAACTTTCTAACCTTCAGAGACAAATAATCCATAATACTGATAATATTGGAGTTCAAAAATCAGAAAGTGCAGCTATGTTTGTGAAAAAACTTAACCCAGATACTGTTATAACAAGCTTAAATCAGAAAATTAATAAAAAGAACGCTGATTTTTTAATATCACAGCACGACATTATAGCTGATGGTAGTGATAACTTTGAAACAAGATATCTTGTAGCAGACTCTTCATTTAAAAATAAAAAAACTCTAGTAGCAGCAGCAATTACAAAATATGAAGGACAAATATCTACATGGAAAAGTTTAAATAATCAATACCCTTGTTTTAGATGTTTATTTCCTAATAAACCACGCGACTCTCAAATGAATAATTGTTCAAGTAATGGTGTTATAGGAAGTTTAGGAGGGTTTATGGGTTCGTTACAAGCTACAGAAATCATAAAAGAAATTTTAGAAATAGGAGAGTCATTAGCAGGCTATATCAACTTATATGATGTGCTAAATAATAATTTCAGAAAAATTAAAATTAATATAGATCCTGATTGTTCTTTTTGTAGTAAATATAGAAATAATGCAAAATAATAAAAATTCAAAAATTTTAATTATTCTTTTTACCGCTGACTTTTATAAATATTATTATGCATTAAACCTAGCATCTACTTATAAAGCTACTAATAAAGATGTAAGTATTTTTTATACAGGATATGCTATTAATTTTTTATCAAAATATTGGAAAAAATATGATAGAAAAAAAATTAATAATAAATTGATAAAAAAAAAAATGCCAGGCTACATAGAAATTCTTGGCTTGTGTGCAGATCTAAAGGTTAACTTTTACTTTTGTAATACAGCCTTAGATTTTTTAAATTCAAGTGATACTAACTTCTTACATAATATTAATATAAAATCTACTCCATTATACAAAATACTTAATGAATACAAAAATGAACAAACTATTTTTATATAATTCTATTCGGTGGGTTATGTCCATCAATGAAAGTTTTTATATTAACAATTACTTTTTCGCCCATTTCTACTCTGCCTTCAACTGTAGCTGAACCCATATGAGGAATTAATATCGTATTTGGAGCTTTTAATAAATCAGAGTTTCTATTTTCAATTTTTCTAAAAACATCTAATCCTGCTCCAGAAATTTTATTAGTTTTTAATAAATATAATAAAGCATTTTCATCTATAATCTCACTTCTAGAAGTATTTATTATATAAGAGTCTTGCATCATTAACTGTAATCTATTTTTTGACATTAATCCTTTTGTTTCTTTTGTTAGTGGACAATTTATTGAAATTACATCCATTCTTCTAACCATTTCATCTAGATTATTCCAGTATGTAGCTTCATAGGTTTCTTCAATGCTAGATGGCAGTTGTTTTCTATTGTGATAGTGTATTGAAATACCAAAAGGTTTAGCTCTTTTGGCAACAGCTTGTCCTATTCTTCCCATTCCTATAATACCCATTCTAATTCCGTTAATTCTCTTTCCCAACATTTTTGTAGGACTCCATCCGTTCCATTTACCCTCAGCTACTACTTTGGAACCTTCGTATAATCTTCTCGGCAAAGCTAGCAGTAAAGACATTATCAAATCTGCTGTATCATCAGCTAAAAAACCAGGAGTGTTAGTAACTATAATATTTTTACTTTTTGCAGCTTCTAAATCAATATGGTCTATTCCAGTACCAAAGTTAGCAATTAACGAAAGGCTATCACTAGCTTCACTAATTACTTTTCGAGAAATTTTATCAGCTATCGAGGGAACTATAATTTGATACGTTTTAAAAACTTTTATTAGTTCGTTTTCTGATAGTAATTCGTCTGTTTCATTTAAAGTTGTATCAAAAAGTTCCATCATTCTAGTTTCTATTTTTTTTGGAAGCTTTCTTGTAATAAATATTTTTGGTTTTTGCACTATCATAGTTTCTACTTGAAATATTATAATAATTAATTTAATTGTTAAATTATGCATTATAAAAACTTAATTTTACTAAGTATGTTAAACTTTTACATAATCTTTATTTGTTATGCGCAAGACTTTATTAGTATTAAATCAAAATCAAATCTAAGAGCAGGACCAGGACAGCAATATCCAATTAATTGGACCTTAAAACTTCCAAATATGCCTGTAAAAGTTTTAGAAAAAAACTCTACTTATACAAGAGTTGAACTTTATGATGGCACTAGAGGTTGGGTATGGAATGCTACAGTGTCTAAAAAAAAATTCTATATTATAATTGAAGATACTTATATTTTTGATAAAAATCATAACAAAATAGCCTTAGTTAAGAAAAATGTTTTATTTAATCAGGTGAAATGTGATGTAGTAATTTCTGACAAAGCTTATTGTAAAGTAGCTAGAGATGGAATCAAAGGCTATCTCTATAAAAAAAGTATTTGGGGCACTAACCAATCTACCCAATAAAATCTAAACTGAGTTCATTTTTTGTTTCATCTTGTAATAAAGTAGAATGTGAATAGGCCTGATGATTAATTGATAATTCTACTTTAGTGTGACTGTCCCTAAATTTTTTTATATCTTCTTTCTTAAAGTGAAAATGTACGAACTGAACTGAAGAAGCTTTACCTTCTGCAGTAGTTCTATCTACATCAAGTTCGGCTTTGCCATTTATCTTTGTATCGCCTATTTTTATAATAAAAGTTTCCTCAAAGCCTCCCATTTTTGATAATACCTCTGACCTTTTTAATGGACTGTCTATTTCTACCATTACAGTAGCAATTAACTCATTCCCATTAGGTATAAGAGATTTATAAGCTAAAATCTCATCTTTTATCTGCTCTTGACCACCATTTTCTATAAATACCATTTCATTAATCTGATGTACTATAGTATCTCTATTTTCAAAGTAAAGCGTAACATATGGTCCTACATCAATTCTTCTTTTTCTTTTTCTAGAAACTATTTCTTTTCTAAGTTGTGGTCTTTTATTTATATACTCATTTCTATCATAAATATCTTCTGGTTTAATTTGATTTTGTTCCATTTTATTAATCCTTTAATTTAATACTTGTTTATTATTATCGAAACACCTAAGAAAATTCTCTGGCCTTAACTCAAAATATATATTCCCTTTAGTATTGTCTTCCATACCCTCTTCAAACCAAATTTTTTTAAATACACTAGGAAGTACTTTTTTCATCATACTCTCCTTCAGTATAGGCATTGGCAATTAATTCTACTGGATGGTAAATTTTATCTTCATGGCTAATAAGTTTCTTATCATCGTTTATATCTTTTAAGTGAAGTGCAGCAAGGGGACACGTTGACGCTACTATATTGCCTTCTTTCTTAAAAACTTGTCTTGCTGCTGGTAATCCAATTTTTTTTGCAGTTTTATTCCACTTACTCTTTATTCCCCATGTACCTCCATGCCCTGAACATTTTTCTACATTAACATTTTTTTCATTTGTTATTAGATTTAGTAAACTGTAGGATTTAGAACCAATATTTTGAGCTCTACTATGACAAGCAGTATGTAAAGTTATCTCTTTGTTGATAGATTTAAAATCTAAATTTAATTTACCATTATTGTGCAAATCAAATAAAAACTCATCAATATCCATAGTATTTTTAGACAATTCTAAAACTTCTTCATTATCTGGACAAAGTAAAGGCCAATGAGATTTTAACATTAGCGCACATGAGGCAATAGGAGCTACTATTTTATAACCTTCTGCTATTTTTGTTAGTAATTTTTTGGCAGTTCTTTCTGCAGCATTTTTTACCTCTTTTACCTTTCCTTGCTCTAATTGCGGCATCTTGCAACATTCTGTATAGCCTTCTTCGTAGAAAACATTATTTTTATCTAATACTTTTATAAGCGCTTTTCCTATTTCAGAGTCGTTATATCCTACATAACAAGTACTAAAAATAATAACTTTATTACTGTTTTCTCTATTAGTATTTAAAGAAAGTGACTTTTTCTTTATAACATTAAAAAAATTTTTAGAATTATATTTTGGTAATCTAATATTTATTTCAATACTAGCTATTTTTTTTAAAATAATTCTAAAAAATTTATTATTTTTATCTGTTATCCAATTTAAAAACCTAGAAAAATTCAAACCAATTTTTCCATTTAAATCTGTTTTAGATATTTGACTTTCTATTATACCAACTTTATTTTTGTTCTGTGCCTTATGTCTAATAAATAATGAGGGTATATCTATTGCAAATTCGTGTGGTGGTACATAAGGACAACTTACCATAAAACACATGTCACATAATGTACATGCGTCGACTACTCCATCAAAATTTTTTGAATCTACTGAGTCCAATTCCATAGTTTCTGATTCATCTATCAAATCAAAAAGTTTTGGAAAACTATCACATAAATTAAAGCATCTTCTGCAACTATGACATACGTCAAATTGCCTTCTTAATTCTTTGTCTAAATCTTTTTCGTCCCAAAAATTTTTGGAGTCCAAATTTAGAGGCTTTCTTTCTGGAGCTCTTAGTCCACCCTCTTGTATCATGATTAATCCTGTGAAATAGGTGAAGTACGCTACAAATATTTATGCAGCGTACTCTATAAAAAAACTATTCTGATAAAGTATCTAATGCTTTTTGAAATCTACCTGCGTGACTTCTTTCTGCTTTAGCTAAAGTTTCAAACCAATCAGCTATTTCATCAAATCCTTCTTCTCTAGCAGTTCTAGCCATACCTGGGTACATATCAGTGTATTCATGCGTTTCCCCCGCAATAGCAGCTTTAAGATTCTCTGAAGTGCTTCCAATTGGTTCACCAGTTGCTGGGTCACCAACTTCTGCCAAAAACTCTAGATGACCAAAAGCATGACCGGTTTCACCCTCTGCTGTTGACCTAAATACCGCTGCCGCATCGTTAAAGCCTTCTACATCAGCTTTAGATGCAAAATATAAATAACGCCTGTTAGCTTGAGATTCTCCGGCAAACGCTGCTTTCAAATTCTCTACTGTTTTACTTTTTGATAGTGACATAATGTCTCCTTTGTGAGTGTTAATAATTCTGTTATGTATTCTAATACGCTAATAAATTTCATTTAGATTATTAGAATGATTCTAAACTATAAAAAAAGTAACATTTTATGAAATTTTATTCAATATAGAAAGTGTATGATTAATTTTTATTTTTTAGATTAATAATAATATTTATTGAATCTTTAATTTTTCCATCAGGGATTTTGGGAGACTTAGAAAAAGAAATTTCGTTCTTATCAATATCGATAAGTTCATCTTTTTCAGAGTCATAAAAATGATAGTGGTCTTGAAGGTTTGAGTCAAACCACATCTTATCATTATTGACGTAAAACTTTCTTAAAATACCTTTATCCGCCAACTCATTTAAATTATTATAAATTGTGGCCAAAGATATACTGATATTTTTATTTTTAAAATGTGTTATTAATTTAGCTGCAGTGATGTGAACTTTGTTTTTTTGAAGAATATAATCAACTATAGCAACTCTCTGAGAAGTAGGCCTTAAGTTACTTTTTTTTAGAACTTTCTTTGCTTCTAACATAATTATAAACTAAGAACCTGTTACTATTCTGTCAACCAGTTGCTTTACTGAAGGTACAAACCCGTTAGAATAAAAGGGATCTTGGGAAAATTTCCAAGCATTATGTCCCGCAAACATTAATTGATTATTAACATCATCCTCATGAGCCACATCCTGTAAAGTTTTTTGTATGCAAAAACTCCTAGGATCTACTTTTCTTCCTGTAGAAATTTTTCCTTTATCAGCCCAATTAGAAAATGAACAATGACTAAGGCAGCCCATACAATCTCTTTGATCTTTTTTTATTTCATCTGCTTTTTCAGGGCTAACAAATATAATTGAGTTATCAGGAGTTTTTAAAACTTCACTAAATCCTTTTTTTATCCATTCTTTAACTCTGTAGATATCTTCTTTTAAAATTAAAAAAGGTCTTTTTGCTTTTCCCAAACCAAATTCTCGAAAATCACCAGAAAATGCTTCATCATTTTTAGAAAATAATTTAATTTGCCTAAAAGACCTATCTGTTAACTCTTTAATAAAATTATTTTTTACTGCAGAAGAATAAAATCCTGTAGGACTGAATTTATGCAGTTTTATGTCACCTTTTTTTAATTCCATAAGCTTTTCTTTCCAGGCTTTTGGAATAGGGCTTTCTTTAGTAAGAAGAGGTCTCGTACCAAACTGGAATGCTATAGGGCCTAAATCTGGATTATCAATCCAATCTTCCCAATCAGATAAATGCCAAACCCCTCCAGCCATAACAATTGGAACATCTCCTAAACCAACACTTCTCATAAACTTTCTAAGCAAACTTACTCTTTCATATGGCTTTTCTGGTTTTTCTGGGTCTTCACTATTTGATAGGCCATTATGTCCTCCGGCAAGCCAAGGATCTTCGTAAACTACCGCTCCCAATTTTGGTAAAAAGCTTTTGTATGCTCGTAAAAATAATATTTTAAAAGCTCTTGCTGAAGAAACAATAGGATAATAAAATATATCAAACTTAGAAGCTATTTCTCCCAACTTAAAAGGCATTCCTGCGCCACAAGTTACTCCATGAACTAGTCCTTTAGTTTTTTCTAAAATTCCTTCTAAAACTCTTTGAGCTCCTCCCATCTCCCAAAGAATATTAACATTTAATCTCCCTTTTCCTCCAGAAGTTTCATGAGCAATTTTTGCCTGCTTAATTCCTCCTTGTATCCCATAATTGATTAGTTCTTCATGTCTTTCTATTCTGGTTTTACCGTAATAAATTTGTCTAATAACACTTCCATCCTCTCTATAGTTATCTGCATTTACACCGGAAAAAGTTCCTATGCCTCCTGATGCCGCCCAACTACCTGCAGTTAATCCATTGGACACTGCTACCCCTTTCCCTCCTTCTACTAAGGGCAACACTTCCTTACCTGCGATAAATATAGAATTTAAATTTTTCATATATATAATAAAATACTACCTTCTAGTTATTAATCAACATCCTTGATACTAAGTCTTACTTTTCCTCTCTTATCAAAGCCAATTACTTTTACTTTGACCTCATCACCCTCGTTTACTACATCGGTAACTTTACTGACTCTTTCATCAGAAAGGGCACTTATATGAACTAGACCATCTCTTTTTCCTAAAAAATTTACAAAGGCTCCAAATTCAACTACTTTTACTACTTTTCCTGAATAAACTTTTCCATTTTCTGGTTCATCAATTATATCATGTATCATTTTTAGTGCATTACTAATATTATCTTGTTGATTAGATGAAACTTTAATATTTCCTTCATCGTCTATGTCAACTTTAGCCCCAGACTTTTCTACTATTTCTCTAATGACTTTTCCTCCTGTACCAATTACTTCTCGAATTTTATCTGTTTCTATTTTTAATAATTCCATTTTAGGAGCAAATTCATTTAATTCATCATTAGGCTTTTTAATGACTTTATCCATTTCTTTTAGTATAGAAACTCTTCCTTTTTTTGCCTGCTTTAAAGCCGTTTTCATTATTTCATTTGTTATTGAGTCTACTTTTATATCCATTTGTAAAGAAGTCACTCCGTCTTTTGTACCTGCCACTTTAAAGTCCATATCTCCCAAATGATCTTCATCTCCTAAAATATCTGATAAAACCGTGAACTTATCCCCTTCTTTAATCAAACCCATAGCTATTCCAGCAACCTGTTTTTTAATTGGAACTCCTGCATCCATCAAAGCTAAAGAGCTTCCACAAACAGTTGCCATGGATGAAGAACCGTTTGATTCTGTTATTTCAGAAACTATTCTAATTGTGTAAGGAAACTTCTCATACTCTGGAAGTATAGGCCTTATTGCTCTCCAAGCTAATTTTCCATGACCAATTTCTCTTCGTCCTGTTCCACCCATACGCCCAGCCTCTCCTACTGAAAAAGGCGGGAAGTTATAATGCAACATAAATTTTTCTTTATGAAAACCTTCTAGCGAGTCAATCATTTGCTCGTCATCACTGGTACCTAATGTTAATGCTGCTATCGCTTGTGTTTCACCTCTTGTAAATAGTGCTGATCCATGCGACCTAGGAAGAGTTCCTGTTTCACAACTAATTTTTCTGACTTCATCAATTTTTCTTCCATCAATTCTAACTTTAGAAGATAAAATTTTTTGTCTAACTATATTTTTTTGTAATTTTGCTAATGAATTATTTACCTTTTTAATATCTATATCTACTTCTTCTGAAAAGCTTTCTAATGAATTATTAATTTCTTTAAGCTTTTCCTGTCTACTTTTTTTCTCTTTTATTTTGTATGCTGATGAAATATTATCTGTAAATTTTTGGGAAACTAACTCATCTTCTTTTGATGTATCTATATCAGCTAATTCCCAAGGATCCTTAGCCGCTTCTTCTGCCAACTCAATAATTAGACTCAGTACATCTTTATAAGCATCTTGACCAAAAACAACTGCGTCTAACATTATGTCTTCACTTAATTCTTTTGCTTCCGACTCTACCATTAATACTCCATCTTTGGTCCCAGCTACCACTAAATCCAATTCACTATCTAACAACTGTTCATTGGAAGGGTTTAAAACAAACTTATTATTTATCCTTGCTACCTTGCTAGCTCCCAATGGACCAAAAAAAGGAATTCCTGATATTGTCAATGCTGCAGAAGCTCCAATAATTGCAGGAATTTCAGTACTATTTATACCATCATGGCTTAATACCTGACATATTACTTGTACCTCATTTTTAAAATGGTCTGGAAAAAGTGGCCTTATTGGCCTATCTATTAATCTTGAAGTTAGCGTTTCTTTATCACTAGGTCGCCCCTCTCTTTTTAAATAACCTCCCGGAATTTTACCTACAGAGTAAAATTTCTCTATATAGTTTACAGTTAATGGAAAAAAATCGTTATCTGAAGAATCGCCTTTTGATGCTACTACTGTGCATAATATTTTAGTTTCTCCATAAGTTATCATGACAGCACCATCTGCTTGTCTTGCTATTTTTCCTGTTTCTAATATTAATTCTTTGTCTCCCCAAGTGAGAGACTTTGTTGTTACATTAAACATATATTTTCCTATATTATGAAATTATTTTCTTAGACCAAGCTTTTTAATAAGATCAGTATACTTCTGTTCATTTTTATTTTTTAAATACTTTAGTAACTTTCTTCTATTATTTATCATTCCTAAAAGCCCTCTTTTTGAATGATGGTCTTTTTTATTTTTTTTAAAATGCTCAGTTAAACTATTTATTTTTTTTGTTAAAATAGCAACTTGAACTTCAGTCGAACCTGTATTTTTTTCGTCTTTTCCAAAATCTATTACTATCTCTTTTTTTTCCTTGACGCTTATCGTCACAATTACCTCCAAACTATAAATTAAAATTACGTCTTGGTATAATATTCTCTTTTTCTAGATTAGCAATACAAACTAATTTAGAGTTATTTTTTACCAATATTAATTTATTTTCACTATTTATCTTTTTATCAATTAATTTCGAATTTATTATTATACCATCTTTTAACTTATCTGAATATTTTTTTTCTAAAATAATTTCTTGTGCATCACTCAAAACGCACTCAATAGGAAAATACACTTTTTCTAAATCTGCATATGATAGATCTAAGACTTTAAGTAAAGATATTGAATTCTCTATTTTAAAAATATTATCTTCTGTTCTTACTATCTCATGTGCAAAACCTACAGTTCCTAATTTTCTTGCCAAGTCTCTGGCAATTGACCTAATGTATGTACCTCTGCTACAGATTATATCAAAGTTGCAAAAGTTTTTATTACTAGGTTTTTTGACTGTAAGTTTGTATATATGAATTAATTTTTTTTTTAGTTTTACATTTTTTTTGTTTCTAGCTAATTTATAAGCCCTTATTCCATTTACCTTAACTGCTGAATATATAGGGGGAGTTTGTTCTATACTTCCGATAAAAAATTTACTAACAACCATTTTTACTTTTTCAAAATTAGGTCTTACATTTGATTTTTCCACTACCTCCCCTTCAAGGTCACAAGTGTCTGTTTCTTCTCCCCATTTTATTACAAAAGAATATCTTTTTTTAAGATTAGAGATAAACTTTATAGACTTTGTCGCCTCACCAACTGCAATAGGAAGCACTCCTTTTGCTAAAGGGTCAAGTGTTCCGAGATGTCCAACTTTTTTAAATTTAAATTTTTTTTTTAAAGCTTTGGAAACAGAAAAAGAAGTTTCTCCTTTTTCTTTATAGATATTCAGCCATCCATTAAAATTTTTTTTCATTATAACTGCTATTTATTTAGTTTTTATTAAGTCATTTATCTTTTCTGCTTGGGAAAAAGAAAAATCTACAAAAAAAGATAGCTTTGGAGAATATTTAGTTTTTAATTGCTTAGCAACTAACTTTGAAAAGAAGCTTGATGTTTGATTAAGAATATTAACTATATTTTTTTCTTCTCTTCCCATACAGCTTATAAATACTTTTGCATGCCTTAAATCTGCAGAAGGTTGTACTTCTGTGATTGTAATAAATTCATTCTCTAGTCCATCTATAGAGTTTTTTTTAGAGAGTAAAACTTCAGATAAAACTGACCTAATATTTTCGCCAACTCTTCTAGTTCTATTACTTAAAACTCTCATAGTAAAAAATTATTTTTCTTCTAATTTCCTAGGCGTGCTCTCAATTTCATAGCTCTCAATAACATCATTTACCTGTATGTCATTGAAATCCTTAATTGAAATTCCACATTCATTTCCTTCACTAACTTCTTTAGCATCATCACTATGTCTTTTAAGAGTATCTAAGTCACCTGAATGTATTACTACACTATCTCTTAGCAACCTTATTTTACTAACTCTTTTAATAGTTCCTTCAGTAACATAACACCCTGCTACCTTGCCTAACTTTGAAATTTTAAAAACCTTTTTTACTTCAGCTAACCCCAAAAATTTCTCTTTCTCGATAGGGGGTAACATGCCAGATAGCAAACCTCTTACTTCATCAAATATCTCGTAAATAATTGAATAGTATTTTACGTTGATATTGTGTTGCTTGGCCATTTTTTTTGCTTGTAAATCAGACCTTACATTAAAACCTATAATAAATGCATCATTAGATGCAGCTAACCCTACATCAGTTTCAGTAATACCACCTACTCCTGACAATAAAATCTGAATATCAACTTCCTCATTTCCAATACTTTCTAAAGAGTTAACAATTGCCTCTTTAGAACCCAGGGCATCTGCTTTTACTATTAAATTAAGAATTTTCTTTTCTCCGCTTTTAATATTCTTTAAAATATTTTCCATTGAGTTAGCTCTAGATAAGATTGTTGTTTTTTCCTTATTTTTTAATCCTTGTCTGTACTCGCTAACCTCTCTTGCCCTAGACTCATTTTCTACAACAATAATATCATCTCCTGCTTGAGGTACATCATTTAAACCCAATATTTCTGCTGGTTCTGAAGGACTTAAATTATTAAGAACTTCTCCTTTATCATTTACTATTGCTCTTATTTTACCCCATTGCGAGCCAGCAACCACTATATCACCTTTTTTAAGAGTTCCTCTTTGTTGGACGATAGAGGCTACAACTCCTCTACCTTGCTCTCTTTTTGCTTCTATAATAGTTCCTTCTCCTCTTTGAGTATAACTTGCTTTAGTCTCAATAATTTCTGATAAAAGAATAATATTTTCCAGCAAGCTGTCTAGGTTAGTTTTTTTTAAAGCCGACAACTCTACAGCAGGTATATCTCCTCCTAGGCTTTCTACCAAGATATCATACTTTAATAATTCATTTTTTACCTTACTTGGATCAGCTCCATTGCTATCTATTTTATTGATTGCAACAATAATAGGAACATTTGCTGCTTTCGAATGCTTGATTGCTTCCTCGGTTTGAGGCATAACACCATCATCAGCAGCTACAACTAAAATCACGATATCTGTAAGCTTAGCACCTCTTGCTCGCATTGAACTAAATGCGGCGTGTCCTGGTGTATCAATAAAAGTAATACTCTTTTTTTCCTTAGTAGTAACCTGATACGCTCCGATATGTTGCGTGATACCTCCATGCTCTTTAGCAACTACATCCGTATTTCTAATAGCATCTAAAAGGGTAGTTTTACCATGATCTACATGTCCCATTACAGTTACTATTGGAGGCCTGGGAATAGCATCATTCTTATCTTCTTTTGTAATACTTAAACCTATCTCAATATCAGCTTCTGATACTCTTTTGGTCTTATGACCAAACTCTAGAACTACTAATTCTGCAGTATCCGCATCAATAGACTGTGTGGCTGTAGCTGCTATGTCATTATTTATTAAAACTTTTATAACTTCCGCTACCCTAGCCGCCATCCTATTTGCTAACTCCTGTACAGTAATCACTTCAGGTATTTTTACTTCTCTTACTATAGGTTTGTTAGTATTTTCCACCACAGCTTTTTCTTCTAAAGATTTTTTTTCTTTTTCTCTAGCTCTTCTTATAGAGGCAAGACTTCTTTGTCTTTCTTCATCTTCATAAGCTTGTTGCACTGTTATTTTTCCTGTTTGTCTTCTACTAATTCCCTTTCCTAAAGAAAGTTGCTTTTTTAAATCAGCTCTTTGTTTTTTAGAACCACTCTTTTTAGTAACTTCCTCTTTCTTGTTTACAGAAGATTCTTTTGGAGAAAGGTTTTCAGAAACAGTGTTAACTTGAAACTTTTTGTTAATTTTAGAAGTTTCTTTTGGCTTGTCTCTGGTTTGAGTTCTATCTTGAAACTTTTTATTTCTAAATTCTTCCTCTTGACGAGATGAAATTTTATTTTCCATATCAAGCTTATTCGAATGAGCAGCCTCTTTTATTTTTTCCAATTTTTCTTTATTAGTACCTTGCTTTTCTTGTTCATCAGTTACAAGACTTTTTACATCATCTAATGATTTATCTGCTGTACTTAAAGCCTTTGATGAATCAGTTTCAACCCCCTGATTTTGTGTTGAACTATTTTTATCGAAAGTTCTTACTTTCTTAACTTCTACGGCAACAGACTTTACTCTACCATGACTAAAAGATTGCTTAACAGTGCCACCTACGACAGTTTTTCTAAGCTCCAGTTTACTTTTGCTAATAAGTCCTAATTTTTTTTTATCCATTAAATGTTACCTGCAACGTTTTATTCTTTAAACCAATCTTCTCTAGCTTTCATAATAATTTTATCAGCCTCATCTTTGCTTTCAAACTTTCCTTCTAGTATTTCTAAAAGCTCATCCGAAGACAAATCTGCCAAGTCATTTTTTGTTTTAATATCATTTTTTCCTAATATCACAATCATTTCTTGATCTAATCCATCTATTTCTTTCATTTCATCATTTACTCCTAGCTTTACTCTTTCTTTTTCATATTCTTCTTCTTTCTCTTCTAGATAGGCTACTGCCCTTTCCTTTAATTCTTTTGCCAAATTTTCATCAAACCCCTCAATTGATTGAAGTTCTTCTAAAGGAACAAAAGCGACTGCTTCAATGCTTTTAAAGCCTTCAGAAACTAAGAGGTGTGCTATCACATCATCTATTACTAATGCTTCTATTAAAACTTGAGTTTCTTTTTTAAGATCTGCTTGCCTTCTTTCAGACTCAGCACCCTCTGTTAAAATTGTTATTTCCCATTTTGATACTTGTGAGGCAAGTCTTACATTTTGCCCTTTCCTTCCAATTGCTAAGCTCAATTGATCATCAGGTACAATTACTTCTACTTTTTTATTTTCTTCATCTAAAACAACTTTAGCAACCTCTGCAGGAGAAAGTGTGTTAACTATAAATGATGCTGCATCCTCTGACCATGTTATGATATCAATTTTCTCTCCTTGTAGTTCATTAACAATTGCTTGTACTCTACTACCCCTCATACCAACGCATGCACCAACAGGATCTATTGTTTTATCCTTGGATAGAACTGCAATTTTAGCTCTACTCCCAGGGTCCCTGGCTACAGAAATAATTTCAATAATTCCATCATAAATTTCAGGAACTTCCTGAGAAAAAAGTGCAGCCATAAATTCATTACATGTTCTAGATAAAAAAATTTGAGGGCCATTCAAATCTTTTTTTACTTGTGTTATGTAAGCCCTTACTCTATCTCCTGGCCTAAAAGTTTCTCTAGAAATAGTTTCATCTTTTCTCATATATGCTTCAGCTTTTCCTAAGTCTAAGAAAACATTTCCATACTCTACTCTTTTTACCACTCCATTAATAATCTGACCTTGCTTTTCTTGATATTCATTGTACTGCCTTTCCTTATCAGCCTCTTTAACTCTTTGAACTATTACTTGTTTAGCTGTTTGAGCTGCTACTCTACCAAAATCTATTGGAGGAAGAGGATCAAATATGGTGTCTCCGAGCTGTGCATTTTGATCAAATTGTTTTCCTTGCTCTAGAGATATTTGATTAGATGAGTCTTCAATTTCATTAACTACATGTAAAACTCTATTAATTTTAATTTCGCCAGTTTTTTCATCAATAGATGCCTTTACTTCAAGGTCTTGCCCATACTTTTTTTTTGCTACTGACTGAATAGCCTGCTCCATTGCTTCTATAACTATAGTTTGTTCAATAGATTTGTCTCTTGCTACAGCTTCAGCAATCTGAAGTAGCTCAGGCCTTACTACTGTTAATTCTTCATTTTCGCTCATAAATACCTCTTAAATTTATCTATTATTTATAATGTAAAAGCAAAAAAAAATTATGAGGAAATATTTCCCTAACAAAAGTAATCCTCATTTGCAGAAATAGTAAAGTTTAGTAAGCTTTACACATTATAGATTTTTTTAATTATAGAATATTTTTATAATATATCTACTTTTTTTTTTATCACTAAATACATTGGAGATATACCTCTATGTAAAGATTTTTTAGCGTATTTTGTTAAAAATAATAAAGAAGGTTTTTTATAAAAATTATCGCTATTCATAATGCTAAAATTTTTTTTTCTATTTGTAAAAAAATTTTTTACTTCTAAGAAATAATCTTCTACATCTGTACTGAAATAAATTTCACCATTTTTTTTAAGCTTATTTAAAAAAAGGTTTATATTTATTATATTAAAAAGTCTTCTTTTTTTATGCTTTCTTTTTTTCCAAGGATCAGGGAAAAGTATAATAATATCGGAAAAAAAGTTGTTGGGAATTAGTTCTAGTAAAACTCTTACATCTTGAACAAATATTTTCACTCTATTGTAATCATTTTCTTTTAATTTTGAAATTAAATTAGCCACTCCATTTATGTATGGTTCGCATCCAATAAAAAATGAATCTTTATCATTATCTAACATAAACTTTAAATTATCACCCATTCCGAACCCTACTTCTAATATTATCTTTCTTTTAGAATTAAAATCTGATTCAAGACAATGTAATATTTCATTACTTTTAAAATTAAATTTTGGAAACTTTTCTCTAATAATATTAGACTTAGTTTGGCCTAGCTTGCGGCAAACTCTTCTTCCATAGTAATTATATATGTTCTTTAATGAATTAATTTCTTTATTTCTTCCACTTTATCTAACTTTTCCCAAGGAAAATATTTTTTATCTTTATCCTCTCTTCCAAAGTGTCCGAAGAAAGATGTTTTTTGATAAATGGGCCTCGCCAAATCAAGCATTTTTCTTATACCAGAAGGCTTTAATTCAAATACTTTTTTGACAATCTCGACTATTTTTTTGTTATCTATATCCGACGTACCATGGGTATCTAGAAATATAGACACAGGTTCAGCTACACCGATGACATAAGCTAGTTGCAAAGTACACTTTTTTGTAATTCCCGAGGCTACTAAATTTTTTGCTATGTAACGTGCCGCATATGCTCCCGACCTATCAACTTTGGAAGGGTCTTTTCCTGAAAATGCTCCTCCTCCATGAGGACAAACACCTCCATAAGTATCTACCACTATTTTTCTTCCAGTTAAACCTGCATCTCCATGAGGTCCGCCCACTTCAAATCTGCCCGTGGGGTTTATAAAAATATTATCTACGGGGCATTGCCATCCATCAGGCAAAACTTGTTCGATTAAGGGTATAACAGTTTGTTTGATTTCGTCATTTTTTACAGAGCTTAAATGTTGAATAGATAAAACAATTGAATGTACACCTACTGGTTTATTATTTTCATAAATTACAGAAAATTGTGATTTTGCATCTGGTCCTAATCCTATTATTTGAGAATTCAGTCTTCTTTCTCTAATAATTTTTAATAGGTCATGACTTAGCTGAATTGGTAAAGGCATGAATGCTTTCGTTTCATCTGTAGCGTATCCAAACATAATCCCTTGGTCTCCAGCACCCTCTTCGTTTTTACCTACTGCATCAACTCCCATACTAATGTCTGGTGATTGGGCATGTAAATTTATGTCAATATCAAGATTATTCCAATGAAAAGTAGTCTGTTCGTAACCTATTGATTTGACAACATTCCTTGTAATTTGGTCTATTATACTTTTATTAACATTAGATAGCTCCCCATCTCCTCTAACTTCTCCAGCTATGAATACTTTATTGGTTGTAACCATTGTCTCACAAGCCACTCTGGCATTTTCAGGAGTTTTACTATTAGCTAAATAATAATCTACAATAGCATCAGAAATTTGGTCACAAATTTTGTCTGGATGACCTTCAGAAACGCTTTCACTAGTAAATATAAATTCATTCATTTTTAAAACTTCTCTAATTTACTTTTTTTATATTTATTATAAAAAAATGGAAAATATATTAGAATAAATAATGTTAACATAATTAGATAAAATATTCTTTCTCTAAAATTACTATACACTGTTTTAATTTTTTTTATATTTAATCTATAATCAATTATTCCTTCCTTTCCTAAACTCAATTTTGATATTGTAATACCTTTGGGACTTATAATCCCAGAAACTCCTGTATTAGCAGCTCTGATGAGAGTGGTTCCTTCCATAACAGCTCTTATCTTAGAATGAGAAAAATGCTGATAAGGACCTGAAGAGTTTCTGTACCAAGCATCATTAGTAATATTCACTATCAAATTGTAATTATTATTTAGGCCACTTGTAAGTTCTGGAAATATTACTTCATAACAAATAAGAGGAAGGATATTTATTCTAGGTGAGAATTTAAAATACTTTGCTTCTTCACCTTTAGAAAAATCAAGTTGTCCTGAAGTCAGCTTATTTAAATTTAAAAATTTCCTAAAAGG
>MDTC01150506.1_pt1 | contig 30778 bp, 28 predicted proteins | sample 811181 | NCBI WGS metagenome assembly MDTC01 (sample SAMN05326644, study PRJNA326480) | marine metagenome | isolation source: seawater | place: Pacific Ocean: North | collected 2011 | reverse complement strand
TCTTGTTATAGGCTGCTAAAGCCTTTTTTTGTAGCTTTTTAGCACGAGCCATATCGAAAACAGGGCCTCTCTGGGGCTGACTCATTAAGTGAGTCAGTTTTTGGACGGCTTCAGCTTGCTTTTCGTACTCTTTCAGTTTCTTTAGCTGAGCTTGCTTTAAAGCGTTTACTTTCTCTTTTTGCGCGTTTACTTTCACTTTGACGGCATCATTTCTCCACTCTTCACACTCCTGCGCGGAAATTGAAACGGATAGCAGTCCCCATAACATAAATGCAATCACACCGGATTTTATACTCACTAAGCCTCCTCCTCTCTAGTTATTTTTGAACTTGCGTTACAAAAGACATTATGATTAATTGCGTATCCAAAGTTCAATAAAAAGGATATTTTCATGCAAGGGACTGGAGAGCAAAAAGAAAAGGCAATCGTACTTTCTTCCCCTAGCGCTATTTACGACACTATCAGCCAAGAGCTGACAAAAGTGATCGATTCAACCTCAGCAGACTCAAGTGAGCCTGAGCTTAAAGACGTAAGCCAAAAGACGCGCTCACAGCTTCAAGAGCTTCAGCACTCACTCGAGAACCAGCTCTCTGAGTTACAAAGTAATGCCGAGTGGGATACATTTACCATCGCTTTTTATGGAGAAACCGGCGCAGGAAAATCAACTCTCATCGAAGCGTTGCGGATTTTATTAGAAGAGCCGACGTGAGTTAGAAGCCGAATATAAGCAAATTGAGGCGCCTATCCAGTCCGAGCTTGAAAAGCTAAGCGCATCACTCAACTATCAATTGTGCCGGTTGCGGCAAACCCATTTGATTTGGGTGTCGAGCATTGGCTGCAAAACAACGCCTAGTATGGCAGTAAACGTCAGTTGGCCAACACCTCTCGGTGAGTCGGTACTAGAAGGTTCATTTTCTACGTAAGGTCAAGCAGGTTACATGTACTCCGTAATCTACTTGACCAATGTAATTTCGGGGAGTATCTCGGTATCTCCCATTGTAAGAGCCAAACCTATTATATCCGTGTTCAGTATGTACTGTTCGAAACGCATTTTATTTGTTGTTCCAGTGAATAATATCTCTCTTTCAAGATGCCCGGGTAAGTAGTGACGATCAGCAACAAGATTAAGCTTATTCTTGATAAGCTGTGTTGAATCACAAGCACTTTCAGAAGGGGTAAACGCTATACGGTAACTGATACTTGGGAGCTCGTTATTTAAAAACAATTTTTGCAACTTGCTTTCTAAAGAGCTGCCTGTGTTCACTAATAAATAAGCTTCCTGATTTTTTTGTATGAAGGTCCAGTTTCTTAGTGCTTTAAATGGCTCGTGGAACTCACTGGGAGCATTCAAAAGAACCCCCGGTTGTCTTTCGCTTAAACCAACTTGTCTAATTTGCGATACATCTCGCAAGAGATCTTGGTATTTCCCCTTAATTCGCTGCTTTTTATGAGGGTAAGCAAAGGCAGCTAGATAGTTACTGGTTGGTAGCCGAGTGAAAAACTGTTGCCGAGTTTCATCATAGACAATAGGTATGGACAAGCTCATTTCGGTGTACTGAGCTGTATCCGCTAGTGAAGCCCAGTCTTCTTTTAACTTTACCAACACATCATCAAATAAGCTGAAATATTCTTTTGCCGGCAACTTTTGCGCGCGAGCGATTACAGCGCTGTTTTTTGACCGTGACTGCTCTGGGCCAAAGTGTTTGTAAACCTTCTGAGCAAACAGGTTACTACTTACGGGGTCCCATAACTTAGGACAATGCTCAGCATACGCCGCTAGAACATAGTTATAACCGTAAGCGGTTGATGCTTGCTTGTTCATGGAATTTGAGAGTATCGACTGTGTGGTAGCCTGACATGCTGTCAACAAGATGCTAAATAGTGATAACCAGACAATATTTATCGACTTCACGCTATTGTACTCTCTATGAAACAACGGAACCTTTAAAACTTTAAACTAGTAAATCTTAAAAATCCATACAAACAGCTAGCTATATCAAAGACCGTTTCTTTAGATACGGGTATGAAGCCTGCCAGATGCTGAGCCACCAAGTGCCGTATTAACGGCTCTTTTTATGGGGGGACGTCATTACTTACTTAGTTTTCTATAAAATCAAACAGGATAAAGGCGACATCAGTCGCCCCACTGCTGCTCCACTTTTTCTTCAATAATGAGCGGGCTATGGCCATCAAAGAAGCGGTAAGCGCCGCCGTTAAAAAAACTGTGTTGGGAAAACTACTCCACCGTGACCGACTTGGCGAGGTTACGGGGCTGGTCGACATCGGTCCCTTTTACCAGCGCGACATAGTAAGATAACAACTGCAGCGGGACGGTATACACGATAGGGGCAATAACATCGTCACAATGACCAACACTTAAGACATTCATCGTCTCATCAGTCTTAAACTGTCCGTTTTTATCAGCAAAGACATACATCACACCACCACGAGCCCGGACCTCTTCCACATTCGACTTAAGCTTTTCAAGAAGCTCATTGTCGGGCGCAACAACAATCACCGGCATTTCATCGTCGATAAGCGCCAAAGGACCGTGCTTTAGCTCACCAGAGGCGTAAGCTTCTGCATGAATGTATGAAATTTCCTTCAGTTTTAGTGCACCTTCCATGGCGATAGGATATTGGTTGCCGCGCCCTAAGAAAATGCTGTGCTCTTTATGGGTAAACTCATACGCCAACTGCTCAATATCGTCCGCAAGTGACACCGCTTCTTCAAGTTTGGCGGGCAGTGTTTGCAACGAGTGGACCAGGCTCTTTTGCTGCTCTAAAGACATTCCTCGGTGTTTACCAATGGCAACGGTCAGCATCAATAATCCGGTTAACTGCGTGGTAAAGGCTTTTGTGGATGCCACGCCAATTTCAGTACCGGCTCGTGTCATAAACGCCAAGTCCGATTCGCGAACCAGAGACGATGTTTCAACATTACAGATGGTCAAGCTGCCTTTGTAGCCAAGCTCTTTTGACAGTCGCAGAGCAGCAAGCGTATCCGCTGTTTCACCACTTTGTGAAATCGTGACAAGCAGTGTGTTGGGTTTCACATGCGACTGTCGGTACCGAAACTCTGACGCAATCTCAACGCTACACGACACATTCGCTAACGACTCAAGCCAATAGCTTGCGACCATACCGGCATGGTAGCTCGTGCCGCAGGCAATAATTTTGACATGTTCGACGGTTCTTAATAATTCGCTCGCGCCATGACCGAACGCGTCGTCCAACACGGTATTATCCGAGAGTCGCCCGTCTAACGTATTACGCACGACGGTGGGCTGTTCGTAAATTTCTTTCAGCATAAAGTGCCGATACTGGCCCTTACCGCCTGCGTCATATTCGCTGGTCGACTCAGTTACCTGACGTTCAACCGGTTGATCTTTTGCGTCAAAGATACGCACACTGCTGCGGTGTATTTCCGCGACGTCACCTTCTTCCAAATAGATAAAGCGGCGAGTTACGGGTAACAGTGCTAACTGGTCTGACGCCACGAAGTTTTCGCCTATACCCAGGCCAATAACTAATGGGCTACCCGAGCGCGCTACAATCAGTCGTTCTGGGTTTTGCGCATCCATAACCACCGTCCCGTATGCACCTTCTAATTGTTGTACGGCTGCCTTAACAGCAGGCAACAAATCAGAATGGGTTTTACGCTCGTGATGGATTAAGTGAGCAATCACTTCGGTGTCGGTTTGGCTGTTAAAACTGTAGCCAAGTGTTTGCAGCCGTTCACGTAATGTTTCATGATTTTCGATAATGCCGTTGTGAACCACTGTTATTTCATTTTCGGACACGTGCGGGTGGGCGTTGGCTTCGCTCACACTGCCGTGGGTGGCCCAACGAGTATGAGCTATACCAATGGTGCCATCGATAGGGCTTGCTGTGATGGCATCGGTCAGAGCCTGCACTTTGCCGGTACGACGCACACTCTGCAAGTGCTGATTGCTATCAATAACGGCAATGCCGGCGGAATCATACCCACGGTACTCCAGCCGTTTTAAACCTTCTAATAAAATTCCTTTTACTCGACGCTCTGACGTCGCTCCTACGATACCGCACATTCTATTTTCCCTTTTTTCTTACTTTGTGTAACAGATATTTTACCAAGCTACTGGCACTCCATTTTATCTTTCGAGCGTCTTACGGAATACTTTTTTAATGCTAAGGCTGGCTTCTCAATCAATCTCCAAGAAATTAACGCTGCGGACACTGTACACATAACCACCAGAATAAAGTTAACCATTGGTGCAAATTCGTTAATATGAATTAGTAAGTTCACGAATACCATATGATAAATATAGACACCATAGGATATATCGTTACCTCTTAGTATGTTACCTAACTTAAAACTATAGCTATATGCAAAAGAGACCGTTAGTAACGAAAGCAAAATAGCCAATAAGGGGTTTAAGTAGTTGCCTTTATAGTTAAAATCAAGATAGGCTAGTAAAATTACTGAGGCCAAATAAATGATCAACCAATAAACAGCTTTATCCGCTAAAAACTGCCTTACAAAAAATATGTTTCTTTGCAAAATAACACCGACCATAAAAATGTAAAGGTAAGGCAAAACGGTTACACCAAAGAATTTTATGGCTAAGTAGCTCTCACTTCCTTGTATGTAGACATAGACCTGATTAATAGCAATTAAGGAAATCAAAACCGTCAGCAAAAGAGCACGACTCCATTGGACCTTACTAAAGCAAAAATATAACACCGGCAACAGCAGGTAGAATTGTAGCTCGACAGGTATTGTCCATAAGCTGCCATTTAGCACACCAACGCCATAATCTCTCAAGAAATCAGGGTTATAAAACTGGCCGATTGAGATTTGAGCAACAATCCATTTAGTAAAGCCAATGAGGCTAACATTAATCGGATATACTAAGATCACCGTGAGTACAGAGAATAAAAGGCAGCCCCATAAAGCAGGATATATTCGTAAAACTCTATTCTGGACATAGGAATAGAATGATGAACTTCTTTCCCAAGAGGCTGAAATTAAAAAACCGCTGATAACAAAAAAGATCGGTACGCCCGGAAATACAGAGATAAAGTCAATAAACCATTTTCCACGTTCAAGACCTAAATGTTCATATCCATGAACTATAACCACTTGCAAAGCTGCAAGTAGCCTTATCAAATCGAAGTTATTTTTTTTAAATTGAAATTCCTTCAAAATCACCACCTAACATCTGTTGACGCTCGCAATTGTGCAAGTAAAATCTCGAAGCCAAAAGAGTGTGTTGCAGCCACTTATCTGGGTTCTCAATGCGGATTTCGCGAACTGAGGCCTAATCATTTGAACGCTTTTTTTGGGGCTATGTTAGGTTCAAGATTACCCAGTGACGATGTCATCTCTTTGTCTTTTACTTTTTACCTGCGCAACACGGTTGCGAGCTGTTTAACAGGAGTATGACTCCTGACATTTTGTTTCTTTGATTAATAACGCCCGCATAGCTCGTTAAATTATTTACCGCCTGTGGAGTTTGCAAAACACGTAGCTTAAAACTGAAATTTCATCGATAAGATGGTGTTAGTTTAGGGGAAAGGTCACCGCGTATCAACATACTGCGTAAGTAACTATCACCGCGCTTACTGATGTCCTGCAATTTGCTTTTACCGCCACTCGAATGAATCAGGTATACACTTGAGACATCAGTTATTGTCCCTCAAACGTCAGAGGCGTTTTCTGGTACCTGTACTTAATACTTGATATTTACAGCCGCAAAATTGTCGGCAGGGAAGTCCATGAAACCGAATCCGGTGAGCTGGCAAAACAACTGGTTGATCGAACCCTGCTACGCGAAGGCTGCTGGCATAATCCGCCGGTACTGCATTCAGATAACGGGGCACCGATGGCCCAGTTTACACTGAAATCACGGTTGGCCAACTTGGGCATGGCGATGTCGCACAACCGACCACGCGTGAGCAACGATAATCCGTATTCAGAGTCGTTGTTCCGGACCGTAAAATACTGCCCGAAATAGCCACGCAAAGGGTTTAACCCACTCAGTCATATTTGGCAGTGGATGATGGAATTCGTTAACGTTTATAACGAGCATCATCTGCACAGCAGTATTAACTTTGTGACACCGGATAGCCGGCACCGTGGCGAAGATAACACCATATTAGCGGCACGTGCCGCATTATATGAGCAACAAAAACGCGGCCGTGCGGATCGCTGTTCAGGCAATACCCGTGACTGGACACCCGTCGGTGACGTTCCGCTGAATCCTTCCAACGTCGAGGAAGTTAAGCGTAATACTGCGGTTGCTTAGACCAAAGTTTTTGGACAACTCGGTTGAAAAACACCGTGACGTCGCGCCTACAATACCGCACATAACTTAACCCCTTCGGCAAAAACTATCACAACTTATTTGTTTATTTCGGACACTAAAAACTCTCGTACTTTCAGAGACGCTTCCCCATCGCCGTAAGGGTTATGAGCTCGTGACATATCTTTATAAGCTTCATCATAAGATAGTAGACTACTCATTTCTGCGACGATTCTCTCAACTGAAGTACCGACAAGCTTTACCGTTCCAGCATCAACTGCCTCTGGCCTTTCCGTGGTATCCCGCATGACTAAGACAGGTTTCCCCAGACCTGGGGCCTCCTCTTGAACCCCACCACTATCCGTTAAAACAACGTGGCAATTTTGCATTAAGTAAACGAAGGGCTCGTAACCGAGAGGATCGATTAAATGGATATTATTTAATTTACCAAGTAGCAATTTCACTGGTTTTTGAACATTTGGATTCAAATGAACTGGGTAAACGAAATGCACACTAGGATATTGCTCAGCTAATACTTTTAAAGCTTCGCAGATGTTTTCAAAACCTTGACCAAAGTTTTCTCGTCTATGACCAGTTACCAAAACGTACTGATGACCTTCTAAATCAAACTTTAATCCAGCTTTCTCAAGTCGTTCCTTTATGGATTCCCGGAGGCTATCTGACTCTGATATTTTTTGCCCGACCCATTTAAGCGCATCAATAACGGTGTTACCTGTTACTATGATACTTGAATCATCTACGGCTTCATTCAACAAGTCTTTTCTATTCCGCTCGGTTGGCGCAAAATGCCACTTCGCTAAACGCCCTGTCAATTGCCTATTCGCTTCTTCTGGCCACGGAGAATATAAATCATGAGTTCTCAACCCTGCCTCAACATGCCCAACAGGTATTCTGCTATAAAAGGCAGCCAAAGAGGCTGCAAATGTAGTAGCGGTATCGCCGTGAACTAAGACTAAATCAGGACGTGACTGAGCTAATACTTCCCGCATTCCTAACAACACTTGGGAGGTAACATCGTACAGGTCTTGGCCCGCTTTCATTATGTCCAAGTCATAGTCAGGGGTGATTTCAAATAGGCTTAAAACCTGATCCAGCATCTCTCTATGCTGTGCCGTCACAGCAACTGTTACCTGAAATGTGCTCTCTTTTTCTAGTTCCTTTACTAAAGGAGCCATTTTTATGGCTTCTGGTCGAGTGCCAAACGCAAATAAAACTCTCATATAATGCCTACTTATTTTGATTAACCGTCACACCACAGAAGTCAAGTACCTTACCCTTAACAGGCAGCTCTTTAAATTCATTATGGGCAACTAAATAAACAACGATATCAGCTTGCTTTGCTGCCTCGTGGTAATCTGTAAGTGCAATACTTTTATGGCACTTTAGATTAGGCTCGACTGCAACAGGCTCATGTCCTGACTGCACTAAAGACTGAAACACTAAAACGGCTGGAGATTCACGTAAGTCGTCAATGTTTGGTTTAAAAGCTAAGCCCATACAAGCAACAGTAGGCTCTCTTTCATTCGATTTTTTAAAGCTTTCTACTTCTTCTAAAATACGCTTTGTTACCCAATGAGTTTTATAATCGTTGATTTCACGAGCAGCTCGAATGATACGCGCGTCCTCTCCTCCCTCGTGAACAATAAACCAAGGGTCTACTGCTATACAGTGGCCTCCTACACCTGTACCAGGCTGCAAGATATTTACTCTAGGGTGTCTATTAGCTAAACGAATCAGTTCCCAAACATCGATTTTAAACTTATCACACAAAATCGACAGTTCATTAGCAAACGCGATATTAACATCACGAAAGCTATTCTCAGTCAACTTCGCCATTTCCGCAGTGCGCGCATCTGTCTTTAGAACTTCGCCCGTAACAAATGAGCGATAAAACTCAGCAACGGCTTTGGTTGCTTCTAACGTTGTTCCTCCAACTATACGATCATTCTCCACAAGTTCTCGCATTATATGGCCCGGTAAAACACGTTCGGGACAATGAGCAATATGGATAGAACTAGTATCGACTCCTTCTTCACGTAAAACTTCCTCAACACGTTCTGTCGTGCCGACCGGTGAAGTTGATTCTAAAATAACCATATCACCCGCTTTAACTACTGGAGCAATAGTTCGCGTTGCTGAAACTACATAATCAATATTTGGTACATGTCCATCATGAAAAGGAGTTGGCACCGCCAAAACGAAAACATCTGCTGGCTTAGGCTTTAATGCAGCGGTCAACTTTTTATCCTGTACAGCCTTAGCGACATAAGCATCTAGCTCAGGTTCAACAATATGAATTCCACCATTATTAACGGTATCGACAACTTCTTCTGATACATCAATACCAAGTACCTGGTAACCTTTATTTGCTAAAAGGGCTGCGGTCGGTAGACCAATATAACCTAAACCAACAATACATACTTCTTTAGACATTTTGCTTCCTTACTTACGTAACTATTTCTGAGCCAGCGACAGCACTTCACGAATGACTGAACATGTTTTATCAATTTCAGCTTCTGTCAAGGTTGGGTGTACCAAAAACATGAGTGATGTTTCTCCCAGCTCATAAGCATTTGGTAACCTATCGGATGGTCTCCAACCTGTGTTATCGAAAGCTTTTTCCAAATAAACTTCTGAGCAAGTCCCCTGAAAACATGGAACGCCCCTGTTTACTATTTCGTTCACTATGCGATCTCTAGACCAACCTTTAGCTAATTCTGACGGCTCTAGAAAGCAGTAATGTTTATAGCATGCATTCTCCATGTACGAAGGAACATTCGGAGTTCTAACTACAGAAAAACCCTCGCAGGCTTTTTTTATAAAGCTTGCGTTTTTCTGTCGTGTCGCGGTCCACTTAGCCATTCGCTGTAGCTGTATACGACCTATCGCACCTTGTATTTCCATCATGCGCCAATTCGTTCCAAAGCTTTCATGCAGCCAGCGGAAACCGGGTGGATGCTCGCGTTCGTAAACGGCTTCATAGTTCTTGCCGTGATCTTTGAATGACCACATTTTGCGCCACAATGCTTCATCGTTAGTGGTAACCATGCCGCCCTCACCGCCTGTGGTCATGATTTTGTCTTGGCAAAATGACCATGCCCCAATATGCCCAATACTTCCGACTGAACGCCCTTTGTAATTCGCTCCGTGCGCTTGAGCGCAGTCCTCGATCACGTATAAGTCATGCTTTTCAGCTAATGACATAATGGCATCCATTTCGGCAGGACGTCCAGCCAAGTGAACGACAATAATGGCTTTGGTGCGTGGGGAAATGACCGGCTCGATGGTGTGCGCTTCGATATTTTGCGAGTCACGATCAATGTCAGCAAATACGGGCGTAGCACCGGCATTCACCACGGTAGAAATCGACGCAATAAAAGTACGTGGCGTAACGACCACTTCATCGCCCTCGCCCACACCGAGGGCCTTCAACGCGACGTCAAGTGCTAAGGTGCCGTTACCTAGTGCGACAGCGTAGGACGCATCAGCCCATGCAGCGAACTCTTTTTCAAACTCGCGGCATTCGGTGCCAGTCCAATAGTTAACGCGATTTGATAAAACAACATCATAAACGGCCTTGGCTTCTTCTTCAGTGAATGATGGCCAAGGGGAGAACTGAGAGTTTAGCATAAACCAATGATTTCCTATCGCTTTAATAACTTTGCTGGATTCCCAACGACGGTTTGACGATCGGGGATATCACGAATAACAACTGAGCCAGCGCCAACAGTGACGTCACTTCCTACGGTGATAAGCTGAATAACTGAAGAACCGATTCCAATCCAGCTCTGTACACCAACAGATACACCTCCGGCAACTGATGCGTTGGGACAAATATGTGAGTAATCACCAATTTTGCAATCATGCTCAACCAGCGCTCCTGTATTAATTATCACACCATCCCCAATGATAGTGTCTGCATTCACAACTGCATTTGGCATGACCACGGTCCCTTGACCTAGTTGTGCGGATGGGCTCACTACTGCGGAAGGATGAATGAGCGCAGGAGCAGCTTTCTGCATTTGTTTTTGAATCGTGGACCGTACTTTGACATTTCCAATCGCGACAATCGCTTCGTCATATTGCACCGCAGCTTGCGCAAAAGCATCACTCACAGTTCCAATTACTGAACAGCCATAGTGCTGACCGAGTTCTTGCCAACGATCATCATAAAATACGATGTCGCTAACACCACATGCTCTGGCGATATCAGCAACTACTTTGCCATGTCCACTTGCACCTATAATCCCTAGACGCTCTGTCATTTCGACGAACCCTTAAACTTTTCCTTCGTGACATGCCCGTCAGCAGAAATACCCTCACGTACAAAAACTTTTTTCACCGTCATAAACAGTATTTTGATATCAAGCCATAATGAGCGATTATCCACGTACCAGACATCCAGCTTAAACTTTTTTTCCCAGCTTATTGCATTGCGGCCGTTTACCTGTGCCCAACCGGTAACCCCTGGGCGAACTTCATGCCGGCGAGCTTGCTCGGGAGTATACAGCCCGAGATATTCCATAAGCAACGGACGCGGACCCACGAGACTCATCTCTCCTTTTAGTACGTTCCAAAGTTCGGGAAGTTCGTCGAGACTTGTTGCACGAAGGAATGCACCGAATTTAGTGATTCGCTCTGAATCTGGTAATGGATTGCCACTGCTATCAGAAACGTCGCGCATGGTCCTAAACTTCAACATTTTAAACGGTTTACCTTTTAAACCAGGGCGAACCTGACCAAAAAACACGGGACGACCATGGTAAACAAGCACTAATAATGCCAACCCTAATAACAAGGGGGACAAAATCAACAGGCCTAAACCTGACGCAAGAACATCAATCAGCCGCTTCATTATTTCGCTGCTCCAAGTACCCAGTTCAGCCATTTGTTGGCTAGGTCGCTACGATTGAATTGTTGCTCAGCTAGCTCTCGCGCTCTCTGCCCCTTCGCTTTCAATTCACGTTGATTGTCAGCTGCGTGTTCTAATGCGTCGGCAAATGCTTCAGCATCATCTGGCGCCACTGCGTATCCACAGTCATATTGCTCGATAAGCCCTGTTAACCAGCCGGGATAGTTATTCAATACCGGTAAGCCTGCCGAAATATAATCAAAGAATTTATTCGGTGAAGTTCCATAATAGAACGCGGGTACGTTCGCTAATATCTGTAATCCAATATCCGCACTAGCCATTAAACCTACAAGCTTTTGCTTAGGCACCGGCGCATGAAAAACGATATTATCGAGGCCTTTTTTACGAACCATGTCTTGAATTTGTGGCTTGTTCTTTCCATCACCTACAAGGGCAATTTTGATATCTTCACGCCCTCGGTTCTGCAGAACCTCGGCGGCTGCGACCACTGCATCTAAGCCATTCGCTTGGCCATGAGTTCCAGTAAAGACCGCCATAAATTGATCGTTATCAATTTTCTCTGGACGCCATGGACTCACATTCTGACTAAATATCTCGACATCACAGCCATTAGGCACCAATTCAATACGCTCTTGAGGAACACCGCGTGATGCGATGCCATCTACAATACCTGGAGATAATCCAACGCAACGATGTGCGGAGCGGTAACTCAACCATTCTAATAAAGACATCGCACCCAAAACTACTGGATTATTAATCACTCCCATTGCCTTTGGTAGTTCAGGCCAGAGGTCTCGAACTTCAAAAACAAACGGCTTGCGTCGCAACCAACGTGCAAATATGCCAGGAATACCCGCTGTTAAGGGTGTTGTCGTAGCGAACACAACATCGTAGTTATGCCGCAGCGCAATACCTATACTTTTTACAGCGAACTTTACAAACGTTAGGCTACGTTTTACAAACCCATCAGCATTTGAATAAGCCAGATCAAACTCGATGATGTCAATACCCTCAACCTGTCCCGTTCTTTTTCCTTTTATAAACGGAGTTTCAAGTCCGGTATTTCCTCCGCCGTAACTACCACAAACCATAGTTACTTGATGGCCCTGACGAACTAGGTTTTTAGCCATTTGATAGGAACGAATTCCGGCAGAACCTTTTGGTGTTGAAAAATGTTGGTGAAAATAAAGAACTCGCATTAGGCCCACTGATACTCCATTGTTAAGCTACCTGGGTCGGTAAGTGTAACTTCTACAACAGGAATTTTAGACTTCTGGAAGTAATATCTCGACTCCCAACCGTCCACTAATCGTATTGATTCAATAGTTGTGCTGGCATCGAATGTGAGCGTATGTTGACCATCTGAAACCTGACAGCCATTAACTAGCCACTTACGCTCTGCCGTTAGTCTATATCGCGCTACGGCTTGATTAGTGAACCCTCTCACGGTATCAGTAATTATCAACTTAGCACCATGAAGTTCCACTGCCCGATGATGGACCGCACCACGATAATCTTCGAGACCACATGCGAAACGTTTTGTCTCTGAGTCATACGAAGCATCGAATAAGACATCTCTTACTTTTGGCCAAGCTCCTAACAAGAAACGACTAATGCGCGGCATTTGCTCTCGGTTATCAAACTGAATAGTGTTGTGTGCTGCCGTACTCGGGAAGTAACTTTGCCAGGGTTCTTCACAGTTGTAGCTATAGCTCCCGGCGTCGCGCAATAGGTTTTCGCTTTTGACCCATAAATCAATATGAAGCAGGTCATTTTGGCTAGGCCGAAACTTAAAACGCGGATAGTTAACCACTAGTCGAACAGTTGCGCTATTTAGTAGGACGAAGCCTCCATCTTTGTAATGTGTGTTTGTCGGCAAGGCGGCACTGTTATGAACTTGCTCGAGTCCTAGCCAAGTCAATATTGCAGTACATTCATTAGCATTCGCGAAGTTGTTGAGTGGAGAGCTATCCGAGAAAACTTTATAGGCCCAAATGAGTGAGGGTCGATAATCCCGATAATCGGTTTCCGTCAGTGGGAATAAACGCGCCCCGTCGTTGGCACCTAAGTTAGGTACATCACCTGACTTAGGGTCGGTCATTGCCGCTAACCAGTTTGTTGCGGCTCGAGCGCGTTCATAAAAGACATGGCTGAATGGCTCTAAACTAAACCACTGCCTAAATGTTTCAGAAAACGATAACGTATCCAACATCATTCGATGGTAGTTTACCGAGTACTGACTGAACGAACCGTCAGCGCCTATGAGTCTTTTTGCGCGGTTTTCAAGCCACTTTCGCCCTTTCGTGGCCCATTTCGCACCATCAGGATCGTTGTGTGTAGACAGGAACTCTCCCCCCACAAACAACGCTGCTGCCTCTGAGGTGCCATGGTTATTATCCTGTGCAACCGCATAGCTCATAGTGGGAGCGATTCTTTGCAAATGCAGTGCAATCACTTGTACAAAGCCATCTGTTGGTTTTGCCAGCGAACCAAGAATCTTAGCTGCACAAATAAGATGCATGACGCGGATAGAAGCCTCTTGCCCACACTTCCAGTTGACACCTTTATAGGGAGGATTCTTCTCTATCCAGTCGGCCAACCATTGGTTTAACTGATGCTCATATGCAGCGGACCGCTTAGGATCATTCCCAGCATGAAAAAGAATGAGCTGCGCGAGTCTTAACACCCAATCGAAACGTGATAGTTCCCATAACTGCTTAATGTCGCCGACACCTGTATCAAAGTCAGAAATCTGCCACCAATTTGTGTCACTTCCGCTCACCTTTTCATGTGTAAACGGACTTTCAAACCAGTTAGGTATTTCTTCTCGATTCAAGGAATAAATAAGATGACCAAATAACTTTATCGATGCATCAATGTCAGTGTTCGCTTCAAGCCAGGGAGCTTCCGCATTACCATTGCTCGATAGATTCAGAAACGGCGGTTGTGGTATTTCAGCCGTTATCTTGTGCACAGGACTTACACCGGCGCGAACAGATGCGCTGTACCAAGCGACTCGAATCAAGTTTGGTAGACCTAACTGACCTAGCGTTTTCAGTTTAACAAGATTCACTTGTTTAGCGCTGCGCTCGCAGTTGCTCTGCGGCTTCGATAGTTGTACGTGCCACTTCAAACAGCTCGTTAGAAGGGATGGGGCTAGGGTCACCGTTGCGAATTGCATCAAGAAACGCTTTAGCGCAAGCATTTTGCCCTTTGTCTTGACGCCATAGGTTCATTTTACGGAACCCTGGCCAGCCGTACCCTTTCAACTTCCTGAAGTTATCTAGCTGTAATACCCGCCCTGCCGTAAAAACTTCTACTCGCTCTTTGGGGAAGCTATTTGCTCCATTGGCAAAGTAGTGAATCGTCGCTAGAGAGCCGTCAGCGAACCCTAATGTTATCGATGCTTTATCTTCAACAATATCCCCTTTGTCAACATCACCGATTCGACGAGCTTGAACAGAGACAATTTCCGAGTCAACTAAGAATCGAGCAAGGTCAATAAAGTGGCAAGCTTCGCCGATGATTCTGCCACCCCCAACTTCAATATCTTGGGTCCAATGGTCAGAAGGTATTGCTCCTGCATTCATTGTCAAAATAAGTGTTTTGGGCTGCTTTACTGGGCCCAAAAGCGACTTGATTTTTTGAACCTGAGGAGAAAAGCGACGATTGAAACCAACCATTAACAGTGGCGGTTTCTCAATCTCTTTATATGTTGCTTCAACCTGACTTAGCTCATTCATGTTAAGCGCAAGGGGCTTTTCTACGAATGTGTGTTTGCCGGCTTCAAGTGCCTTTTTGACAAACCGAGCATGGCTGTTGTGCCGGGTAACGATTGCAATAGTATTAATTGCGTCGCTAGCAATAAGTCCGTCGGTATCAGTGGTGGTTTCTTTGAATCCAGCTTTCTTCCCATGAATAACGCCGCTCACACCACTGGAAGTCGCTATCGAATAAAGTTGTGCGTTTGCCGCTTTAAATGCTGGAATCAACATACGTGATGCATAATTACCTGCACCAATAAACCCAACCGACGGTTCCGAGGGGGCATGTTGAAAGTCTAATGTGAGATTGACAATTGATCTGTGACGTTCGTCTGTAGAATGCTCATATTCAAGAAGTATTCCCAATGCGCTGTTATCGCTGCTTAAAGTTTCGTAAGCATTTTTTGCATCGGTAAATGCATACCGATGCGTAATAAGTGGCTTCACATCTAAGCGGCCTGAGGCCATCATATCAAGAATCGCTTCAAAGTTTCGTTGCTCAGTCCAACGAACGAATCCGATTGGGTAGTCTTGCCCTTTCTCTTCGTAATTCGGATCGTAGCGGCCAGGACCATAAGAACAAGAAACTTGGAAAGTAAGTTCTTTTTCATAAAAGTCAGCACGATTTAGCTCTAACCCCGTCACTCCCACTAAAACAATTCTGCCGCGCTTCCGACTCATTCGCGCTGCCTGCGTAACAGGGTCGGATGACTGAGTCGACGCCGTGATTATAACAGCATCAACTCCTTTGCCACGGCTAAAAGTCATACCCGCTTCGACTGCATCTTCCCCTTTTCCTGGGTTACAGGTTTCAGCGCCAAAACGCCTAGCGAGCTTAAGCTTAGACTCATCGTAATCTATTGCTAATACTCGGCACCCCTGAGCCTTCAAAAGCTGCAAAGTGAGCAAGCCTATTAAACCAACACCTATAACAACAACGGCTTCACCTAAACTTGGACTGACCAAGCGAACACCTTGGAGACCAATGCTCGCCGCAACCGTAAATACTGCTTCCTCGTCCGATACTTCCTTCGGAATCTTTGCACACAAATTTTTAGGTACTCTTACTATATCGGCATGTGGACCGTTTGAAACAACCCTATCTCCAGGCCCGAAATTTTCGCAACCTTCGCCAGCCTCACCTACTACTCCAACATTACAGTAACCAAGAGGTAAAGGTAGAGATAACTTGGATTTGACAGCATCAATAGTAGGAAGTAGACCGTCGGTTTTTACTTTTTCTATTACCATTCTAACTTTTTCAGGTTGTTGCCTTGCTTTATCTAATATTGACGCTTTTCCAAAACTTAATAAAGTTCTCTCAGTACCGGAAGATATTAGAGTCGCTCTCGTTCCTATTAAAACGGATCCTGATTTTACTCTTGGGGATGGGCACTCAACTATATCTGTATTTCCCTTACTTAAATCTTGTAATATCTGTTTCATTTAGACTATTCACTTTAGTTATTCCAAACAGTTCACGTGTTCGATTTATTGATAAAACTGTATTCAAAAATTCTCGATGAACCACATTCAACATCTAGCTTTCCAGGTTCACTGATGAGTAACCTATAGGCATTAACAAGAGAGTCATAGTTAGATGGCGTGAATAAATAAGCTCCAGGATATCTTTTACAAACATCACTCGCTAAAACTCTAACTCCAAAATTTACTGCATCCGCAACAGCTATACCGAAGCTATCTATTTCCGTTGGTCTAATGTATAAATCGCTTTTAGCCAAGTAAAAATTGAAATTGTCTTGAGACGCATTGAAAATTAGTTTTACTCGTTTTGTAACCTTTGAGTATGACTCTAGAGTTTTTAGATATTCATCATCAATATTTCCATACAGAAAAACTAGCAACTGGCTATCCGTAGCCACTTCATTGATTAACCTAATAACCCAGTCATGATTATATAGCTTCGTGCAAAAACCCGAACAGATAATAAGTTTTCCACCCGTTAAAAATTCATCCACGCTATTCAATGAATAATTACTGTCGTCAAGAGGAGTAAGAGGAACAAAGGAGCTACTAGGGATCACTTTCTCCTCTACACACTTTCCAAACTGTTTATAAAAGTCAAACTGCTCCTTAGATAGTGAATAGATAACATCAACTCTACTTAAGAGAACTTTTTGAAGAAAACGAGGAAGGTGTGACTTCAAAATGCCATGATGGAGTGTCAGATGAAAAGTCCTATTACCTTTAAAAGCTATAAGCCCAAAGATTATAATTGAACTAGCAGTTGAAAAATTGAAATGTACATCCGTCACACCTTTTTTAAGTTGTGTGGAAAGTAAATACGAAATAATAAACTCTAAGATTCCACCAAAGAAAAATACACGACCATTGAAACTTCTAGGAATTGATTTCGCGTCCGAACGATATAGATCCGCAACTCGGTGGATATAATTTTCAGACGCTAGTCTATGCACAAAACTTGTAACACCACCTATAGGTGTAGGTAGTGCCCCCACTACCAAAATTCTTCTACCCAAGCTCATATCCGTTCCTAACAAATTGCCTGATTGTGTGTCCCGAATTCAACTATTAACTGCAACACTCGTTCATAGCTAGTTGCAATTGCTCTTTAAAAATTACGTCTGGCTGAATAAATCCCAGCAACTTTCTGGGTCTTAAGTTCAACCGCTTCTCATATTTGGATAGCTGCGTACCTGTCAACATGCGTAAGTCAGTGCCTTTTGGAACGTATTGTCGCAGCAATCCATTGGCGTTTTCGTTCGCTCCGCGCTGAGCTGATAAGAAGCGTATGCATCTGCGAAATAAACTGCAGCGTCCAATTGGCGGGCGATGAAGTCGTGTTCAGCGAACTCTAGATCATGGTACCTATTGAGTACCGCTTTTTAAAGGACTGTAGCATTTCCACTGTCGCCTAGACGACCGACTCAGCATGCTTACTCGTCACTTTTCTCACGAGATAAAAACGGCTCTTGCGCTCGAGTATGGTCACGATAGCACCCGTTCCACGCTTACCTATGACCGTATCAATTTCCCAGTCGCCCTAGCGACCTCGTTCATCAATAATGGCTGGCCTGTCATGTATCGACCAGCGTCCTAAGATGCGCCCTCGTTGCTTATGAAGGCGCTTTTTATAACGCTTTTAGCGATGTCGCAAGTGCGCAAACAAGCTACCGCCGTCGTTAAAATCAGCCAGCACGTAGTTATAAATCCATTCGCGACTGACAAGATAACCAATTCTGGAGCAAATAGCTGATATTTGCTAGCAATCTCTCGCTGTGAAAATTCCTGTGAGAGGAACACCGAAATCTGGTATCGTTGTCCCTCGGTCAGCTGCCGATAACTCATGTGTAAACTCATTTTTTTGATCGAAAAATAAGCCTACCACATGACGGTAGCTGAACTCCCTTCGACCTATCTCTTCACATCAATGTTGCGGTATTATCTGAATTCAGGTGTTGTATAGTCTCTGTTATTCATATTTAAAGCGGGTATTATTTTTAGAATTAATGGCTCGTCTACATTACCGATTGGCCTAAGTAGATTTTATGAATTTATTAGAGCGTTAGTTTCAAATAAAAAAGCCACAGAGTGTGAAACTCCAGCCGTTAGTTGAATCTATAAACTGAATCTAAAGGTTATTCTACGAAACCTAGATTTCATTGCTTGTAATGACACCAAGGTAAATCTTACTTAACATTTCTCTCTCATACTTTTCTTTGTTAGTAAATTCAAATTTAGATTTAACGACAGAGTCAATGTTTTTCTTTATACTCTCGGGCGTATTTTGTGATATCAAGCCAGAAGATGTATCGTTCAAAACTCTATTTACATAACTGCGCGAAGTAGCGTTTATAGCTAATATAGGTACTTCCACCGCGATGTAATCGTATATTTTTGTAGTGGGTTCCCAATCGTTACCTGCAGTAATCAGGACCGCGACATCTGAAAAAGATATAATCTCTAATGTCTTTTCATACGTACACTTACCAAAGAATTTTATATTTAATTTTTCTTTGGCGTTACTACGCTCTAAATAGTCCAAAAAATTTGGCTCAGGTTCACCTATATAATTTAAAACAAAATTATCATTTAATTTCAAGAACTCTATTAAAGGCTTGAAATTTCTCAAACCAAACTTCCCCGCATAAACCAAATGAAACTTATTTTCATTTATTACCTTTTCTTTATGCAAGGGCATTTTCTTTATTACACTTGAAAAAAAACCATTTTCAACAACATGAAATTTCTTTTTGTAGCTAGGATACGCCTCCGAATACATCTCTTTCACATAATCATTTACAACAATGCATTTGCTTGCATGTTTAATTGAAAAGCGCTCTAAAAGCTTAATAAACCTAAGTTTCAATGATATAAAAAAACTTTTATTAGATAACACCTCAGGCCTTAGCCCCCAAGGGTCTCTAAAGTCGAGAGTAATGTGAGTATTCTTTTTCGAAAAAATAAAACACAAAGGAAAATAGAAAAAGGGTGAGCCAGTAAAAATAACATGATCTATATTTTTACTCCTATATTTTAATGAATAACAAAAATACTCAAGGAACATAATAATTTTATTTCTACTCTTAATAACCTCACGCTTGCTTCCTTTTACAAGTGCATCTAAATAACTTTCATTTCCTGACTTTACTGAAGTTATAGATAGAACATGATTACCACTTCTAGTTATTTCATTTATAATTGACGATATTCTAAAAGTTCCAACACCAAATTTAGGGGGTAAATTATGAGCAAAAATTAAGAATTTCATTTCTTGTAATACCTTGTCAGTTTCTTCTTAAAACCAGAAGATTCGTTTTCAGCAAAAAGGTAGGCTAGTAAAATATAAAATAACGGTTCGAATAGAAAAGAGGAGCTTAAAGAAAGTCTTACAATAACAAACAGGAAAAGACTAGTAACAAAGTACAGTTCATACTTGTTTTTAACCTCGCATACCTTAATAAAAAACTTAGATAAAAACAAAAAAACTATAAACGGTGTAAAAAAACCAAAAATAATTAACATGTCTAGTATGACATTATGCGGAGAAGTTACGCCTGTTATATTTTTAAATTCAAATACTCCAGCAGGAAGCAAACCATTATTCTTTATAATTTTGGCTGCCATTTGATATATATCATCTCTTCCTGAAGACGCGTCATCTATAGAAGTAAAACCCAGTTCAAGTATTGTCCTTAATTTTCTCAACGGTGTTGTATCATTACTATATGGGGTGACTAACTCGATTGTGAAATCTAGAATAGCAACTATATCTATAAAATAAAAAATCAAAAATCCTAAGATTATTAGAGCAAAAGCTAATTTTTTTGAATAAAAAATTGAAATAGCCAGAAAAACATTTAGTATTACAAATAGCAATGAACCTCTATTACCAAAAATAAATACCAGCATCATGAAAACAAATAAAAATAAAAAAACTGTTGACTTTTTTAAAGCGCCCCTTGCAAGAAAAAAAACAGGTGTAACTAACATAAAAAACATAGCTAAGCTTGTTCCAAACTGCATGTAGTTTTCAGTAATAACCTGAGTTATAAAATATGAGCTCAACAATGCAATAAAAGAGAAAATACATATTGGGAATAAACACCAATAAAACCTTTCATAGGAATTCAGCTTAACTTGAACAAAAGGATACAAGATCCCATAAGAGATGAAGATGGTAACAATCTGCAATAAACTTTCATTCAACCCAAAAAAAATCGAATACGTCATAACCAAAGAAAAGGACGCACTCAATAAAGCCACATAGCTAATAGTTTTCTTATTAGTAATTAATTTGTCTTTAACCAGTAATAAAAAGGTAAAGAACAAAAGAACTAAATAATTTTGTAGCGCAGAATCCAACACTATTGTTACTGGGTAAAATAGAACGGGGGCCACAAAAAAAAGAGAAAGAACAAAATAATTGTAATATGAATTATATTTTGTCATTTACTATAGTTTTCTTAAATATCTTATTCTTGACTACTAATAGAAATCCGAATGGATTTTTTAGCATCATACTCTTGTACTTGCGAAAAGTCAGTGATGTTTTTGTACAGTTTAAAAGTAATTTTTCGACTACACTATCTACAGAATGATTGGCGACAACATAATTTAAATTGCAATCAATAATATTATCTCTATCTGATAAACTTTTAGTTAGAACATCTTGAAGACTATTACCTATACTTTTGTAGCATAAATCCTTATGCGCATTTAGGTCTTGCGCTAAATTATCATTTCCAAAATTATCGTATAAAAATCGATATTTATAATCATTTGGGAACTTTGTTTCTGAAAAATCTAAAGAAATAACTGGTAACTTATAGCTTGCAACATCTAATGCTGCTGTGGCCATCGCAAAATTTAATTGGCAATATTTAATATTCTTAACTATTTCCTCCATTCCTAAATTCTCTTTGTATTCTACAATATCTTTAAAAAATGAATATTGTGCATTACTTAGGAAGCTTTCCATATACTGATCGAATGTATTTGCACTATCAGTAAATATCATGAAATTTTCAATTTCTATGCCACTATCAAATAAGTCTTCTACCAACTTGACTACAGGAGTAATTTTCCATGTGCACGATCTCCCAATATAAGATATTTTGGATTGAACCTCTGCGAATGAACCTGAACTATTAGAATGGAGGTCTATTGGAATATTGATCTGTGGTGCATCATATCCTGTTAACTCCTTTATATATTTTTTACCTTCAACTTCTACCGTGCATATCGCGCAGTTCTTAGCCAAAGATCTAAAGAATAATTTTCTACTAAAATTAGATATCAACGGTATCGAGCCCCACCGAGTGGACATCATATCTTTCATAGCTGAATAACGTAAATCCCAAAATAATATTTTGGTTCCAGTGCATTTATAATGAATTGCTTTTTTATAGCTGTCATTAAATAAAACTAGTACGGTTTCATCATCTAGTTCATGGCCGATCATCAAGTTATTAATAGGTATTAACCTGACATTATTAATTTTCAGCTTAGATAATTCATTAAAACAGTAGCCATCTTCATAGTCGTAAACAATTACTTTTATATGAATTTTAGCTAAATAAGTCACAACTCTAATCAATAACTTCTGCGCACCGCCAATCTTGGCTTTTCTTGTCGGATAAAAAAATGCAATTGTTCGAAAACTCATTAATTAGCGGTCCTTAAATACTTAACATTGAGACAATTATATACTGGGAAGTCTCAGGCCTTACCAAATATCGAAGGAGGACATCCGAATGCCAATATCAGACAAACTCATCGACCAGCTGCTTGACGGCTGTGATTCCACGGAAGGCATTTTAGAAGAAGTCGGGCTTTAATCAAGCAGCTTACCAAGAAAGTAGCTGAGCGTGCCTTATAAGCTGAGATGGAAGCCCACCTAGGTTATCTCCAAATGATGCGACCGGTAACAACACGGCAACTCCCGCAACGGCAAAACAAAAAAATCAGTTCGCAGTAGCAATGGTGATGTACAGCTTAATATTCGCCGCGACTGCAATAGCAGCTTCGAGCCTAAGCTGGTTCCGAAGGGCGAACGCCAGCTTAACGGGTTCGATGAGCGTATTATCGCGCTCTATGCTCATGGCATGACCATTCTCGATATCCAGGTTTACCTCGAAGAAGCCTGCGGCGTTAAAGTCTGAAGTCTCACCCACATTTATTTCCCAGGTGACCAACGCCGTCATGGATGAGGTCAAAGTCTGGCGACATTGGCCGCTGGCCCAACTCTATCCGGTTGTCTATCTCGACTGTTTAGTTGTTCGCAGCCGTGACTCAGGCGTTGTACAAAATAAGGCCGTGTACCTGACGCTTGGCATTAACACCGACGGCAAAAAAGAGCTACTCGCCCAGTGGATGACACAAACTGAAGGCGCTAAGTTCTGGTTATCGGGGTAATGAACGAGCTTAAAAACAGCGTCGTCGAGACATCTTTATCGCCTGTTGCGATAGCCTCAAGGGCTTCCCGGAGGTCATTGAAGCGGCCTACCCGAAGACTCAGGTTCAGCTGTGCATTGTGCATCAAATTCGCCACTCGCTGCATTACGTGAACCGGAAGCAACGTAAGACCATCGCGGCTGACTTAAAGCTAATTTACGGCGCGGCCACTCGCGCTGCAGCGGAGCAAGCGCTGGAAGAAGAGTTCGCTGAAAAGTAGGATGAAGAGCATCCTACTATAAGCCGTTCATGGCAGCCAAACTGGGAGCGTTTAAGTGTGTTCTTCGAATCCCCGGCTGAGATACGTAAAGCTATTTACACCACAAATGCTATTGAATCGCTGAACGCGTCATTGCGTAAAATCACCAAGACGCGGCGGTCACTCCCGAACAACGAGGCCGTCATGAAGGTGTTGTACTTAGCTTTGCATCAGGCGTCGAAAAAGTGGACGATGCCCATACGCAATTAGAAGCCGGCCATGGCGCAGTTCGAGATAATGTATCGTGATCGGATTTAACAGTGTAATCAGCCATTTATACAAAATATTTTACAGTCTCTATTCGAGACGTCATAAAGCCGAAGTATTATTTACTCTCTCTTTTAAGTACAACTCTACCGACTGAAATCCCCATTACAATCCAATACAACGCGTAGTTTAAAGCATGAGCGATTGATGCGCCTTCTAGACCAATCATTGTTGTAAATAAATAAGTCCAGCCATAGAAAGCTATTGCAAAGATTATTTCACTTGCTATAAATAATTTCATCATGGCTTTGCCAAGCATCAAGTAAGCCAGTATCCAACTACCAATTTTCAAGGTATCGCCAATCATTTGCCATGCAAATAAGTTACGCATTGCTGTGAAATCAGAAGTAAAAATTACACTAATAATAAAATCACGTAATAGATATATAGTAAGTCCAAAACCCGCAGCCACTGGAAGGATTATCTTATACCCTTGAAGTACTTCTTTTTTAATTTCCGACGCCTTTTCTAGTTCTGATAGCCTAGGTAGGTAATAAAGACTTAAGGTAGTTGTTACTAACATTAAATAGGCTTTACTCAAACGCCACATGGCTTCCCAGTAACCAGCAGCTTCCATACCAAGAGTTTCAGCAAGGTGTGTACGAATCAGTATGTGGCTAATTGGAACACAAGCTGCACTTGTTAAGGCCATGACTGTGTATTTGCTGAGGTTTATTAAAATTTTTCTATCTATGGAACCAAATAGGTAGCTAAACTTAAACCAATCAGCCCTAAAACAAAGGTATAAAGTAACAACAAATGAAAACGATGGATGAATCGCTAATGCTGTTAAAGCGCCGTGCAAACCAAACTGAACAGAGAGTAGCCCAGTTACAGCTAATGAAAACAGACTCCCAGCAATATTCGCTATGATATAGCGATGGATTTCCTTCTTGCCGTTTAATATAGCCAGTAATAACGTATTCAAAATAAAGAATATCAGCGTTAACGAAAACCAAATAAAAACAGTGTTATAGCTTTCATCTTTTAAAAACCACTGAGCTATAGGCTTACTAAATATCGAAACAGTAATACCTGTAAGGACAGAACCCAACACAGCTATAGTACCAGCGGTACGCCATACTTGCCGCTGCTTTTCCTCGTTGCCGTAATTCTGAGCAGTATATTTGACTACTCCGTTATTAAGGGCTCCACTAGCAAAGGTTGTTATCATCTGGGCAGCGTTTTGAAAGTTTCCTATAGCTGCGTAACCCGCTGGTCCCACATAAATAGCCAATATTTTGTTTAAACCAAGCATGGTAAGCATTTTTATTACAACAGCTATACCATTTAGCAAGCTTGTTTTAATTAATGTCATTTAGCCAGAACTCAACATGAAAAACTGTTACAAGCACTAATAACCTGATTTACTTCTTCGCTAGTAATAGTGGGCCCTATCGGTAAGCTTATAACTTCATTATGTATTCGCTCGCTGATTGGGTAAATTTGGCTATTCCAATCATTATAAGCCTGCTGGTGGTGAGGTGGTATAGGATAGTGAATTAAGGTTTGTATACCCTGCTCCGTTAAATGCTTCTGAAGTTCCTCACGTTTCTCACATCGAACAACGAAAAGATGCCAAACGTGACTTTCATCGTTTTCATTAGGTACTGATGAATCGTTAATTGGTAAAGTAATTACTGGATTCGTTATGCCTTCAATATATGCAGCGGCTACTTTTCGACGACACTTAATTTCTTGTTGTAAATACTTCAATTTCACGCTAAGCATAGCTGCTTGCATTTCATCTAACCGACTGTTCACACCTTGGAATAAGTTTTTATATTTCTCATGTGAGCCATAGTTACGCAGTGCGAGCAGAGTTCCGGCTAGTTCATCGTCGTTGGTGGTAACTGCACCGGCATCACCTAGAGCTCCTAGATTTTTACCCGGATAAAAACTAAAGCCACTAGCATCTCCCCAGTTGCCAGCTTTTGTACCGTTAACACTTGCACCGTGAGCTTGAGCCGAGTCTTCTAGTACTAATAGTCCGTACTCTTTGGCTATTGCCATAATAGCTGGCATATCAGCAAGTTTGCCATATAAGTGTACAGGTAAAATGGCACGTGTTTTTTCGGTAATTGCAGCTTTCGTTTTAACCGGGCATAGGTTATAGCTCTCTAAGTCTGGTTCAACAAGAACCGGAACGAGATTATTTTCACTAATGGCTAAAATGCTCGCAATGTAAGTATTGGATGGAACAATTACTTCGTCACCATCTTTTAGCTTACCCAGTTCTTTCCAGGCTCTTAGAGTCAGTATTAACGCATCTAACCCATTAGCTACGCCAATTACATGCTTAGTACCGCAATATTTGGCGAATGCTTCTTCAAACTTTTGGAGTTCGTTACCTGAAATGTACCACCCAGAATCAATCACTCGTGTGCAAGCGTCAATTAGCTCGTTACGATATTGGCTATTTGTTTCTTTTAAATCTAAAAAACTAATCAATTTTATTATGCCTTCTTTTCGCAATGCTTGACCAACTTTTTATTACGTCTTCAGGATACCCTCTATGGAATCTCATTCTCCAAGGGTACGCTTTCTCTTTTGGGTTATCCGGCATCCGTAAAACCCGAACGTCGCAAATTGGCTTAGCGGGGTTTCCCATTGCTAACTTCCATTCCTGAATATCATTTTTTACAACAGAGCCTGCTCCTATAACTGAGTTTGCTGAAAGCGTCACTCCAGGAAGCAACAATGACTTTGAAGCCACTACGCAATAGTCTTCTATAATTGGTCCTTTTAAATCTTCGCTTGGCGGCATTGGGTCGTTCGTTAAAAGCACCTCGGGAAATAACCAAACAAAAGAACCAATTTTCGACTTTTTCCCAACATGAACATCAGCATGAAGCTTGGTATGTTCGCCTATGCTACAGTCACCTTGAATATCAGTTCTTGAACCTAACTGAACACCTTCACAGATTAAAGAGTTTTCGCGAATACATACGTTATGACCTGTTTGCAAGCCATCTCCAATTTCAGAGCCTGAATATATAACGGCATGACTTCTAATAACTGAGTTAGCTCCAACCACTAAACGAGCATTTTTAGCGAGAGGCGTTTGAAGACCAACTTCACAAAATGCACCAATTTTTGTATCTCGTTTAATATGTACATTTTCATGAACTATGGAATACGGACCAATTTCCACACCTTCATCAATTTGTGCTGATGAGGATATTAAAGCGGTTGGATGTATCATCAAGCTGTATTTCCCGCATCAACTGTCAAAATGGAACCTGTAATAGCCGCCGCTTCTTTTGATAATAAATATTTAACTGTAGACGCAACCTCAGATGTTTCGGCAAGTCTCTTCAATGCCGAACGTCTTCGTATCTGATCAAGTTGTGTATCGTTTATCCCTTCAGACATGCTCGTTTCCATATAGCCTGGCGCAACAGCGTTAACAGTTATATTAATTTTTCCTAACTCTCGAGCTAAGCTTTTGGTAAATCCATTTAAAGCGGCTTTGCTTGCGGCATAGACAGATAGTCCATTAAATCCTGTAGAGCCGATAATAGAAGAGATATTAACTATTCGCCCTAACCGGTTACGTAACATTGCTCTAGAAATATATTTTGTCAGAATCAATGTGCCGGTGACATTGACTGAAATAACATCTTCTATTTGGGACTCATGCATCGTTCCCAAAACACCATCGTGAGCTATTGCAGCATTATTTATAAGAGCATAGGGCGCCCCGTACTTTTGTACGAAACGTTTTGACCACCCATGAATTTCGTGCCTCTTACCTAAGTCCAAAGACTCAAAAAACACTTTGTCATTATTCGCTATCAACTCTTCTAGTTCAGGGGTAATTGATCTAGCTGCTGCGACAACGGAATAATCGTCCTCTATAAGATACTTCACAATAGCAAGTCCAAGACCTCGATTTCCCCCAGTGACTAGCGCCACTTTTTGCTCATTGCTTTTCATAACAAATTCTACCTTCTGATTTTTCCAGTTGATCCGACCGGTAACTCATCCACTAACTTCACAAACGCGGGGACCTTAAATGAGGGAAGTACTTTGCTACAATGCTCTTTCACTTTTTTCTTTAAGCTTTGTGGCTCTGAATAGTCAGGTTCAACAACCACTAACGCCTCAACTAAAGAGCCAGCTATAGAACTTGACTTTGCCCTTACAGCAACTTCGGAAACTCCCGACACTTCCTGAATTACAGCTTCAACATCCTCTGGAATAACTTTATTACCGCCTATGTTAATGGCTCCGTTCAGTCGACCTTTAAAAAAAACTCTATCATCCTCAATTTCAACTAGGTCACCGGTATCGATCCATCCATTATCATCCGCTAAAGATACGCCATCACCTAAGTACTTTTGTTTCAGATGCGTGTTTTTGAGGCAAAGTGTTCCATTATCCGAAACTCTCATTTCAACATTGCGTATTCCTGATTTCAGCCAAGAAGACGGGAAGCCTGCTTTCTTATCTTTAACTGAAAACCCGACACCAGCCTCTGTTGAAGCAAAAATATGAGTAACCGAAGAACCAGGAAAACGCTGAACAAGTGAATTTAGAATACGTTGATCCGCGATTTCTCCACCCAATGTTATTTGTTTTAAGTCCAGTCGATTTGACGAGTTAGACATTAATATTTTACGCCACAAAGAGGGAGTTGCCGATAAAGCACTCGTTCCATGTTCTGCCAGATACTCGATCTTTTTCTCAAAATCTAATTCGGGGGATGGAATAATCAAACGTGCTTTTGCAAATATAGCTTGCAATACTACTTGCAAGCCAGCGAATCGAGCAGGATCGTACAAAAGTCCCCAATAAATATCTTCGTCCCTGCGTCCTTTGGCCGTCGTACGAGTTAGAGATTCAATTGTATGCGCCACTATTTTTGGCGTTCCTGTAGTACCCGAAGTTGCTAATAACCAATTAGTCTGTGCTTCAACCAATTCGCTATTGTTACTAAACAAACTCTCTACTTTCTCGAAACGAAGAACAGTAGTAGTCCAGTAACTGGTATCAACTGATCCATCAGTCAGTATAAAATCTAGCGCCAGTTTTTTCTCAGCATTTTTTATAAAGCTTTCGCATGCATCGAACGGAACCAATAAGATAGACTCAACTACTCCATCCAAATGAATAGCTGCTTTTATTAAGTTAGCTGGATGGCAATGAAGTCCGACACATTTCCCTTTAAGCCCTAGAGCCCAGGTATTGCTCTCTATTTCAATAGGCTCTATATCGCTTATTAGGCGAAAGCTATTATTGACTTGTTGCTGTAACATCAAGCCTAGACCTCTTGTTTTGTAAACTTCTCGTATATTGCAACAAACTCGCCAAGAGTGGTCGGATATACAGGTTCATCCATCATTACAAACGGATCAATACCTAAGTTCTCTTCTAGGTCGGCCACTAAAATAGCAAAGCCTAAAGAATCTAAACCACTCTGAAGAAGTATACTTTCATCGGTTAATTCGCTTGATATCTCTAAATCATTTTGCTCAGCGACTCTATGGATTGATTCAATAATAACTTCTCGTACACTACTCATAATTTGTTCCTACTTAACTTTATAAACTTTTCATAATCACGTATGTAATCTGACTCTTCATAATATTCACTGGCTAGCACCAACAAAACACAATCAACGCTAAAGTCATGCATTTCACCCCAAATAAGTGCGTCTTGAAACAATCCGACATTAGGCTTACAAAGTTCGTAAGTTTTCTTTTCATCTCCATTATCAAGAGTTACTTTACACTTGCCTGATACTGCAATTAAATATTGTTTTGTCTCGTAATGTGAGTGCTGCCCTCTAGGCAAGCTTGGGTCAGTCCCAAAAATATAAAAAGCACGTTTTATCTCAAATGGGATATCGACTCCAGATTCTAATGCAACCAGCTTTCCTCTTTCGTCACCTAAAATCTTATGCTCTTGAAGTAACATTTATACGCCCGCTAATTCTATTAAATACTGCCCGTAATTATTTTTGCGTAGTGCTTGACCAGCACTTCTCAAATGCTCAGCACTCAGCCAACCAAAGTTGTATGCAATTTCCTCGAGGCACGCAATTTTAAAGCCCTGGCGTTTTTCAATAGTTTCTACGAACATACTCGCTTCTAATAAACTTTCATGAGTGCCCGTATCTAACCACGCAAAGCCACGACCAAGTAATTCTACATTTAAATTACCACGCTCTAAGTAAACTTGATTTATACTAGTAATTTCAAGTTCACCTCTATCAGAAGGCTTAACGTGCTTAGCTATTTCCACAACGTCATTGTCATAAAAATAAATTCCTGTCACAGCAAAACTAGACTTTGGATTTTCTGGCTTTTCTTCAATTGAAACTGCTTTTCGGTTATCGTCAAACTCTACCACCCCGAAACGTTCCGGATCTTTAACTTCATAACCAAAGACTGTAGCTCCGCTTGACTGCGTCGCTGCGTGTTTAAGCTTGGGACTAAAACCCTGACCATAAAAAATGTTATCGCCAAGTACTAAACACACACTGTCCTCACCAATAAATTCTTCGCCAATGATAAAGGCTTGAGCTAAACCATCGGGGCTTGGCTGCTCTTTGTAGGAGAGTTCTATGCCGAACTGAGAGCCATCGCCCAACAGCTTTTCAAAGTTTGGTAAGTCTTCTGGTGTGGAGATAATGAGTATTTCACGAATACCCGCCAACATCAGTACCGACAGCGGATAGTAAATCATTGGCTTGTCGTAAATAGGTAGTAACTGTTTCGACACACCTTTTGTTATTGGGTATAGGCGTGTACCTGAGCCGCCTGCTAACACTATTCCTTTCATGCCACTTCTCCTGACTGTGCACTTCCGAGACGCTCGCGCTGGTAGCTTCCGTCCTGCACTCTTTGGCACCATTGCTGATTATTTAAGTACCATTGAACCGTTTTACGTATACCGGACTCGAATGTTTCTTCGGGCACCCAGCCTAAATCCTTTTTAATCTTGGTTGAGTCAATGGCGTAGCGCATGTCATGGCCAGGGCGGTCGTCAACGTGCGTTATTAAATCTTTATAAGAGCTGTTAGTGGGTACTAACTCATCGAGTATGTCGCAAATAGTGGTGACCACCTCAATGTTTTGCTTTTCGTTATGCCCACCAATGTTGTAAGTTTCGCCCACTTTGCCTTCTGCTGCTACTTTGACTAATGCTCGGGCGTGATCTTCCACATACAGCCAATCTCTTATTTGGTTGCCTTTGCCGTAAACAGGTAACGACTTACCGTCGAAGGCATTTAAAATCATGAGCGGAATCAGTTTTTCAGGAAAATGGTAAGGTCCGTAGTTATTTGAGCAATTAGTAATTACTATAGGGAAACCATAAGTACGGTGCCAGGCTCTGACTAAATGATCACTACTTGCTTTTGA
>MDTC01006925.1_pt1 | contig 30780 bp, 29 predicted proteins | sample 811181 | NCBI WGS metagenome assembly MDTC01 (sample SAMN05326644, study PRJNA326480) | marine metagenome | isolation source: seawater | place: Pacific Ocean: North | collected 2011 | reverse complement strand
CTGAAGGGTAGCATACTAATAGTGGCAGATGAAAATTGGCGACACGTAAATTGGCACTCCATCAAGATACCAGAGCAAAGCCATATTCGAGTTTTCAGTAACCGGCTCGACATAGCACATGAGGTAGGTGCCTCAGGAATTGAATGTCTATTTTGCGACTTTGATTTTTCACAATTACCAGAAATCAGCCTAGACCACATAATTTTTCGCGTTTCAAAAGAAAAAGCAATAACAAAACACACTATAAATAACGCACAACGGTTGCTTAAAAGAGGTGCGTCCTTGCTACTTGCCGGCAAAAAGAAAGATGGGATTAAAACCTATGTAAAGTTCTCCCAAGAGCTGCTCTCGAGCACGTCGAAAGTTCAAAAATTCGGTATTAACTATTTCTCATCAATCGTTTCCAGAGGCATCATCAAAAACGAAGCTCAAACAGACAATTACTCTCATATGAGAAAGATAATATATAAAGAGGGTATTCTATTTTTTAGCAAACCAGGAATTTTTGGGTGGAATAAAATTGATCGAGGAAGCAAGTTTTTGTCCGATAATTTAGAAACTTTTTTTGAAACTTATGACTTTTTGCCGCGGACGCTGCTCGACCTTGGGTGCGGTTATGGCTATTTAGCATGCGAATCGAGGCGATTCAGTTTTTTAAACATTTTCGCAACGGATAACAATGCCGCAGCAATCGCTGCATGTAAACTTAACTTCAACCACTATGGCCTAAATGCAGCTAATGTATTAGCAACAGACGCAGGACAAAAAATAGTAGGGAACTTCGATGTTATTCTGTGTAATCCGCCGATTCATGCAGGCTTTCGAGTCGACTCAGCACTAATTCTAAAGTTTTTAAATAGCACTCAGCATCTTATAACAAAAACTGGAAAAGCACTTTTTGTAGTTGATGTTTGCACTCCCCTTGAGCTTCTCGCAAAGAATAATTTTTCGCGCATTCATACACTAAATAAAAATAATCAATTCAAACTAATATCACTGAGTCATTGAAAGGAAAATAGTAAGTGGTTACTAAAATTGGTTCTTGCTGGAAAAGCACCAACTTAAGTTGCACATAACTTGACACGTATCTGATCAAGTTTTAAAACGCTCTCCCATTGATTCCGAAGTGAAGAAACTTCTCACGCAAAACAGGTACAAAATCCAAACTGAACAAACCAAGGTTACGACCTAACCTTAAAATAAAATTCTTAGATGAGAATAATGGTTGAAGATTGCCCGTAAACGCTGCAATAAGTTGCTGCTCATGTAATCGATCTTTTCGGTACTGATCCAGCATAGAGACAGATCCAAAGTCTCTATTGGCATTAGATGCAAGAGATATAGCTTCAGCCAGTTTCGCGGCATCTCTTAAGGACAAATTCAAACCTTGACCAGCCACAGGATGCAAATTATGTGCGACATTCCCCAACAATACAGACCGCGCGCGAATCATTTCTTCTGAAAAACTAGTTGTTATCACAAAGCTAGCCCGTGCGCTAACGTCTGTAAATATACCATTTCGATAACCAAACTGCGCTTGTAACTCATCTAAAAATAAAACATCTGTTGCTTTTTCAAGTCGCAACGCACACTCTGATGGTCTCGTCCAAACAAGAGAGGCTTTAAATTGACCCATACTTGTTGAAAGTGGCAACATCGCCACTACTCCCGATTGTGTAAAACGCTCATAAGCAATTCCCCTATGTTTCCTATCAAGGGTAACATTTGCAATAATCGCTTTCTGTCCTAGGGCTTTTGACTTAATACAAAAACCAAGTTTTGAAGCTGTTTTAGAATATGCGCCATCAGATATCACCATTAGTTTAGCGATAATATCCGTCTTTGTGTTGCTGGTAACAAGTCTGACTCGATCCTTCTCTATTAATGCATCTATGATTTCTGTGGAGTACCAAATTTGAATATCCGATTGAGACAAGTTTTTTCTTAGGGTACTCCTTAGATATCTACCCTCAACAACGTATCCTAACGGATCAATATCATCAGGAGACCGATTTAAACGCGCGATCCCGGGGTGCCCTTTATCGCTTACATGGATAGATTCAATTGGTGTCGCAGACTTTTCCAAGAAGGTCCAAAGACCCGCGATCTGCAGTATTTTTTTACTGTCTCTGGATAGTGCAATGCCTCTGATGTCCGAATCAGGTACCGCTATTTTGCCAGATGAAATAAGTTTGTTTGACTCTACAACCAAGATACTTAAATCTGGCTCCTTTTTTTTTAAAATAAGGGCAAAGCTTACACCCACTAAGCCAGCACCAACAATCACTACGTCAAAAGCGAAATCTCGTCCCATCAAACCACACCAGATATTATGATCTTATCATCAACTTCTCTATTTCAACACGGCACTTAGGGACATTGTCAGTCAAGCACTCACATCCGTTTCGCGTCAAAACCACATTGTCTTCGATGCGCACACCAATACCCCTCCATTTTTCTGCCACACTCAAGTTATCTGGGGAGATGTATATTCCTGGCTCAACAGTTACTACCATTCCCGCCTCATAATCCCGCCAAATCTGGTCGAGTCTATAATCTCCGACATCATGCACATCCATCCCTAACCAGTGGCCAGATTGGTGCATATAAAAATCACGATAAGAACCACTTTCGATTAAATCACTAACATCTCCTGAGAGAATCCCCAAATCGACTAAACCCTGTGTAATCGTTTTAATGGTCACATCATTCGCTGTGTTGTATGGTTTACCGGGTGCTAATGCTCTTATGGCCTCAGTTTGAGCCTCCAAAACAATATCGTATATTGATGCTTGAGATTCGGTAAACCGTCCATTAACGGGAAATGTTCTGGTAATATCAGCGCAATAATCACGATATTCGCAACCAGCATCAACAAGAACCAAATCCCCATCTAATAATAAATCTTGGTTTTTTATGTAATGTAGGACGCAAGCATTCTTTCCACCACCGACAATCGTCGTGTAAGCAGGAGACGTCGCTCCCTGATAAAGAAATTCATGCTCAATTTCAGCCTGCAGTTGGTACTCATACATACCTGGCCTAGCGACCCGCATAGCACGCCTATGCGCACTTGCTGAAATAGCTGAGGCATTCTTCATCAGGTTCAACTCAATAGAAGTTTTGATAAGCCGCATCTCATTAACAAAGTGGTCAATATCAATAAATTCGCCCGGTGGCATCGCTCCTTTCCGCCTTCGCGCCCTGATATCATTTACCCACCCCATTAATCGATTATCAAATTCAGTATCTTTACCAATTCCATAATATACTCGATCGCGACCCTCTAACATTCCCGGTAGAATGTCGTCGATATCGGTAATCGGGAATGCATCATCTGCCTCAAAATAATCGCAAGCACCCTCAGGTCCGTTTAGTGAGCCGTCCCAAATTTCGCGCGATCGATCCTTTTCCTGACAAAATAAAATGAATTGACCTTGTTTTCTATCGGGTATGAGCACCAAAACGGAGTGAGGTTCAGGAAAACCACTCAAATAACTAAATGTAGTATCCTGTTTATAAGCGTAAAAGGTATCCTTTGAGCGCACCCGCTTGGGGCCACTAACAACAATTGCAATGCTACTTGGCTCCATCATATTAATGAGGCCCGACCGTCTACTTGCATACTCTTTTTTCGTAATCACACTATACTCACTACTTCCACAAAAAAATCGTCATGACCAATGCTCTCAATCGCTCTGATGTAAGTCAGAGTAAATAACTTGAACCAAGATTCTAACGTGTTCAAGAAGGTACTCAAAGTCACCTTCACCGCCGACCTCTGTATCCAACGAGACATTTGTGACCTCTACAAGGTCTTTCAAAGCTTCAACTGTGTCTTCAGTCGTCTCAAATTGACTGTCCCAAATCTCAGTAAGTCCGGATATGAAATGCTTGCACCAATTTGCTAACTCATTTAACTTAGCATTTAGAGGCTTATGATCGCTAGGTAAAAGAGGATGAAAACCGTAATTAATGTCTCTTAAATCATTATTCACAACATCTTGATATCCGTAAAGACACTCTCTTAAGATATCTCTTTGCTCTGAGGATAAAAGCAGCCACTTTTCTAACTTCCTAAAAACTTGCGACTCATCAATTCCCCTCCTAATCAATAGCCCACATACAAAACCATGGAACATACTTGGCGTCACATCTACATTCAAATCGAGGAATAGCGCTTGAAGACTGTCAAAGGTTACTATGTCAGTTGAATATGCCATGCTGAGGATGATATCACTCAGAGATTTTCATAGTACAATAGTTTAGCACAAGCAAATAATTGACCATAATGACCGCAATGAATATAGTGAGGAAAGACGTAAGAAGTTTTGAATAATTAGGCCTTGTAATGAATAAACTTGAAAATTTTGAAGAAAAGTTAGATAGATTAATAGAATTATGTCAGCAACTTAAAGCTGAAAATAAGTCATTACGTGAACGCGAGGCAGGTCTAGTGGGAGAAAGGGGACAGCTCTTAGAAAAAAACGAATTAGCTAGACAAAAGATACAAACGATGATCAATCGCCTAAAAAATATGAGTGCCGAGTAGTAATGGAAAATATTTCGTTAAAAGTAAGAATTTTGGACAAAGACTATCAGGTTAACTGTCTTCCGAAGGAACGTGAGGCTTTGGAAGCCTCGGCCAAACTATTGAATCAAAAAATGGAAGAGATCCGAAATCGGTCCAACATAATTGGGCTAGAGCGAATAGCTGTAATGGCTGCGCTTAATTTAAGTCATGATTTAATAAGAACTCGGGACTCTGCCGAACAAAATGCCGAAGCATCGCAACGACTAGCATCGGTTGATAGTAAGCTTGAATCGATACTTTTTGAATTTGATGCCTCAACGTAGATGTTTTTTTAAAAGCTCTGATATAATAGCATTCCTGGAGTGTGCGCCAGCCGAGAAGTCCCTGAGCCGATAATTTTGCTATGGCTTCTCTTTGTCAAAGCTGTTGAGCAATTCCGTGCGTCGGAAAGCCTGATGCGATGCGAGGGTCGCCGACTTGAACCTTTCGGTTCAAGGCCACGTCGGCAGCGGCACTCTGGGTCTTGAAACGAGGAATGACTTTTTGACGCTAATAAGCAGGCGCAAAAATTTACGGGCCAGACGAAGAAATCTTTCTCCTAACTGTCAGGCTGTTGCCGCCTCAGATGTTGCAAAAATTCTCTCAGAACAACCAATTTTTCAAAAATCTCACCGCATTGCGGCATATTTCGCTCGCGACGGCGAGGTTGATTTGCAAGTTCTCATAAAACAAAAAGCGAACCGTCACAAACAATGGTTTATGCCTGTTTTAAAGGTCAATAAAAAGTCTCTTGGATTTAGTCGCTACGACAAAAATAGTTGTTTATATTTAAATCAATATGGCATCTTAGAACCTATTAACCCCGCAAACCAAATTTTAGAAGCTGTCGATTTGGATCTAATTCTCTTGCCGCTTGTAGGTTTTGATCGCCAAGGCAATCGCCTTGGAATGGGAGGTGGTTATTATGACAGAGCCCTAGCAAACTGCTCGTTAAAAAGCGATCATGGCCCAACACTACTTGGAATAGCCCATAGTTGTCAGGAATGTCAACATATTGACGTGAAACCTTGGGATATACGTCTACACATGGTGATCACAGGATCGGAAGTTATATGCGTAAAACAAAAATAATATGTACCATTGGGCCTGCCTCTCACTCTTTTAAAATGCTGAAGAAATTAGCCAAAGCAGGAATGAATATTGCGAGGCTTAACATGTCTCACGGTACCCATGACTCACATGCAGAAGTGATAAAATCAATTCAGAAACTAAATACAACCCTAGAACAACCAATCGCAGTAATGCTTGACACTCAAGGCCCTGAAATCCGAACAGGAAACCGCACTAATGACCTCCATCTCAAAACGGGTGATCTAGTATCTATTGTTGTGCGCGGCAGTGAGGACGTTGAGTCGACATCCATCCTTGTTAACTATGAAGATTTAGTGAAAGATATGGACACGGGGGACATTATTACCGTTGACAACGGATTAATAAATCTAAAAGTTCTGAGTAAAGAGACGAAATCAATGCGTTGTGAGGTAATCGACGGTGGACTTCTTAAAAGTAAACGTCATGTAAATCTTCCGGGAATTCGCGTCAATCTCCCCGCAATTACTGACAAAGACCGACGCGATATCGAATTTGCCATAACTCAGAATGTCGATTTTATAGCATTATCATTTGTTCGAAAGGCGAGCGACGTCACGGAGCTTCGATCACTTTTAGGTAGTAAGTCAAAGGATATAAAAGTTATAGCAAAACTCGAGGATCAAGAAGGAATTACGAATATGGTAGAAATCGCCGAAAATGCGGACGGCATTATGGTTGCAAGAGGTGATTTGGGCGCAGAAATCAGGCTTGAAGTGCTTCCTCGAATTCAACGCCGAATTATCCGCACCTGTGCAGAAATGGGCAAACGTGTGATTGTAGCGACGCATATGCTTGAATCAATGATTGAAAACCCTATTCCCACGAGAGCCGAAGTAACTGATGTGGCAAACGCAGTATACGAGGAAGTGGACGCCATTATGCTATCTGGAGAAACAACCGTCGGGAAATTTCCTATTCGTTGTGTAGAAATTCTAAATAGAATTGCGTGCTCAACAGAAAGTAGCCGGGGGCTTTATTTTACAGATAAACTGATGCTTCAGAACGAAAAACAACACATAGCATATGCAGCTGTGCAACTAGCGGAATCAATTCAAGCAGCAGCAATTCTTGTTCCAACTCGTCTGGGACGAATGGCAAATTGGGTCACTAACTGTCATCCACAAGAGCCGATAATTTGTGCGTTTACCAATAATAGTAGAATCGCTCGTCAACTAGTGTTAAATCGAAATGTACTGAGTTACTTGATCGATTTTGACAAAAATCCTGAGTTAACACTTGCTAAAGCCGCGCAAATAATGCTCTCAAGCGGGATATTTTCTTTAAATCAGAGGATCGTTGTTATTTCTGATACATTAGCTGGCAAAGGATTTGAAGCCATACAGATAAGAAAAGTTGGTGATTTAGTGTGAATTGAGGGTGATCGAACGTAAAGTTGTTTCAGTCTAAATTACCTAAAAACAACTTGTAACAATTATTGTGTGTTTCAACAACATATCGATATTGCAAACTATCTAGGAATACTCTAACTTCTTCTCGTTGATTATCCAATGCCTGAAAAGCTACCAACACCCTGCCAAAGGCAGAGCCATGATTCCTGTAATGAAACAATGAAATATTCCAACGATCGCCCAATATATTCAAGAAGTTGATTAATGCCCCGGGGCGCTCGGGAAAGTCAAATCGATACACTTGCTCTTCGGATATCTTTGGCGCTCTTCCACCAACCATGTGTCTTATATGTAGCTTAGCCATCTCATTATCCGTCATGTCTTCGACACAATAATTTTGTGATAACAAATCCTGAATGAGTTCAAGGCGGTCGACATCGCCTGCAACCTGGACACCAACAAAAATTTGCGCCGCTTTACTGCTGCTGTACCGATAGTTAAACTCAGTGACGTTCCGCGATTTTAATGATTGACAGAAATTTTTGAAACTTCCGGGTTCCTCATTAATCGTTACCGCAAGAATTGCCTCCCTTCTCTCGCCTGTTTGTGTCCTTTCAGAGATGTATCGAAGGCGATCGAAATCAATATTCGCTCCACACTGCACCGCGAGCAAAGTTTCATCCAAAACACCTTTTTCTGATATATATTTTTTAAGTCCTGCTAGGCCGATCGCTCCCGAGGGCTCGCAGATAGCGCGAGTATCAATAAAAGTATCTTTTATTGCCGCGCAGATCTCATCAGTTGTCACAGCGATCACCTCATGGACAAGGTCTTTTAGTATATCCCAAGTGTAGCTTCCAATTTCAGCTACAGCAGTACCGTCAGCAAAAATGCCTACCTCTGGCAGGCGGACAGGCCTGCCAGCCTCCATGGCAGCCGCTAGACAGGCAGCATCATCAGACTCAACTGCAATGATTTTGGTTTCCGGTCTCATGGCCGACAAATATGCTGCTATCCCTGCGCATAAGCCGCCTCCACCAACGGCGATAAAAATCGCATCCAAAGGCTGAGCTATCTGTCTATGTATCTCCATCCCAATGGTGCCTTGTCCTACAATCACATCACGATCGTTGAAAGGATGGACAAACACAAATTTCTCTTTTTCTGCAATCTGATCTGCATGCGCTGCTGCAGAATTATAATCATCTCCAAAAAGAACGACCTCCGCTCCATAAGCTTGCACTGCATCCACCTTGATTCGTGGAGTAGTAACTGGCATGACTATGGTTGCATGAATTTTCAATTTTTTGGCTGAAATAGCAACGCCTTGAGCATGGTTACCTGCAGATGCAGCAATTACACCTTTCGAAATTTGCTCTCGAGTGAGGTTCTTTAATTTATTGTAAGCGCCTCGCACTTTGAAAGAAAAAACAGGTTGAAGATCTTCACGCTTTAGTAAAATTTTGTTTCTCAACCGGTGTGATAAAATCTGTGCTGAAGACACAGGCGTCTCTATTGCTAAATCATATATTTCAGCTTTATGTATAGCGCTAACATAATCAAACGACATGTTTTTTTAACCCTTAAGAATCAAAGCACCGTCAGTGTAACTCAATTATTAGTCCATCCAGCCAAAATATTGGCTTCTGTACTCAGTAAAAAGTCATGTATGATCCTGTAAACCGATCGAACACGAGTAGTACTATCTGATGAGCACCCAAGATGAATTAAAGAAAGCTGCTGCTGCTGCTGCGATAGAATTCACTATGAGTCGGGTTTGTCAATCGAGCATTATTGGAATCGGAACTGGTTCCACAGCCAATTTCTTCATCGATTTGCTGGCTGAGTGTCATCACAACTTTCTCGGCACTGTTGCAAGCTCCCAAATTTCTGAGGACCGGCTTCGAACCAACGGCATAAAAGTTCTTGACCCCAATGATATATCAGAACTAAGAGTCTATGTTGATGGCGCTGATGAAATTAATAGTGACCTTGAACTAATCAAGGGAGGCGGTGGCGCACTTACTCGAGAAAAAATCATTTGTGCAATGGCTCAAGAATTCCTTTGTATTGCAGACAATTCTAAATGTGTTAAGAGCCTTGGTAAATTTCCGCTTCCGGTAGAGGTTATTCCAATTGCTCGTAACAAAGTCGCCCGCGAGTTAATTCGCTTAGGCGCTAATCCGAAGTGGCGTCGAGAATTTATAACAGACAATGGTAATGAAATAATTGATGCTCATGGTTTATGGCCAATAGAGAGTCCGAAAGCTTTAGAAGCTGAAATAAATCAAATTTCAGGAGTTGTTACGAATGGTATTTTCGCAAAAAACAGTCCTAACACGGTGTTAATTTCTTCACCAAATCAAATCACAACTCATGTTAGACAAGAAAATATCTCGAAATTATTGTTGTAATCTAGGTGCTTTCTAACCCTGAGATAATAGTTCCCTCAAATCAATTAATGCGGCATTAGCTCGACTTATATAAGAAGCCATTACCAAAGAGTGGTTCGCAAACATCCCATAACCACTGCCGTTCAAAATTATTGGGGCGTTTACGATTTGAAGACTACTCTCTAATTCATAAATAATCTGTTGCAAACTGGCCCGAGCCCTCTTTTTTTCTAAAATATCACCAAAGTCGACATTAACTGCCCTCAAAAAATGAACCAGTGCCCACGCCGTCCCCCTCGCTTCATAAAAAACGTTGTCTATTAGTAACCAAGGAGTTCTGACATGTCGGCGCACATTTTCTGAGCTCGTCTCTATATCTGTATCTGGTAACCCAGCAATTCGGTGTTTTCCAACGCTCGATGATAATCGCTGTGATACGCTTCCAAGCCGGGTCTCTACAGTCACCAACCAGTACCGAAGGTTATCTGCTCGGGGGAAGAATTCCGCCGCAGGTGATCTCTTACCATTTAATCTCTCCATGTAACTGATCAGAAATTCTTGCCCCTCAGCATATTCACTTTCAGGCCATGGTACTGCCCAACTTAGATGGTCAACATTAAAACGTGGCTCCGCAAATGAAAGATCAGGATCCTCACTAGATTGAGACTGTGAACGACTAAAGGATTCACGCAAAGCCTTAGATAGGTCTCTCACTTGAACTAATACACCGAATTCCCAACTAGGTATATTGTCAAGACAAACGCCGGGGGGGAGAACATCATTGCTCAAATAACCTCCGGGTTTTTTTAGTAATACATCCACCACTTCGATGAGGGTAGCGACAATCCTTTGTCCACTTATATTCTCGCTTTCATTGTAACTAGTTGCGATGAAATCAGGCTCACTACTCCATCGAAATGAGAAAAAAACCAGTACAAAAAGAATTAAAGCGCCCACAATTCCCGTAGGATTAATGAACCCAGATATTTCCCCAGCGGCTTTTATGCGTTTCATCACACAATGACACATCGTCAAAAATTTTTGAAAAAAGTTCATTTACTCTTACCTCAATTGAACTTTCGCAGCAAGACAACATGAAAAATGCCGCTCACCTCGGTAATCAATATTAAATCGAGCTCTCACATAACCGCTACTTATGTTCACCACGAAAACAAAAATAAAGCATATGTTTTCAAGCGAGAAAACTACGCTTTGGAGCCGAAATAAAAATTTTCTTGACCTAAAGTACTCACTTCAGGCCATATTAGGCGATTAATTGCAAAAGTCTGCTGCATGTTGACATTATATCCATACATCAGTCGAACCGACCACGAAAAGCTCAAAGCAAATAAACCAAAACTTTGCTGCTAGTAGCCCTTTACTTTGATTTAGATATTCGTATTAAAGCATTAACAACGATTAATATTCGATGAATATTATGCATTGCCAGAGAACATAAAGATAATAGTAATAAGAACATAATTAGGATTCACATAAGCATTTGTAAAGACAAAGTATCGATCCCCCCAAAATTTTTTAAACTAAACAGATGTTTTTTAACTTCAGTTGACTACATGTAACAACCCAGCAATACTCCCTGCCCGTAACAGATATGGACCAAAGCTCGTCAATGACACCAACATTTCATACATCAGCGGTTTGCAGCAAAAAGCCTGTTAAAAATTCTGGTTTTGAAAACCTACTGATTGGTTTACTGTGAGGAGGCACTCCACTATAAATATCCAAATTTATAATAGGGTTTCTTTGAAGATAATCTTGCTCTTTTTGAGTTTTCTTGTCTTCGCGTCTGATGGTTTTGCACAGTTTAATGCGGGAGACCAAAACAAAGGGACTCCAAGACTTGTGGACAGCAAGTTTTTGCCAGTAGAAGACGCGTTCATTTTGTCCCACAGAATTGAAGAGACTAGAATTGTGTTCCACTGGTCAATCGCGCCCGATTACTATCTTTATCAAAATGGATTTAAGTTTAAGTACCATAATCTAGATGACTTTGAAAGCAATATACAATATCCAGCCGGAACAGAGAAATGGGATGACTACTTTGAAAAAGATCTGACAGTTTACTACGACGACGTTTCAATAAACGTATCTTTGTTACAGGACGCAAAAACGCAGCTGATAGAAGTACATTGGCAAGGGTGTGCCGATGCGGGGCTCTGCTATCCACCCCAAAGCTCGCAATTTGAGGTAGATACCCTGACAGGAACTTTAACTCCCCATGAATCAAACGTTAATGACGTTACAACATCGTCAGCATCTATTTCAGTGGTCTTCGCCATACTCATCGCAGTTCTTGGAGGCATACTCCTCAACCTGATGCCATGTGTATTCCCTGTGCTTTCCATAAAAGCATTTGAACTGTTGAAAAATCAAGATTCCTTGAGATCAAATAAAGCACACGGTTTTATTTATAGCTTCGGCGTTATACTAAGCTTTGTTGTTTTTGCCAGCGTCATGCTCTTGCTTCGAGCAAGTGGGGAAGCCATTGGCTGGGGATTTCAATTACAATCGCCCATTTTTGTGACTGGTCTAGTTTTTTTGTTTTTCATTATGGCTCTCTCCTTTGCAGGCTTCATTGAGATTGGTTCCCGCCTGACGTTTTTAGGTCAAAGCAGCATTGAAGGAACGAGCTATCGATCATCATTCATGACCGGAGTTCTTGCAACTACTGTCGCTAGTCCCTGCACAGCACCTTTTATGGGACCCGCTCTGGGTTTTGCGATTACACAAACTACACCCGTAGCTTTACTAATTTTTGGATTTTTAGGTCTAGGAATGTCCTTGCCTCTTTTGGTTCTTTCTTGGTTTCCATCAGTTTACAAAATATTCCCCAAACCTGGTGCATGGATGCACCTGATAAAGCAATTATTAGCAATACCTCTTATTTTAACTACAATTTGGTTATTATGGATTGTCGGGCGCCAAACTAATATTGATGTGGTGGCCTCGATTCTCGTTGGTATTACATCGCTATCTGTAGGTGTTTGGTTTTTAAAAACAACTTTGCGTCAAAATATTTGGTGTAAACCAATCGCTTGCTGCTGTCTAGTCGTGGCGGCTCTGGTACCCTTTAATGTTTTAACTCAACAAAAAACTGATCCTAAATGGGAAAAGTACAGCGCCGAAAAGCTACGGTATTTAAAATCTATCAAGAAACCGGTTTTCATTAATGTGAGCGCTGATTGGTGTATCACTTGCTTGCTAAACGAACAGTTGGTGTTAGATTCGGAGACCTTTTATTCGACTCTCAAGGACAACAACATCACGTATCTAAAGGCTGATTGGACAAACCATGATGTCGAAATTACAAATTTTCTAAATACTTACGAACGTACGGGAGTTCCACTTTATGTATACTTTCCCGGAGATGGTGAAAAAGAACAAATTCTAGATCAAATATTGTCACCAACTGAAATCACGACAATCCTTACGAAAAGTACCATGTCTCAGAAAAGAAAAAGTTTCAATTGAAATTAAGTTAAAATACCTTAGTCTGGTGCATGAAATTCACCAAAAATTACAATATATTCGTAGAAAATCTTCGATCATATGCCTATAATTCACTAACATGCGTGCAGTAGTAAAAAAATCGGTATCGAAGGGAGTCCTGATATGGCCAAAATCTTACTCTTAAATGGTCCAAACCTTAATCTTTTAGGATCGCGAGAGCCCAGCCATTATGGAGCTGATTCTCTCAATAATATTGCTGAATGTCTTGCAACCAAAGCAACCGAGGCGGGCCATAGTCTAACCCATTTGCAGAGTAACGCTGAACATACATTATTGGATAGGATTCAATCTGCGCCTATTAATGGCATTAGCTTTATCATCATGAATCCAGCCGCATTTACGCATACAAGTATAGCTCTTCGAGATGCAATGATTGCCGTTAACATTCCGTTCATTGAAGTCCACTTATCAAATATTGCAACGCGTGAGGTATTTAGACAAAAATCTTACTTCTCTGATATTGCACTTGGCGTGGTAAGTGGTTTCGGCTCACTTAGCTATCATTTGGCCATGTATGCGGCTATTGAAGAATTGCGTCGAACTCAAATCTGAGAGGAATATTATGGATATCCGTAAGGTTAAAAAACTTATCGAGTTGCTTCAAGAATCAAATCTCAGCGAACTCGAAGTTACAGAGGGTGAGGACTCTGTGCGTATAAGTCGCAACACGTCGGTAGATTCGACAATAATTACTCAACAGACCTCGCCCGTGATACCCGCTTTCAGTGCTCCCCCACAAGAATCGCCACAAATAATAGAAGAAGAAGCTAACTACATCCGTTCGCCGATGGTAGGAAGTTTTTTCTCTGCGCCAGCGCCGGGAGCGCCTCCGTTTGTTTCAATTGGTAAATCTGTTATTAAAGGAAGTGTTGTCTGCATTGTAGAGGCAATGAAAATGATGAATCAGATCGAATGTGATAGAGAGGGAACGGTACTCGATATTTTAGTGGAAGACGGAGATCCGGTGGAGTTTGATCAGCCTCTTTTTAAAATTGTTTAAATAAATTACTGGAGCACAGGTGTTAGAAAAAGTTTTAATTGCCAACCGCGGAGAAATTGCGCTAAGAATCCTTCGCGCTTGTAAGGAGCTACGCATTAAAACTGTGGCCGTCCACTCAAAAATAGATGCAGCACTCAAGCACGTCAAACTTGCGGACGAGGCAATCTGTATTGGACCAAATTCCTCAGCTCAGAGCTATTTGAATATTCCAGCAATCATTAGCGCAATGGAAATCACTAATGCGAGCGCAGTTCATCCGGGCTATGGTTTTCTTGCGGAGAGTGCCGATTTCGCTGAAAGGGTTGAAAATAGTGGCTTCGTTTTCATTGGTCCCACAGCAAATGTAACCCGCATGATGGGAGACAAAGTGTCCGCCATTCAGGCAATGAAAAAAGCCGGAGTACCAACCGTTCCCGGCTCGGATGGCTCCATCGATGATGACTTTGAAAAAACCAGTGCTATTGCAGAAAAGATCGGCTATCCAGTAATCATTAAGGCGGCAGCTGGTGGTGGTGGCAAAGGCATGAGAGTCGCCCAAAATACTCCTCAATTGAAAACTGCTCTCTCACTGACCAGCAAAGAGGCCAAGCAAGCCTTTGGTAACGACACACTCTACATTGAAAAGTTTCTAAATAATCCACGACATATTGAAGTGCAAATTCTGGCCGATGGACAAGGTGGTGTAGTTCATCTAGGCGATCGAGATTGTTCTTTACAACGAAGGCATCAAAAAATACTCGAAGAGGCACCGGCACCTGGGATTCCTGAGGAATTGCGTAATCAGCTACATAAAAAGTGCGTAAACGCATGTGTTCAAATCGGTTATCGGGGCGCAGGAACTTTTGAGTTTTTATATCAGGACAATGAGTTCTTTTTTATTGAAATGAACACCCGAATTCAAGTTGAGCATCCCGTCTCAGAGATGATAACGGGCATCGACTTAGTGAAACAGCAGCTTCTTATTGCTAGTGGTCATCCCCTTAAGTTAAAGCAGAAGGATATAGTATTCCGAGGACACGCATTTGAATGTCGAATTAATGCAGAGCACCCTGAGACATTTGCTCCACAACCCGGAGTTATAAAGGCTTACCATGCGCCGGGAGGCAATGGAGTCCGCGTTGATTCACATATATACAATGGTTATAGCGTGCCGCCATACTACGATTCTTTGATCGGAAAAGTCATTACTTATGGTAGTGACCGCACGTCGGCTCTTGCGAGAATGACAACTGCGCTAGACGAGATGCTCATAGACGGGATAGAAACAAATATACCACTTCATGCTGACTTAGTTCGTGACCTAAATTTCGCTTCCGGCGGAGTTAGCATTCACTATTTAGAGGAAAAATTGCTGGGAAACTAAACCTCGAACAATGGCATGGATTCAAGCAAAATTCACTTGTAAAGAGAAAGATTTGGAACTAGTAGAAGAAGTACTCACTGCTTTTAAAGTTCTATCGATTACCATAAAAGACGCTGGCGACCAACCAATTCTTGATCAGATTTCAGGAGAGAGGCTCCTGTGGGATATTTGTCGCATCGAGGGTTTATTTACCAGCAAAGTAAATCAAGAGTTAGTCGCCAGACATCTAACGACAAAAGTTTCAAAACTGAGTATTTCATGGGAACTCCTTCAAGAGGAAGACTGGATCAATAGTTGGAAAAAGGAAGCCCAGCCATTTTGCTGTGGTGAATCCTTGTGGATTTACCCCAGCTGGTCAACCATAAGAAATGTTTCTTATCCCCATATCATCATCGACCCTGGGTTAGCTTTTGGAACAGGCGGTCATCCGACAACATTAATGTGTCTACAATGGCTGGAGAAGCAGAATTTATTTGGTAAGACGATTATAGATTATGGCTGTGGTTCCGGTATTCTAGGTATATCAGCAATTGTATTGGGTGCACACAAAGTGATAGCCATAGACAATGATCCTTTAGCTATTTCCGCAACACGAGAGAATGCCGCAAAAAATGGCGTAACACAAAAACAACTTTTCTGCTACCCCCCGGAAATGCTATCCCAAGATATCGAAGGCGATATATTAATTGCAAATATATTAGCAAAACCTTTATATAAGTTAGCTTCTCGTTTTAAAAAACTAACAAAGTCTCGCGGGATACTGTGTCTCTCCGGCGTGCTAGACACTCAAATATCATATATCCAAAAAGGCTATGAGAATGAGTTCCAATTTAAAAAATCAATTATCACAGAAGACTGGGCCCTACTAGAGGGTAAAAAAAAACTATAGCGAGTAAAGTATATAAATATCTACATTGAAAAACTTGTTTGTTATTCGTGACTATTTTCAACACAACTATCAGGTTATCATAAAGTTTTTAAGCTACTGAATGCGGGTAAACAATTTGTATCATATCGGACCATATAAAATCGAGAGTAGGACAATACTTGCTCCGATGGCAGGAATTACAGATATGCCGTTTAGGCGACTATGTCGTGAGCTTGGAGCAGGTTTAACTGTCTCTGAGATGGTGGCTTCAGATCCGAGCACTTGGAACACTACCAAATCTATGAATCGAACAAAATTTGATAAGAACTTAAGCAAAAGCTCGCTAAACATAGTTCAAATAGCAGGTGCCGATCCAAAGCTCATGGCGGCTGCAGCTCAGTATAACGTAGACCACGGAGCTCATATCATAGATATTAATATGGGATGCCCCGCTAAAAAAGTCTGTCGTAGAGCGGCCGGTTCCTCCTTGCTGAAAGACATACCCCTAATCAAAAGCATTCTTAAAGCCGTTACAAAGTCGGTTAACGTGCCGGTAATGTTAAAAATTCGTACCGGTTGGGACTCTACTTCCCGAAACGCGATGCAAGTTGCAAAAATAGCGCAAGATATTGGAATCTCCGCGCTCGCAATACACGGTCGTACTCGGGCATGCCGCTTCGTTGGAGAAGTAGAATACCAATCAATTGCTGAGGTAGCATCCTCAATTGACATCCCAGTATTCGCTAATGGAGACATAACGACACCCCATGAGGCTGGGGCAGTTATTCGTTTTACAGGTGCTGCTGCGGTAATGATTGGCAGGGCTGCTCGAGGTAATCCTTGGATATTTAGCCAAATTGAGTATTTTTTTGAGCACAAAAAACTGATGGGACCCCCATCAAATACCGCTTTTGCGGAGGCCATATTGAAACATATGAAGTGGGTTCACCAATTTTATGGAGAGTCAACTGGGGTCAAAATTTTTCGTAAGCACCTCAATTGGTATCTCCCAGAATCCCCCGATTTCACTCGTATTTTTAATACTCTGACTACCACCAAAGAACAGAAACAGGCTTTGAGTAGTTACCTAGGTCATCATAATAACAAAAGAGAAAAAGCAGCCTAATGCCTGACTCAGATCAAGAAAAAAAGAATTATTCCTTACTGAGAGAGAGTGCATCTAAATCGATAGAACGCTATTTTGAGGATTTGGACGGTCAAGGTGCCGTAGATTTGTATGCGTTGGTGATGGCAGAAGTGGAGCCACCAATGTTGCTCGCTGTAATGAAGTATAATCGACAAAATCAAAGTAAATCGGCAAAAATGCTCGGTATAAACCGAGCGACTCTCCGCAAAAAGCTAAAATACTATAATCTGATTTGAGGGAGATAACCCATGGTCTCGGGTAAAAAAAAAATTAGCCGTGCACTGATAACTGTATCCGATAAGACGGGAATCCTAAAATTGGCGAGTTTACTCTTGGATTACGGAATACAACTACTTTCAACTGCGGGGACATTTAAACTTATAAGCGACGCAGGCATACCTGTAATTGACGTCTCGGATTATACTGAGCTGCCAGAAATGATGGATGGACGCGTTAAAACATTGCATCCCCGAATTCATGGCGGGATCCTAGGTCGGCGTGGAACTGATGACGAAGTAATGACAAAATTTGGAATTACTCCAATAGACATGGTAGTAGTCAATCTTTACCCATTTTCTCAAGCAGTGGAGACAGACCATTGTTCAATAGATCACGCAATTGAAAATATTGATATTGGTGGCCCCGCATTGATACGAGCTGCAGCTAAAAATCATAATGATGTCGCCGTGGTGGTAGACGTAAGCGATTATGAGGAAATTACTGAGGAGTTAACACAAAATAATGGACATTTGTCATACCAGACACGCTATTCATTGATGACGAAAGCTTTTGCGCACACGACTGCCTATGACGGCATGATATCTAATCACTTCGCTGAACGTGACTTCAACAATGAGAAAATTCCGTTTAAAAGTACTTTCAGTTTCCAATATAAAATAAGACAAGGACTTCGATATGGGGAAAATCCCCATCAGGCGGCTGCATTTTATATTGCCGAAGATGCAAACGAATCGAGCATATCAGCTGCTCGCCAAATCCAGGGAAAGCAACTATCATTTAACAATATAGCAGACACCGACACAGCGCTTGAATGCGTGAAACAATTTGCTGAACCCGCATGCGTTATTGTAAAACATGCAAATCCGTGCGGCGTCGCTATCGCTGATAGTTTATATAATGCCTACAAGGCGGCTCACTCTACAGATCCTGAATCTGCTTATGGGGGAATAATAGCACTTAATAAAGAGTTAGATGAGATTACAGCGCAATCGATCATAGGAAATCAATTTCTAGAGGTTCTAATTGCGCCATCAATAACGTCTGAAGCGCTCAAAGTACTGAAAAACAAGGCAAATATAAGATGTCTACACTTTGCCGAAGCTAAACAGGCTCCTAAAATAGCATACGACTATAAAAAAGTGGGCGGAGGGTTGCTTGTTCAGGATTATGACTCTCATGTCCTGTCAGTCAAAGACATATCAGTAGTTACCGAGCGAGCGCCTACTGCAACCCAAATTCAAGACATGATTTTTACATGGAAGGTTGTAAAAATGGTAAAATCAAATGCGATAGTCTTCGCAAAGAATGGAAGGACACTCGGCATTGGAGCGGGGCAAATGAGCCGAGTTAATTCATCTCGCATTGCCCTCACCAAAGCTGAACAAGCTGGTCTTGAGGTGTCTGGAGCAGTAATGGCGTCGGATGCCTTTTTTCCTTTCCGAGATGGTATAGATAACGCTGCCAACGCAGGGGTTTCCTGCATCATTCAACCAGGAGGATCGAAGCGTGACGACGAAGTAATTTCAGCAGCAAATGAGCACAACATAGCGATGGTTTTCACAGCGATTCGACATTTCAGGCATTAAAAAACTGCCACAAACGCCTCCACTAGGCTGACTTGGTGTGCTCAAATGCAGCAAGAGCAAGTGCTCTGGAATTTTTCACATCCACAATCGGCCTAGGGTAATTGTCTCCCAATTTAATTCCAGCCGCATTAAGTGCCTCGGGAGAGGCCATCCAAGGCGCATGAATATCTTTATTTGAGAGACTTGAAAGTTGGGGAACGAAACGACGAATATATTTTCCTTCAGCATCAAATTTCTCACTCTGAGTAATGGGGTTAAAAATTCTGAAGAATGGTGCAGCATCGGTTCCGCAGCCTGCGACCCACTGCCAACCAGCACTATTGCTTGCAAGATCAGCGTCGACTAAACAATCCCAAAACCACCTCTGACCATAATGCCAATGAATCAATAAGTTTTTTACCAAGAAAGATCCAACCACCATTCGAACACGATTGTGCATGTACCCCGTCTCCCAAAGTTCTCTCATTCCGGCATCAATTAGTGGGAACCCCGTATTACCCTCTTCCCATGCTTTGAGATGAGAGACTTCCGAACGCCAAGGAAACTTATCAAATCGAGTCTGCAGGTTCTTCACGGGCAATTCCGGAAAATGGTACATCGTGTAATAAGAAAATTCTCGCCACCCTAGTTCACTCAAAAACATATCCAGGCTCTCCGCACTTTCAATCTTCTCCGAACTGTTTTTTGCCAAAAACCAAACCATATTTGGCGAAATCTGTCCAAATCGTAGGTAAGGAGATAGACGAGAAACCTTTGAATCGTGGGGGAAATTACGTCCTTCACGATAATCGGTTAACCGCTTCGACACAAAATCAGTAGCACACCTTAAAGCATTTTTTTCACCGATATCCCAGTGCTTCGATAACTTGAGGTGCCAATCAACATTTGGCAACAAATTTAGGTCCGTTAATGTACAGGCACCAAGTTTAAGGTCTGGAGCCGCATAACGGATGTCCTTTGGAATAGGGATAGGAGAACGGGGGGGTGGCATTGACAAACAGCCGCGTCGATAGTAAGGGGTGAACACTCGATAAGCCTCCCCATTATTTTTAAGAACTTGCCAAGGCTCCCAAAGTAAGCTGCCATTGGCAGTTAAAACTTCAATTCCATTGTCTATTAATCGTTGTTTTAATTTTGTATCTCTATTGATTCGCCATGGCTCATAACAGCGATTCCAGCATACACCATGGGCATTATATGCCTTCGCAAGTTTTGGTAAAAGTGTGAGGGCATCACCAGCGTAGAATCTGAGTAATCCGCCCAAAGATTCATCTAAGTCCCTCAGAGCGAAATTCAGCCACCAGCGACTCGCACCACCTAGCTTATGTATTCCTGAATTGACATCATCCAGAATATAAATGGGTATAATGAAGCCTCGCTGACAGGCTTCAGCAAAAGCAGGGTTATCTAAGATCCGTAAGTCTTGACGAAACCAAAAAATTACATGCGCTCGTGATGAATTCCCCATAGTTTCTTCCTCTCATTTCCAAAACATATGCACTTTCTGATGTCACTTATACGTCGCTGACTCCTCATTATTTCAAAATCTTTTATGAAAATTAACAGTTTATTTAGTTCAATAATTCTACCAGCCCCTATCACACTGAAATTATTTACTCTGATATACTTTTATGCGTAACCGGTGAGAGAGAATTCATGAAAGTTTTGATAGTAGGTGCGGGTGGCAGAGAGCACGCATTAGCGTGGAAGATCGTTCAAAGCCCGTTGGTTGAACACGTATACGTGGCACCAGGAAATGCTGGTACAGCGCAAGAAGATTGCGTCGAGAATATCGATATTAGATCAGATGACCTTACCAAGCTAGCCGATTTCGCTCAGCTTAAAAATATTGGGCTTACCATCGTTGGGCCGGAAAAACCGCTTGTTGACGGCATTGTTGATTTATTTTTAAGCCGCAATCTTAAGATTTTTGGACCGACGCAAGCGGCCTCACAGCTCGAGGGGTCAAAAGAATTTTCAAAAGCATTTTTAGTGCGAAATCAAATTCCCACAGCAAAGTACGAAAGTTTCTCAAGCGCAGAAAAAGCCATCCAGTATATTCAAGAAAATGGTACCCCCATCGTGATAAAAGCTAACGGACTTGCCGCTGGCAAAGGCGTAGTCATCGCCGATAACATGCTTGAGGCGAAAGAGGCTATCAACGACATGTTGGAGAGGAAAAGATTCGGAGAAGCCTCTCGTAAAATTGTTATAGAGGAGTTTTTAGAAGGTGAGGAGGCGAGTTTTATAGTAATGGTAGACGGAAAAAATATTTTGCCAATGGCTACAAGCCAAGACTATAAACGCGCTGGTGACGGCGATATCGGCCCTAACACTGGAGGTATGGGAGCCTGTTCGCCTGCAGCTGTAATAACTCCCGAATTACATCAACGAATCATCGACGAGATTATCTCACCGACTGTAAAGAAGATGGCCGACGAAGGTAATCCTTATTCTGGCTTTTTATATGCGGGTTTAATGATTTCAAAAACCGGAGCTCTCAACGTGGTTGAATTCAACTGTCGCTTTGGCGACCCCGAGGCACAACCCGTTCTCTTTCGGATGAAATCGGATCTAGCGGCTCACTGTTTAGCTGCCATTAATGGCCAACTACATGGAGAATCGGCAGATTGGGAAGCAAGAAATTCTGTCGGGGTTGTACTAGCGTCTAAAGGTTACCCCGAAAAATATAAGACAGGATCACAAGTCACAGGCATAAGCGGAGATCAGAAACAAACGGATAACGGATTAATTTTTCATGCGGGAACTACTTTAACAGACAACGTAATACGTACGAGTGGCGGTCGTGTTTTCTGTATAACTGCCTTAGGGAATAGCCAAGATGAAGCTCGTCTGAAAGCTTATGAGCTCCTCAAGCAGGTTGAATGTGACAACCTCTTCTGTCGGAAAGATATCGGTTTACGGAAAGACAAGGTACGTAAAAGCGTTACAGAAGTGTAAGCTGAGTCTTCTCAAACGTTCCTCTAGCCCACCTTCTGAGCCTCCTTGTTCATGATAACTCCAGTTATCTGGCTTACTAGCCAGCAATGAATAGGAGATTCAAACGTTCTCTTATGCTGCAGAAGTACAAGTGTTATCGTCTGTTCGTGTGGAAGATCATCTGGAAAACCCTTTCTTACGATTGGATATGTATTTTCCTCGATTGTGTGTCCATATCGGGCAGCAACCATAAGGCAGTTACTCCTGCTTATCGTCTCCATGGCTGTCATAAATTGTTTTGTGACTAACGCCTTGGTGCGCTTTCTACCTAGCTTACGAAGTGTTTTGTCAAAACGCGCATCTGTGCGGGCACTCACCCTTTTCGCGATTAAAAGATAATATTGAACGAAAGGATACTCCAGAATTTCATCTAAACTAATAGAATGCTGCTCCGCCAAAGGATGGCCCTCTCTCATCCAAATGGACGGACTATAGTTAACTAAATGAGTGGCCTCAATATCCATTCCGAGGGGTTTATCAATGTCAATGGCAAAATCAAGAATCCCCTCCGCAAGCTCTCGCTCTACTGAATCAGTATCGCTTGACACAGATAAGACCACTCCTGGGGCGACTACACTGAGTGACTCAATTAAGCGAGATACGAGAGAAATCGCAAAAAATTCTGGAACCGCTATTGTGATCTCCCCTACATGCGACGCTGGATCGAATACACCGACACTTATCATCGCTAAAATACCATCAAGCATCGCAGGTAAGCGAAGCTGTAAATCTTGTGCCTTTGGCGTTGCGACCAATTCATTCCCAGATCGCGTAAAAAGAGGATCGTCAAGTTGCTGCCTCAACCGCTGAAGTACTCGGCTCATAGCTGGCTGCGTTATGAACAACCTTTTTGCAGCTCTAGTTACACTACGCTCTTCGAGCAAAGCTTGAAGAGCGACTAACAAATTGAGATCTAAACGAGAAAGCTTTTGAAGATTCATTAGTCTGGACTCATGTATGACAAAAAAGCATGTTATTTTGTCAAAAGTATAACATTTTTATATATTGTATTGTTGCAAAAATTAGTATTTTATTGATATTTGCTATTTGAAATTCTGACTCTTACATAGTCGGATCCATAGCAACTTTTAATGTACAAATGTTTACTTCTTACGCTTAAGCTTTTTTGGCACAGGCTAGGTTCGAAACAACTCTTTGATTCTTGAACCGGGATCCGTAAAACGCATAAAAGCCTCACCAACTAAAAAAGCGTGCACATCATGCTCGCGCATGGATTCTACATTCTCCCGAGAATGAATGCCGCTCTCTGTAATCACCAAATAATTTTTAGGAATATGTGGCATCAATTCAAACGTAGTTTTCAATGTTGTCTCAAATGTATGGAGATTGCGATTATTAATGCCTATTAACGGATTGCGTAGCGTCAACGCTATATCAAGCTCTGCTTTGTCATGGACCTCTACCACAACATCCATATTTAAATTATTCGCCAATGCATAAAGATCCTCCAACGCCTCAGTCGACAAGATAGCTACAATCAACAAAATACAATCCGCCCCTAGAATTCTTGCCTCATAAACTTGATAAGGGTCGATAATAAAGTCTTTTCGCAATATAGGAAGGCGACAATGCGTCCGAACAGACTGCAAATATGTATCACTTCCTTTAAAAAAGGTTTCGTCGGTGAGTATTGACAAACATGCAGCGCCGCCATCTACATAACTCTGCGCTATTTCTATTGGGTCAAATTCTTCTCTGATCATACCAATACTCGGAGATGCGCGTTTAACCTCAGCAATGACGGCATCTCGACCTGATTGGATACAATCTTTCAAGGCAAAGTAAAATCCACGGATAGGAGGCGACTCATCAAGCTGCGCGACTAGCCTGTGCCGAGGGAATTCCGATTTTCGTGCTGCTATCTCAACTGATTTTTGATCAACGATCTTATTTAAAATTGTGCTCATAGCAGCCATAAACTTAACCCCTCTTTTTTATTCGGCAAGTTAAATCAAGTGAAATAAACTTTAATGATTTTTAAGCCCTTGAGTAAAGTCAACGAGTTGTGCAATTTTTGCGCTTGCCAAACCACTTGCAATAGTTTCCTTCGCTAAGGCAACACCGTCCGCCATATTTTTAACCGTTCCGGAAACATACAACGCCGCCCCAGCATTGAGAGCTATAATATCCCCCGCAGATTTCGCATACTTATGCTCTTGCTCTCCAAAAGAGTCCATGATAATTTTCACAGATTCTTTCGGGCATTTTACAGAGAGTCCTTCCAAGCTTTCATGTTTCATACCAAATTCCTGTGGTTTTAAAATGTAGTTATAAGTTTTACCACCGTCAAATTCCACAACCTCAGTATCCTTAACTATACTTATTTCATCAAGACCATCTTCGGAATGCAGCACCATCACTCGTTGTGCACCCAACTCACCCAGCACTCTGGCTACTGGCACGCAGAGCTCTCTGGAATAGACACCGATTAATTGCCTTCTGCTTCCCGCAGGATTAGTCATCGGTCCAAGGATATTAAATATCGTCCTCAAGCCTAACGCCTTTCTCGCTACGGCCGCATGACGCATCGCAGGATGGTGCACAGGCGCAAACATAAATCCGATACCTACGTTTTTGACGCACAAACTTACTTGTTTCGGAGACAAGTTTATATTGACCCCTGCCTCTTCCAAAACATCAGCTGCACCGCTGTTACTTGTAACAGAGCGATTGCCATGCTTCGCAACCTTTACACCTGCTGCAGCAACTACGAAGCTAGTTGCCGTAGAAATATTGAATAAATTAGCTCTATCCCCTCCTGTGCCAACTATATCTACTACATCTAAACCACTCACATCTACTGGAACAACGAGTTCTCGCATTACCTGAACCGCGCCCTTTATTTCCTCAACAGTCTCATTTTTTACACGCAATCCCACTAAAAAAGCACCGATCTGAGCATCTTCGGCATTACCATTCATAATGTGTTGCATCACTCCTTTCATCTCATCTGAAGTTAAATCTTGGCCAATCACAATGCGCGCAATTGCCGTTTTGAGATCCATCACGAGTTCTCCAAGAAATTTTTTAATAGCGCATGGCCATGCTCTGTAAGAATCGACTCCGGATGAAACTGAACTCCCTGTACCGAGTAATCTCGATGCTTAAACGCCATAATTTCATCATCCTCTCCAGTTGAACATCTACTCCAAGCGGTGACCTTCAAACAACTGGGAAAAGTACGCCGATCTACCACTAAAGAATGGTAACGCGTCGCCAATATAGGCGTATCAAGTCCATCGAAAACGCCCTCTCCTGTATGGTAGATCAACGAAGTTTTTCCATGCATAACCTGTCTTGCTCTCACGACAGCACCTCCCATCGCCTGAGCGATACTTTGGTGGCCTAGACATATACCAAGAATAGGGAAAACACCTGCGAACTCCCGAACCACCTCCATCGAAATTCCTGCTTCATCAGGAGTGCAAGGTCCGGGGGATATAACAATTTTTTCTGGATTCATATTTTTAATATCATTAATAGTGATCTCATCATTTCGATAAACGTGCACTGTCGCCCCTAACTCACTCATATATTGAACGACGTTATATGTAAATGAATCATAATTATCCAACATAAGAATCATGAATTTTCCCTGCATTTGCCATACCTGCGGCTTTTATGATCGCTTTTGCTTTGTTCATAGTTTCTTGCCACTCCATCTCGGGATCAGAGTCTGCTACCACTCCGCCTCCCGCTTGAACATAAATAGTGTCATCCTTTATCACCGCCGTTCGAATCGCAATGGCAGTATCAACATTGCCATTCCAACCAATATAACCGATAGCTCCTCCATAGATATTCCTCTTTACAGGCTCGAGCTCATCGATGATTTGCATTGCGCGAATCTTTGGAGCGCCACTTAACGTTCCAGCAGGTAAAGTTGCTCGGATAATGTCAAGTGGTCCTAGCTCGGGCTTTATTTGCCCAACAACATTTGAGGTAATATGCATGACATGTGAATATCGCTCAACAACCATCTTCTCAGTAACATCGACACTTCCAGATAAACTTACCCGTCCCACATCATTACGACCCAGATCAATGAGCATTAAATGCTCTGCTAACTCTTTTGGATCCGAAAGCATTTCCTCCTCTAATTTTTCGTCTTGGAACCTGTTTTCGCCGCGAGGTCTAGTTCCAGCTATTGGTCGAACAGTCAACACGCCATCCTCTACTCTAGCTAAAACTTCCGGCGACGAACCAACTATTTGGCAGATTTCTAATTGAAGATAGTACAAATAAGGGGATGGATTAAATAGTCTCAGCGCTCGGTAGAGATTAATTGCTGGAGCAGAAAATGGTGCGGATAAACGTTGTGATGGCACCACTTGCATAATATCTCCGGCGACAATGTACTCCTTTGCTCGTTTAACAGCCGCTATATAGTCAGTTTTCTCAAAACTAGAGATAAAATCCACTGATGGATCACCATCTAAATTAAGTTCTGGAAGTTTTGGGATGGGAAGTTTCATTCGCCCTTGTAATTCGTCTAAACGAGTGGTTGCTTTAACCAGAGCATCGCACTCGGCTGGATCAGCATGCACAATAATAAAAAGCGTTCCCTTAAGATTATCAAAAACAACGATCTCATTAGAATCCATTAGAAAGATATCAGGAAGTCCAAGAGCATCGTGTGGAGTAGACTTTGACAAAATAGGCTCTTCATAGCGCACAGTATCATATCCAAAGTAGCCCACCAGTCCGCCACAAAAACGAGGCAAATTAGGTAGTTCAGGTACCCTAAAAGACTTGCGAAAAGCCTCCACTTCAGATAGTGGATCTTTTGTTTGGTAACTACTGCTGCACTTCCCATTGCGAGTTATCTTCACACGATATCCCGAAATCATCATAGTAGTTTCTGATCGCAACCCAATGAGGGAGTATCTTCCCCATTTTTCACCGCCCTGCACCGATTCAAAAAGATAGGAATTCTTATTGTTGGCCAGTTTTAAATAGATAGTGAGGGGAGTCTCAAGGTCAGCAACCACTTCACGTACAATCGGAACTCGGTTATATTTTGATTTTGTGTAGCTCTCGAATTCTCTGGGATTCACCTGATCCACCTCACCGAAGGTAAAAGACTATACATTGTGAAAGGAGACAAAAAAAGATCTCTAACACGAGATTCTCCTCAATAAAAGGGGGCCAAAAGTTTAACAATGCTAAATTTACAAGTCACCTTTGAACAAAGTTTTCACTATTTCAGTCTCACCGCCTGCTCAAGCGCAGCACGCATCTGTAATATAACCTCAGAATAGTCTTGTGACCCAAAGATTGCAGAACCGGCGACAAACATATCCGCCCCAGCAGCTGCTACATCTGCAATATTTTCTAAACAAATTCCACCGTCAACCTCTAAAAGAATATCCCTATCACTGGAGTTAATAAGGTCTCTTACTAAACGGATCTTATTCAGTATATGGGTAAGAAACCTCTGCCCACTAAATCCTGGGTTGACGGACATAAGCACGATGATATCTAAACGATCTAGCAACCAATCAAGTATTTCTAAACTGGAACCCGGATTAAAAACCAGTCCCGCTTTGCAACCTAATTCATTAATTAACTGTAAAGATCGGTCAACATGATCTGAAGCCTCCGGATGAAAAGAAATATATGTTGCGCCAACATCGGCGAACATACGAATCATTTCATCAACGGGCCGAACCATAAGGTGAACATCAATTGGAGCAGTTACCCCTGCTTTTCTGAGGGCCTCGCACACCATTGGACCTATACTCAAATTTGGCACGTAATGATTATCCATCACGTCGAAGTGTATAACGTCCGCTCCCGCTGACAACACTGATTTAACTTCAGCACCAAGACAAGAAAAATCCGCCGCCAAAATTGATGGTGCAATTATGTAACGATCCATAAACTCCTCACAAAAACAAAAAAGCTCTAACTAAGAAAACCTTACTTCACTCCCCGCTTATGGTGCGAGAGTTAAGCTTTTAATAACTGCAATCACCTGCCCCGATGCGCCAAACAGGATGTTTCATGGCTAATAATGTCATCACAAAAGGTCTATTACTTTAGCAGTTATACTCGGAACCTCAATGCTAATTTACTAACAATCAGAAGACTTCATCGAAATACACGCTTTGCGTTAGTTACGATATTTGCCAAATTGATACTGTGCTGTAGCGTTTCCCATTGTTTACCCCCGCTACTTGGGAAGAAATCATACATACTCTACGCGAGTCTTAAATAATTTAACCTTCTCAAGGATGAGTTTAAAGAAATCGATGAGACTCGCTCTTGCAATCCCACAATGGCGCGATATTATTCCGATCTACCATTTTTACAATCCGATTTGGAGTTTAAAAAAAAGTGAAAAGCCTATGTGTTGTCATGGATCCCATTGAGATGGTCAACTTTGCTAAGGATACCACTCTTGGTCTACTGATGGCTGCCCAACGGGCAAATTTCCAATTGTTCTACACGTTACAAAATCAGTTATTTATGAGGGATAGTGAGCCTTTTGCCGAGATGCGGCCGCTCAAAGTATTCGACAATTCAAATCTTTGGTACTCTTTGGGGGCGTCTCAGTCGAGGCCACTATCGGAGCTCAACGTCGTACTCATGCGGAAAGACCCTCCATTTGATAATGAGTACCTCTACTCAACTTATATTTTAGAAGCCGCTGAAAAGCGTGGTTGCCTGGTGACGAATAGACCTAGCTCTCTGCGAGACTGTAATGAAAAAATATTCGCAACTCATTATCCCGACTATACTCCACCGCTATTAGTAAGTAGTGATCAAAAGCGTCTGAAAGAATTTGTTATAAAGCATAATGATACCGTTTTGAAACCTTTGGATGGCATGGGGGGCAGTTCGATCTTTAGAGTAAAATTAAACGACCCTAATTTAAATGTAATTCTAGAAACTCTCACTAAAAATGGTCATCAAACGATCATGGCTCAGAGTTACATCCCTCAGATATCGGCTGGTGATAAACGGATCCTAATCGTGGGCGGTGAGGTTGTGCCTTACTGTCTGGCTCGAGTTCCGACCAAAAATGATTTCCGCGGCAATCTGGCGGCTGGTGGCAAGGGAATCGTTCAACCTCTCAGTGCAAGAGACCATTGGATAGCGAGTCAAATCGCCGCGAGTTTGGTATCGCGGGGTCTTCTCTTAGTAGGCCTCGATATTATTGGGGATTTTTTAACAGAAATTAATGTTACGAGCCCGACGTGTGCAAGAGAGATCGAACGAGGAACAAATTTGCAAATTTGTGATCAGTTTATTGAGGCGTTAGAAAAACAACTTTTTGAAAAAAAAGAAAGGTAATTTAAATTTTAAATTTAGATTTCTAAAAACATAGTATATTTGCACTTGAGTTTTTCGAAACAAACCCTCATATTGATACTATGGATAATGCTAAAAGCGACTTTCCCAGCCTTAAGAATCATTTTCTTCTTGCTATGCCTGGACTCAAAGACCCCCACTTTTCTCAGGCGGTAGTATACATATGCGAACATAGCGAGGAAGGCGCAATGGGCTTAGTTGTCAATAATCAGATGGATATCCCCGTCAAGGCCATTTTCGACCAACTTCAACTTGAGTACTCTGATATAACGAGCACTCCTCTTATTTTTTTTGGCGGTCCTGTGCAACGAGATCGTGGTTTTATTTTGCATCAGAACTGTACCCAAAAATGGGAATCAACTATAGAAATATCAGAAGACATTAGCCTGACGGCCTCAAAAGACATTCTAAGCGATATCGCTCTAGGTCATGGGCCGGAACATTCGTTAATAACCCTTGGTTATTCTAGCTGGGCGCCAGGTCAGCTAGAAGAGGAGCTGGTCCGAAATAGCTGGCTCACAGTTCCAGCCGACTCAGCAATTATTTTTAATACTGAATGTGAAAACAGAGCTCGTGCTGCTGCCTCCTCTATCGGCATAGATATGAATAAGCTCTCTTTTATCTCTGGCCATGCCTAGAGATGCCCGTTGTCAGGCATTAATTGGTTTTGACTTTGGACTCAAACGGATAGGTGTTGCCACTGCAAATATTACTGCCAAGATTGCAACACCGCTAATTGTTTTAAATGCAAAAAATGGAGTGCCTGACTGGCGCTCTGTGTCGCGTATTATCGATGAGTGGTCTCCTGATTTGTTAGTAATCGGCCTACCACTCAACATGGACGATTCAGACGGTGAACTAAGTGGTCGAGCAAAAAAATTTGCTCGACAGCTTTCAGCAAGATTCAATAAACGTGCCGTCATGGTAGACGAAAGATTATCGAGCCATGAGGCAACAAAATTCCGGCCCAGCGGGAAACTCGATGATTTAGCTGCAGCTTTTATTCTTGAAACATGGCTCAATGCGCCCTCTTCAGCATCCAACCCCTAACCGAACATGGTGCTTGATTTTTCGCGAACTTCACTAATGAATACATTTTGCGACAAACTTGCGTAACAGCCTAATTCCTAGATCCAACTATAGAGTATTCAGGCTACCATGACATTAATAACAGAACGTGTTGAGCGGGTAAGAGAACGTATCACGAGCGCGGCTCAACTAGCTGGGCGAGAGGTTAGTGAAATTAAACTACTAGCGGTCAGCAAAACAAGGAGTGCTG
>MDTC01178811.1_pt1 | contig 30787 bp, 36 predicted proteins | sample 811181 | NCBI WGS metagenome assembly MDTC01 (sample SAMN05326644, study PRJNA326480) | marine metagenome | isolation source: seawater | place: Pacific Ocean: North | collected 2011 | reverse complement strand
GGCCCGCCACGAACACCGGCCCGCCACGAACACCGGCCCGCCACGAACACCGGCCCGCCACGAACGCCGGCCCGCCACGAACGCCAGCCCGCCACGAAGGCCGCCCCGCCACGAACGCCGCCGCTGCACTTGACCGCCCCGCCCCAATCCACTAGACGTCCCCCTCTCGAAACCGCATACCCACTCCGGGGAGCGGCCCTCCCGGGCCTGCTCCCCTTTTTGCTGAGCACCCCGTGGACCCCATCGCGCTGCGCACCTCCGTCCGGGACATCGTCGAGTCCGCCGTAGAGCGGCTCGGCTACGACCTCGTGGCGGTCGAGTGGACCGGCAACCCTGCCGGGCGTGCCGTGCTGCGGCTGTCCATCGACCAGCCGCCGGGCGTCGGCGGTGGGGTGAGTGCTGGGGACTGCGCCAAGGTCAGCCGGGCGGTCGAGCCCCTGCTGGACGCCGCCGATCCCGTGAAGGGCAGCTACATCCTCGAGGTGAGCAGCCCCGGCATCGAGCGTCCGGTCCAGCGCCTCGCCGACTTCCAGCGCTTCGTCGGCTACCGCGTCCGGGTCCGCCTGGAGCCCGGCCCGCCGCGTCGTCGCTTCACCGGCGAGATCGCGGGCACGCGGGACGAAGACGTCCTCGTCACGGTCGACGGCGAGGAGCACGCATTTTTCGTGGACACCATCGAACGGGCGCACCTGGACCTGACCCTCGAAGAGTTCGAGGCGCTCGGCCAGCAGGGCGCGCCCACCATCAAGCCGGAGGACAGCGATGATCACCAGTGACCTGGAGCGTCTGGTCGATGCGATCACCCGGGAGAAGAACATTCCCCGGGACGTGGTCATCGAGATCCTGGAGAGCGCGATCGTCGCCGCGGCCCGTCGCAAGTACGGCATGACCCGCGACATCGAGGCCATGTACAACGAGGAGCTCGGCGAGGTCGAGCTGTTCGAGTACCACACCGTCGTCGAGGAGATCGAGGACGAGGACATCGAGATCGAGCTGGAGGAGGCCCGCGAGCTGGACCCCGACTGCGAGATCGGCGACTCGCTCGGCATCCTCATGGAGATCGACGACCTCGGCCGCATCGCCGCGCAGACCGCCAAGCAGGTCATCATCCAGAAGATGCGCGACGCCGAGCGCGAGCTCGTGTTCAACGAGTTCAAGGACCGCAAGGGCGAGCTCATCACCGGCATCGTGCGCCGCTTCGAGAAGGGCAACATCATCGTCGACCTCAACCGCGCGGAGGCCATCCTGCCCCGCCGCGAGCAGGTGCCGACGGAGACCTACCGCCCCGGCGACCGAGTCCAGGCCTTCGTGCTCGACATCACCCGCGCCACCCGGCAGCCCCAGGTCGTGCTGTCCCGGACCCATCCGGGCCTGCTCATGAAGCTGTTCGAGATGGAGGTGCCCGAGATCTACGAGGGCATCGTCCGGATCGAGGCCTGCGCCCGTGAGCCGGGCCACCGCGCCAAGATCGCCGTCTCCAGCATCGACCCCGACGTCGATCCGGTGGGCGCGTGCGTCGGTCTCAAGGGCTCCCGGGTCCAGGCCGTCGTGGGCGAGCTCCGCGGCGAGGCGATCGACATCATCCCCTGGCACCCGGACCCGGCCCGCTTCATCGTGCACGCGATCGCGCCGGCCTCGGTCAGCCGCGTCTACATCGACGAGTCCACCCACACGATGGAGCTCATCGTCCCCGACGATCAGCTCGCCAAGGCGATCGGTCGCCGCGGTCAGAACGTGCGGCTCGCCGCCCAGCTCACCGGCTGGCGCATCGACATCTTCTCCGACTCCAAGCACGCCGCCATGCTCGACGATGCCCGTGACGAGATCGGCCGCATTGCGATCATCGACGATACCCAGGTCGAGTACCTGGTCGGCGCGGGCTTCCAGACGGCCCAGGAGGTCGCAGACAGCGACGCTACCGAGATCGCGGCCATCCTCGGCATCGACGAGGAGGCCGGTCAGCAGATCGTCGACGCGGCGGACGAGGTCGTCGGCCAGCTGATCATGGAGGAGGCTGCGCGTCGCCGGGGCGAGGACGAGGGCTCTGACGACGACGGGCACGACGACGACGGCGGCGACACCGAGGACGATGTCGACACCGACGACGGCGGCGACACCGACGATGGTGGCGCCGAGGACGACCTCCCCGAAGAGCTGTAGTCCCAGGGAACGGGTGGTGGATCGTGGGTCGCAAGGGCCATCGAGGATCGGAGCCCGAGACCCCGTCGGCACGCCCGGCGGGGCCCCAGCGGACCTGCGTCGGTTGCCGTGACAAGGGCGGCTCGGACGAGCTGATCCGCCTGGTGCGCCATCCGGTCCAAGGGATCGTGGTGGTCGACCTGCCGGGCAAGCTCCCCGGACGCGGCGCCTGGATCCACCCTCGCGCGGCCTGTGTGACCCCACTCACCAAGAAGGCGGGTCGACTGGGTCACGCCCTGGGGGGTCCGGTCGAGACGAAGGACCTCGCGGAGGTCATCCAGGAGGCGCTTCATCGTGCTGCACTCGATGGGGTGAGCATGGCTGCGGCATCAGGCTCCCTGGTCGGCGGCCACGACAAGCTCGTCAGCGAGATCCTGGCGGGCGCCGTTCGGCAGGTCGTCCTGGCGGACGACGCGAGTCCGCGCACGGTGCAGTCCCTGCGCACGGCGGCCGACCGCGCCCGCGAAGAGGCGGAGGAGGCGGGCGAACGCGTACACGACGTCATCTTCGTGACCCTGCCGATCGGCCGGGAGGCGCTCGGGACCCGAACGGGGCGGGGCGCTCGGGCTGCGCTGGGGGTCCGTCCGACCCGCGGCTCGGCCTTCCTGCGCCGCCAGTTGCGCCGCTTGCGAGACCTGGGTTAAGGCCGACGCCGCGCGGGACGGAGCCTCCCAACGGTGACGAATCGCGCCCCCTGAACGGGTCGGATCGTCGCCGCATGGCACCGACCCGGTCTGCTGGGATACGGGCCGCGGGCGCGTTCACCACGCGTCTGGGGCCGCATCGCGGCTCACCTGTGGCGCCGTCTTCCCGGCGTCCTGCGAGCCACCAAGAGTCTTCGTCGTCCATGACGGCCACAGGGGTTCATCCCTCTGTCCGAAAGGGGTTTCATGTCAAAGAAGGACCTCCTCGAGCGCATCTCCCGCAGCGGGACCAGCACGTCCCGCTCGGCACCCACCACGTCGGGCCGTTCTGAGCCCGGCGAGCGCTCGTCGACCACCAAGCGCGTCTCCCGTCGCGTGGTGCGTCGTCGTCCTGCATCGGGCAGTGCTGAAGCGAGTCCTGCCGCCACCCCGCGCCGTCGTCGCGTCGCCGTGGATGACGAGGCCGCCGCTCGCGCGGCCGAGGCCGAGCAGAAGGCCGCCGCAGAGCGCGAGGCCGAAGAGGCCCGCCAGCGCGCCGAGCTCGAGAAGGCTGCCGAGGCCAAGCGTGAGGCTGAAGCCAAGGCGAAGGCCGAGGCCGAGGCGCGCGCCCAGGCAGAGGCTCAGGCGAAGGCCGAGGCCGAGCAGCGTGAAGCCGCCGCGGCCAAGGAGGCGGAGGCCAAGGCCGCAGCCGAGGCTGCCGCCGCCGCTCCTGCCGAAGCTCCCGCCGCACCCGTCGAGGCTCCGGAGCCCGTGGCTGCCAAGGCCGACCCTGCTCCTGCCGCGGAGCCGGCGGCTGCCGCTCCGGCGGAGCCGGCGAAGGAACCGGCGCCTCGCGAGGACACCGCCCGCTTCACCGGTCTCGGTGCCGCGGTCGTCAAGCCCCCGCCCGGCTACGACCCGACGAACCCCGAGGCCTGGCGCCGCCGGATGGAGGCCCAGAACGCCGGTCCCGGCCCGCGCGGTCGCGTCGGCGGAGCCCCGCCCGCCTCTGGGGACGACGCCGCGAACCGTCGCGGTCGCCGTCGCGTCGCTTCCGGTGGCTCCTTCGACAACCGCCGTGGCCGCAAGTCCGGTCCTGGCGGTGGCGCCGGAGGCGGTCGTCGTGGCAAGTCCCAGGTGCCCGGTGACATGCTGCGCCGCAGCAAGCGCGGCCGCCGCAAGGGCCCGCCCGGCTCCAGCACCGTCGCGATGAAGGCGGAGAAGCGCAAGGTCCGGATCGACAACGTCATCTCGGTCGGCCAGCTGGCCCACGAGATGGGCCTCAAGGCCACGGTCCTGATCCGCTCCCTCATGGAGATGGGCTCCATGGTCACGGTCAACCAGATGCTCGACTTCGAGACCGCCACCGTCGTGGCGTCGGAGTTCGACTACGAGACCGAGAACGTGGGCTTCCAGGAGGACAAGATCCTCCAGCACTTCGCGGTGGAGGAGGAAGACGAGGATCTGCAGCCCCGTCCCGCCGTCATCACCATCATGGGCCACGTCGACCACGGCAAGACCACCCTGCTCGACACCATCCGCGAGGCGCGGGTGGCCAAGGGCGAGGCCGGCGGCATCACCCAGCACATCGGTGCCTACCAGGTGGACTGGAACGGTGAGACCATCACCTTCCTCGATACCCCGGGTCACGCCGCGTTCACCAGCATGCGCGCCCGCGGCGCCGAGGTGACGGACATCGTCGTCCTGGTCGTCGCCGCTGACGATGGCGTGCAGCCCCAGACGGTCGAGGCGATCAACCACGCCAAGGCCGCCGAGGTCCCGATCATCGTCGCCGTCAACAAGATGGACAAGGCCGGCGCCAGCGCCGAGCCGATCATGCAGGAGCTCTCCCAGTACGGCCTGGTGCCGGAGGACTGGGGTGGTGACGTGCAGTTCGTGCCCATCTCCGCCCTCAAGAACGAGGGTATCGATGACCTGCTCGAGTCCATCGCCCTGCAGACCGAGGTCCTCGAGCTCGGGGCCAACCCGGATCGTCCCGCGGAGGGCACGGTCATCGAGGCCAAGGTCGAGCGTGGCCGCGGCGCCGTGGCGTCGGTCCTCATCCAGAAGGGCACGCTCAAGAGCGGTGACAACGTCGTCCTCGGCAGCGCCTTCGGTCGCGTCCGCGCCATGGTCGACCACCGTGGCAAGCGCATCAAGACCGCCGGCCCCAGCACCCCGGTGGAGCTGTTCGGCATCTCCGAGGTGCCCTCGGTCGGTGACGTCTTCACGGTCGTGAAGACCGAGAAGGACGCCCGCGCCGTCGCGGATCACCGCGCCGAGCAGAAGAAGCAGGCCAGCTTCGCCAAGCAGACCCGCGCCACTGCCGAGGATCTGTTCGCCGCGGCCGCCCAGGAGCACCGCGAGACCCTCATGCTCGTCCTCAAGGGCGACGTGCAGGGCTCGGTCGAGGCGCTCAAGGGTGCGCTGGAGAAGATGGAGATCGACGGCACCGAGCTGCGCCTGCTGCACTCCGGGGTCGGCAACATCAACGAGTCCGACGTCAACCTCGTCACCGCGAACGGCGGCCTCCTCCTCGGCTTCAACGTCAAGGTGGACGCCAACGCCCGCAAGCTCGCGGACGAGGTCGGCGTCAAGCCCGAGCTGTTCGAGGTCATCTACGGCCTGCTCGACCGGGTCGAGGCCGCGCTCAACGGTCTCGTCGAGCCCGAGTACGAGGAGGTCCGCAAGGGCTCCGTCGAGGTTCGCGCCATCTTCAAGATCAGCCGTATCGGCACCATCGCCGGTTGCTACGTGACCGACGGCGTCGTTGGCCGGAACAACAAGGTCAAGGTCATGCGCGACGGCAAGATGATCTGGGAAGGCGGCATCGGCTCCCTGAAGCGCTTCAAGGACGACGTGCGCGAGGTCAAGTCTGGCTACGAGTGCGGTATCGCCCTCGACGGCTTCAACGACCTGGAAGAGGGCGACATCTTCGAGGTGTACGCCATGGAGCAGGTCAGCGCCTGATCCGATGGCCAAGGACGTGTTCATCGGAGTCCTGAAGGCCACCATCGTGGTGCCTGGTGCGCGATCCCTCAAGGATCGCCGCCAGGCGCTTCGTGCGATGAGGGACCGGATCCGCAGTCGCTTCAACGTGACGTTCCACGAGCTCGGCAGCGAGCACCCCGGCCAGCAGGAGATCGTCTGCACGACCGGCGGAAACGATGGATCCGTGGTACGCGAAGTCATGGATTCTGTCCGTCACTTCATCGAGCGGGCGCCAGATGCGTACGCGGCTATGATCGACGTGGACGTGTTCCCCTGGCATCCTGAGCCTGTTTGGACGGATGATCTCGACGGCGAGGAGATCGATCATGGGTGAGCTGGCCAGGCAACGGCGCGCGCGGGACCTCTGGATCTCCCGCGGACACCTGTGGGCCCTCTCGGTGGGCGTGGTGCTCCTCGCGGTGTGCAGCTTCTTCGTCGGCATGGCGCTGGCCCGCTCGGCGCCGGCCTCGGCGAGCGCTCCCGCTCCGGAGGCCGGGTTCTCCGCTCCAGAGGAGTCGCTGGTCGACCTGCTCGCCCGCGTGGACGCCCGGGCGGTGGCTCAGGACGGCGTGGACACCCTGACCTTCCCCGACACGCTGACCGGCGTGGCCGAGGACCCGGGTGTGCCGCTCCCCGGCGCCGAGTCCGATGGTGGCGCGGTGGTCGCCGCCGGTCAGGTGGGCCTGCGCCCGATGGATCTCGTGCTGACGCTGTCCGACGCGGACGACGCCCGAGCCCTGCAGGACGCGCTCGCGGTCGAGGGGTTCGAGTCGCGCCTGGTCGAGGGTGAAGACGAGGTCGCGCTGGTGATCGTCGGGGGCGAGGACGTCGAGGCGGCCCGGGCCACCCGCGCCGCCCTGCTCGATGCGCTGGGCGCGATGGACCGCAGCGTGCCGGTCGCCCTGCGCAGCCGCGCGGAATGACCTCGCTCCGCCGGAGTGCGGGCGGAAATCTCGGGCCATTCTCCACGTTGGGAACTGTGAGCTAGGACCTCCCCGATGCGGGGGAGGGGACGATGGCCGAGGATATCTCGCCGTTCTGGGCCGGTGCGCGGCGGCTGGCGGGCAGGGTCGATCTGGAAGAGCTGGCCACCTGGGCTGGAGGCTGGCGCGCGCTGGAGCGCTGCGGCGTGGCCGAGCTGGAGGCGCTCGGCGTGTCCCAGCATCTGGCGCGGGAGTGGCTGGAGCGCCCGGCGGAGCAGACCCTGGGGCTCGCAATCACGAGGGCAGACGCGGACTATCCGGCCCGACTCGGGCTCCTGCCCGACGCGCCACCCGTCCTGTGCGTGGAGGGGGACCCGACCGTGCTCGCCGCGTGCTGTGTGGGCGTGGTCGGCACCCGGGCGTGCACGCCGTATGGGGCGGCCGTCGCGCGCCACCTCGGGGGGGCGGTCGCCCAGCGCGGTGGCGTCGTGGTCAGCGGCCTGGCCCGGGGGATCGACGGCCACGCCCACCGCGCCGCCCTCGACGCCGGGGCTGGGACCACCGTCGCCGTGCTGGGTCACGGCCTGGGCTGCACGTCCCCGCGCAGCCACACCGCGCTGCGCCGGGCCATCGTCGAGCAGGGCGGGGCGGTGGTCAGCGGGCTGCCGGACGAGTTCAACCCTACCCGGTGGTCGTTCCCGCAGCGCAACCGCTGGATCGCCGCCTTGTCCGTCGTGGTCGCGGTGATCGAGGCGCCGCTCAAGAGCGGGGCGCTGATCACCGCGGCGGAGGCGGCCTCGCTCGATCGCCCGGTGTTCGCGGTGCCCGCCGCGCTCGGCGTCACCTCCAGCGCGGGCTGCCTCTCCCTGCTCGCGGACGGCGCCCGCTGCATCCACGACGTCGACGCCTTCGCCGACGAGGTCGTGGGTGCGCTCGACCCTCAGCTGATGCTCATCGACCCCCTGCTGGAGCACCTCGGAACCGGTGCAGTGCCCTCGGAGATCGCCCGACGTGCGGGCATGCCGGTCACCGACGTGCTGGCGAAGCTGGCGCGGCTCGAGGTACGTGGTGACGTGGTCCGGCTGCCGGGCCAGCGATTCGTGCCGTCCCGAGGTTCCTGATGCTCCCGCTCCGCGTTCGCCTGACCGGTCCCGCCACCCGGTTCGCCTACCTGTTGCGCGACTTCGGACACTTCGACGAGACCGAGCTCGCCCAGCTCTTCGTCGAGGCGGCCGGTGAGGCCGAGTCGAGCGAGGAGCGGGTCATCGATCTGCCCACCCTGCGCCAGCTGGCCGCACGCCAGCTCTTCGCCCGCGGCGCTCAGGAGCTGTCCGACGGGGAAGGGATCCTGGCCGAGGACTGGCCGCTCCTGTTCTCGTGAGGATCGACGAGCGAATCGAGGCGTTCGAAGAACACCTTCGCGCCGAGCGAGGCATGTCGGAGCACACCCGTCGCGCCTATCGCCACACCCTGCTCCGCTTCGCCGAGTCCCTCGACCCCGTCGACCTCGACGCGGCCACCGCCCTGAACTGCCGCACGTTCCTCGTCCAGGTGGGCCAGGGGCGCAAGGCGGCCACGGTGAGCCGTCACGTCGCCGCCCTGCGGACCTTCTTCCGGTGGCGCCAGCGCGAGGGCGCCATCGACGCCTCGCCCGCCGAGCGGCTGCGCGGTCCCCGGGTGGGCCGGGGCTTGCCCCACGTTCCCGGCGAGGTCGCGGTCGCCGAGGTGCTCGACGGGATCGCCAGCCCGCGCGATCGCGCCCTGGCCGAGCTCCTGTATGGCGCGGGTCTACGGGTCAGCGAGGCGGCGGCCCTCGACTGGGAAGACGTCGACCTCGGGCGCGGGGTGGTCCAGGTGCGTGCCGGCAAGGGCAACAAGGCGCGCCAGGCCGTGATCGGGCCGCCGGCGATCGCCGCGTTCCAGGCCTTGCGCGACGCGGGGGTCACCGGCGCTGTCTTCCGCAACCGCAGCGGCGGACGTCTCACCGTACGCTCCATGCACCGAGTCATCCGAAAGCTGGGCTTGCAGGCAGGGGAGGGCGGGTTGCACCCCCACGCGCTCCGCCACGCCTTCGCCACCCACCTCCTCGACCACGGCGCGGACCTGCGCGGCATCCAGGAGCTGCTGGGCCACGCGTCCCTGTCGACGACCCAGCGCTACACCCACGTCAGCACCCAGGCGCTGCGCGACGTGCACCGCAAGGCCCACCCCCACGGCTCCGTCGCCAGCCCGCGTCGGTCCGCGTCGGCATCGCGTGAAGACGACCACCCCGACGACCACGACACCGGCGAAGATCGCCGATCGGGTTAAGGCCCATGGCCGCGCGGCACCCGGATGGCCGCCAGGAGCACAGATGCCGAACGTGGTCGTGGTTGGCGCCCAGTGGGGCGACGAGGGCAAGGGCAAGGTGGTCGACGTGTTGTCCCGTACCGTGGACGCGGTCGTCCGCTTCCAGGGCGGCAACAACGCGGGGCACACGCTGGTCGTGGACGGCAAGCAGTCCATCTTCCACCTGATCCCGAGCGGCATCCTGCGTCCGGAGACCACCTGCGTCGTCGGCAACGGCGTGGTCGTGGACCCGGCGGTCCTGCTGCGCGAGGTCGAGCAGCTGGAGCAGGCGGGTCACCCCCTGCGCGACGGTCAGCTGGCCGTGTCCAGCACCGCCCACGTCATCATGCCCTACCACCGGGAGCTCGACGCCCTGCGCGAGTCCACGGCGGGCGGGCAGAAGATCGGCACGACCAAGCGCGGGATCGGCCCCTGCTACGAGGACAAGGTGGCCCGGCGCGGCATCCGGGTGGCTGATCTGCTGGACCCCGAGGCGCTGCGCCTGCGCCTGGCAGCGGTGCTCCCAGAGAAGAACCGCATGCTGACCGAGTGGTACGGCGCGCAGGCCATGGACCTCGAGGAGATCCTGGCGGAGTACCTGGCCTATGGCGACAAGCTCGCCCGCTACGCGACCGATGCGGTCGCGCTCCTCGCCGGCATCCAGAAGCGCGGCGGTAGCATCCTGTTCGAGGGTGCCCAGGGCACGTTCCTCGACGTCGACCACGGCACCTACCCCTTCGTCACCTCGTCCAACGTCGTGGCAGGCAACGCGTGTGCCGGCTCGGGCGTTGGGCCGACCCACATCGACGAGGTCGTCGGCATCGTCAAGGCCTACACCACCCGCGTCGGTGCCGGCCCCTTCCCGACCGAGGACACCGACGAGCCCGGCCAGGCGCTGCAGCGGATCGGCCACGAGTTCGGCGCCACGACCGGTCGTCCGCGGCGCTGCGGCTGGTTCGACGCCGTCCTGGTGCGTCACGCTGCCCAGGTGAACGGCCTCACCCGCCTGGCGCTGACCAAGCTCGACGTGCTCTCCGAGTTCGACGAGATCCCGGTCTGCATCGGCTACGCCGGCCACGACCCCGACGCGGGCTTCCCCGCTCGCCTCGAGGGCGTAGAGCCCGTGTACGAGACCCTTCCCGGCTGGAAGGAAGACCTGCGTCACTGCAAGACCATGGCTGACCTGCCCGCCAACTGCCTGCGCTACATCGCCCACATCGAGGAGCTGGTCGGCCTGCCGGTCGAGCTCGTCTCCGTGGGCCCGGGCCGCAGCGAGACGATCCTGCGAGGGGAGCTGTTCACCCGGTAGGGGGAGCTCGTTGCCCCCGTCCGTTCCTCTCGTTAGCTGCGGAGTCTTCGTGGGCCGCTAGCTCAGTCGGAAGAGCACCGGACTTTTAATCCGAGGGTCACAGGTTCGAGCCCTGTGCGGCCCATCCCAGTTCACAGAACCGGTTGCCAGATGGGCCCCGGAGGGGGTATTCGGCACCGGCTGCGGAGGTCGCCCCCCGCGCACTTCTGACCCCATCGTCTAGTCAGGTCCAGGACACCGGGTTTTCATCCCGGCAACACGGGTTCGAATCCCGTTGGGGTCACTCTCTTCGAAATCGCAGGTTTCACGGTCGATACCCGGAGATGTAAAGTCTCCGGGTATCGCTGTTTTTGGGCCTAGTTGGGCCTAGTTGGGCTTCCCATGTTGCCCATATGTTGCCCAAGTCCTGACCGATGATCCCGGTGGCAACGGGATCAGCGTCTCAGCATCCTGCCCATGTTGCCCAACGGGGCTGGGGCACATCTGGGGCACATGTTGCCCAGGTCGTGCTGCTGCGGAGTGGGGCGGTCTCCGCTTCTCTCCCCGCGATGTTGCCCGGGGGCAGCTTGGGCAACATCTGGGCAACACGCCTGCGGCCCACAGGACCGAGATCCCCCGCCGGCTAATGTGACATGTTCTGGTCGCTGGAGTGTCGGCGGCCGTCACTTGCGGTTCCGGCTCGGCCAGAAGGGCCAGCGACTCTTCCGACGGCTGGACGGACGATCCCGTCTGCTACGGGATCACCGGGTCTACGACAGTGCAGGTTCGGTCGTCGAGGGTGGCCCGCTGACTAGCAGGATCTCCGATGAAGCCGGAGGTCCGACATGACCAGCACGACCGCAGACCAGGTGGCCCAGCCCGGTTCGAACATCGCAGCGGACCCATCCGGGTGGGGGCTCTTCGATTCCCGGGGTCCTCGGTACAGCGAGACGCAACCAGGAGTCTCGATGCACTGGCGATACGTCTCTGGCCCAACCTCCCCCTTCGTCGCTGATGCCGTCTGCCCAGAGTGCGGCACGCTCGAAGACCGGACCGGTGTGGAGTGCGGGAACTGCGGAGCCCACCTGGAACACCCTCCCTCGGATGCCAGAGAAGGCTTGGCAGAGCCGGGCAATGGGAGAACGGCCTCGGATTTCACTCCCGTTCTCGCAGAAGAGCGATAGAACCTCCCCACTTGAGGGGGGAGTCTTCATGTTGCCCATGTTGCCCAGAGTCGGGGCCCGCATCCGCTGGACCGAGGACCAGGTCACCCGGACTGGCCGCATCGTTCTGATGCACCTAGCGGGTGGGAGACGGCTGGAGCTGCTTCGAGCCAGACCCGACGGCACAGCGACCGTGGTGGAGGTCAGGACCCGCTTCGAGGTCTTGGACCCTGACCCGTTGGGCTAGCGGACAGATTTTGGCCCGGCCCGTGCTACCCTTGAGATGAAGGAGGACCGATGGCGTTCACCGACAAGACAGTTCGGCTCGCCTGGAAGCGTGCTGGCAACGGCGGAGGACTCGCTCACTGCCAGAGCTGCCAGAAGCAGGTCAAGTGGGCGAACCGTGGCCGGGCTCGCACAGACGGCTGGGAGGCTGACCACATGGTGCCCAGGTTCATGGGCGGACCCGATCAGGTCTGGAACTGCCGCATCCTGTGCTGGGAGTGCCATCGCAAGGTCACCGGCCAGCAGGCGGCGGTCCGAGCCGTGGTCCGCCGGAGTGTCCAAGCCCGTCCCTCTCGGGCGGTAGTCAGGATGAGGAAGCCGAAAGTCCCGACACTCCCCAGGTTTGTGGTGGACCCGGTCAAGCTCCGGAAGCTCCGGAAGCTCCGCTAGGCAGGCTCGTCGTCGACCTTCAGCTCGGGTTCCAGGGTCTTGTACAACGCACTGTGCCACGCCGAAAGGGGGAACCCTGCTGCGTAGGAGTACTGCTCTCCATAGTCTTTGATGCCATGGGCAGCTTGCCTGTAGAAGCACCCGGTCCCACGAAGGTAGCCAGGCACCCCCTTGAGGATCCTGATCCCGCCGTTGATGGAATGGAACCAGGAAGCGCCCTGTGCCAGCGGGAAGAACCTGTCCATGAAGTCAAGTGCCGTCGGGATGTCCTCCACAGGCATCCCGGTTGCGGCTGCTACCAACTCCATATCTCCGGGGTCCTCCGGGAAGTAGAACCCACCGAGGACTTCGGTGAAGATCTGGAAGAAGTAGGCGAGGCGTTCGGCGTGCTTGAAGTGGTCCAGCTCTTTCAGCCCACGCTGAAAGTTGGTGGGGAGGAACGTAGCCTCCAGGAACGCGGCCCAGGTCATGTTTCCGAAGACGAACTCGTCGGTGCTGCCGCCATCCGTTTTTGCTCGTCGACGCAGGATCTCGTCGTAGGCATTCTTGATGATCGCGAGTCTAGCCCTCCCCTGGGTCGCCATCAGGTGCTGGACGTGCAGGTGTTTGTGGGTCCCGGTGTAGGCTCTGAAGACCTCCGTCTTGTCTCCAGCCAGGAGAGCTGCGGCATTCCCGTAGACCTTGCCGTGGGCCTTGTACTGGTCGTACAGGGCGTCGGCACGACCCAGAGGGGTCTTCTTGAAGAGGCTTCGCTCCACTCCATCGCAGTAGTTCTTGCAGGCTCCCACCTCCGCCGGGGGCTCCTTGCCGTAGGACTTGATCCAGTGCTTCAACGAAGTCTGGGCAAGCCTGTCCGCAATGCGGCCCCACCACGCCGTGCCCAGGACGAGGTCTCGAACTGAGGACTCGCTGTCGATGGCGAGTGGGAAGGGGTCGTCGTGATCGTCATCCTTGAGCTGTTCAAGGCTCACCCGGATCGCTCGAACCTCGCACCCGTCGATTCCGTCCGACACCTCCTGCATGGCGGCGGCTTTTGGCTCGTCATGTTCAAGCAGATGCACCAACCACGCCCTGGACGTGCCTGTGTACATCGCCTGGCCGTACAGCTTGAACAGCTCCTTGTGGCCGGTGCCAGACTTCCCCGACTTGGCTTCAACGATGACCCGGTTGGTGTAGTCATTCACCGGGGTGGCCAGAGCATCCAGCTCCAGGATCTCGGTCTTGTTCTCCCCATCCTTCATGATGAGCCGCGACTCGGTGTAGTACCCACTGGCCAAGAGGGTGGCCACGATGAGGTCCTCGTACTGATCCTCTTTGGGGTTGTTCGGCAACTGAATCGTCATGGGTCTCCCCGGAGTTTCTAGGACGTACTCTAGACCCTTCGAGCCCGCCACCAGAGTTGGACTTCAGCGCCCCCCAATAAGCACAACAGGCGACCCCGATGGATGGGATCGCCTGTCGTTGAAGTGGGGTCGAGGTCTTCCCGATCAGTCGTAGATGACCTCGTAGTTCACGTCCCACTCGATGCTGATGGACGCGTCGTCGTCCTCCTGGACCATCCATCCGACGATGCGACGGGCTTCCTCGTCCAGGTGGGTGATTTCCCACTCGGACGGGTTGTCGCGAGGGTCGGCCCGGAGCCCCTGGAGGTGGGCCGTCACGATCTCCCGGTCCGGATCCATGATGGCCAGGACGCGTCCAGAGTCGCTGTCGCCACCCGGCTCACACTCGATCTCCCACCCCTGAATCGCCTCATACCGACGTCCCTGGGAGTTCTCGTTGGTGCAGGAGACGGTCAGCTCGGTGCCGTCTTCCCCAACGATGTCCGCCGTGATGCCGGCGGGCTCGTCGGGGAGACCGCCAGGACCATCGTAGTGGAACGAGCACGCGGGGAGGGCGAGGGCCAGAGCCAGGGTCGAGATCAGTCGCATGAGTCCTCCTTTTGGACATCCGGGGGACGGGGGCGACCCTCGGATCATTCATGACTAGTCTTAGATTTTCTAAGGAGCAAGCTTAGAAATCGATCTCTAGCCTAGTCTTCGGTACTCTCATCCGCGAGAGCAGACCCAAAGGCGATCCCGATCTCAACCGCCTCGGGACCGGTGATACGGCCATCGGCCAGAGCCTCGATCAGTTCGTCCGAGCTGGCCGCGATGGCACGCCAGAGGGCAGGCAAGGCACGACGGATGGCCCGCCAGACCTTGCGGCCACGTCCTCGCTTCTTCGTCTTCTCTTCATCAACCATGGTCTTCTCCATCAACAGGGGGGATGCCGAACCGCTCTCGGAGCAGGTCGTACAGGTGATCTCCCGGGCAGACGGAGTCGCTGTGGTCCCGGTGGCCGGTGACCTGGACGTCGTCTCGGGGGAGCTGCTTCCGGGTCGCCTCGATGAGGGCCCAGAGCGAAGTGAGCTGGTCTTCGGTGGGCTCGACGAGTTCGAAGTCGCCAGCGACGGCGATGCCGACGGACCGCCAGTTCTGCCCGGCACAGTGGGCACCACGGTAGCGGAGGGAGCGGCCCTGCTGGACCCGACCCTTGCCGTCGATGAACCAGTGGTAGCCGACATCATCGAACCCACGGGCCTTGTGCCAACGCCGGACCTGGGCCAGGGTCGTGCTCCGAGGGCTCGCGGTGTGGTGGACGATGATCTGGTCCACCTTGCTGAGGTCGAGACGCTTCACCGCACCCTCACTGTCGGGGGCGGGGACGGGCTAGGGTCGAGCGCCACCGTGGCCACGTCGGCGGCCAGGACCGTTGTCTCCTCTCCGGAGTCGTCGGAAAGGGAGATGACTTGGTCCCCGCTGCCAGGCATGGCACCTACGCGGTAGTGCCAGACCCCCTCGTAGACAGTGCCATCATCTAGGGTGACGAGTAGTGCCATCATCGGACCCTCTGGAGGAGGTCAGACGTGATGTCCACGGTCACCGACTCTGAGCCGGAGGACACCCCGGACCGGAACGCGCCGTAGATGATCCACCAGTCGAGGCCCGCATGGGCGGCAAGAAGGGTGGCCAGGAGGCCGTTGCCTCGGGTCGTCAGGTGGTTGCCACCGACACCGATGCCATGCGGCTGTGCAGGACCTGGCCCCCACGTGCCTTCGACGGCCATCTCTCGGATGTCGGCATGGGCGGAAGTGGAGAGGGTGGTCCAGCCAGCAGCCCAGCGCCAGGGGTAGACCGCTCTCGTGCTGGCGAAGTCGTAGCCCCCTCCGAAGCTGATCCCATCCGAGGACGAGACCGCGAAGACATCCGCAGCGGTCGCACCGATGCCCACACCGGCCACGACCTGGACGCCGTTGCCCAGGGTCGGAGGGTTGACCTCCTGCACCGTGAGAAGGCCAGAGACCACCTGGGAGAGGGTTGTGGCGTCGGTGTCCGCAGGTAGCGGTGCCAGCACCCGGCCCAGCACATCCACGGCACGCTCGATGACGTACACGCCCTGCGTGATGTCGTTGTGCCCGCTTGCGGGGAGCGTGAAGGTCACCCGACCCGGGACACCAGCGGTGACAGTGCCGCCGACTTCTACGACCGTGCCCTGGTCAGGCTGCGCCCGGTAGACAGGCCAGAGTGACCGGTCGGACCGGATGTGAGGGCGAGCCAGGGTCATTAGGCGACCCGGCGGAAGTAGAGAATGGTCCGGACTACGTTGTCGGCACCGGCATCCGGCTCCGTCCTCAGGTAGAAGTCACCTCCGGCCGAGAACACCCGGAGGCCACCGGAGACAGACTCGTCGATGACCGCGTCGGGGGTCAGGTTCTCCAACTGGACCCGCCTGTTGGAACCCGCGTCCTCACCTTCAAGGATCGGGTCCACGGTGGTCCCAGTCCCCGAGTCCAGCTCGCACAGGATGCGGTCCAGGATGAGCATCTGGTAGCCGACGTTGATCGTGGCCTCATCAGAAGAGGACACGTCGGTCTCGGAGACCTCGACGATGATGCTGTCGCGGTCCTTGTAGGTGGTAATGGTCGAGGAGTAGGCCATGGTTATTCCCGTCGTTCGAGGTCCCAGACGCGGGACTCAAGGCTTTCAAGGCGAGGTTCCAGGATGTTCGTGGACCATTTCTCGTGGTCCGAACGCCGCCAGCGGTCTTCGATGATTTCCAGTCGTAGTTCCTGGATTTCCCGGGAGAGGGTGGCGACATCATCACCGAGTGCTGCTAGGTCAGCAGCGGATGCCCACGCCGTCAGACCGGTGGCGGAACCACCCCCGATCACCATACCGATGACGACGGGAGCGGCCCATTTGAGGACGGACATCGGGATGGCAACAGACTGCGTAGTGTTTTGGTCGGTGGACAAGAAGACCTCACTCTACGTACTACCCATCGTTCTTTGCCGGCTTCTTGGGCCAGCTCATGTCGCTGTGAAGGGAGTGATTGAGGGCAGCATCGCTCTGCGGGCCGAGTACTCCCATGCGCCGGATGGCGTTGTGGTGGTCCCTGACCTTGTTCCTCACGACGGCCTGGATCACCATGTAGATGTACGTGGACCTCTTGTAGCCGCCTCCCCTTTTCCAGGGGTTCTTTCCGTCGTTGCGTGCCATGATGCCGAGATAGACATCCTGGAGGACATCCTCCGCATCCATACCTTCCGAGACCACCCACCCGGCGAATCGAGCGTAGAACATCCGTTGGATGGTTTTGATCACCCGGGGATTGTTTAGATTAATGCCTGCCATAGTACTTCCTCCCACCCTACCAACAACATAGGAGGAGTATTGGGACCGGATCAGTTGCCGAGAACCCAGGGAGGGGGCACATCATAGGAACCAGTTCCGGTCCTCTGTGGGATCGTCTGCAACGAGGACAACATGTGGATTGTCACTTCCGAGACCTCGGAAGTCGTGAGACTCCGCTCGATGACGATCCCCAGCTCTTCAGAAAGGCGAACATCGGGGTCCTCGACAAGGACAACATCCCCGATGCGAAGCCACCTTTCACCGATGGGGCGCTGGTAGGTGACTGCTCGTGGACTCCGACCGATGGCCAGGATCTTCCAACAGGCGAACCGCATGGCTGTCGCTGCGGTCGTGATTCCCGTCTGCTCGATGACCTCGGTACGACCAGGACGATCCGGGAAGTACAGGGCGTTGGCACGGCTGTTGACGGTCGCGGTCTCCTGGTCGTTGTTTCGGGGGTCTCCGAAGTTCAACCAGGACCTGGAGTCTCCGGAACCATCGATGCAGTACCCGACCCGGAGATCCTGCAAGACATCCCGGGCAGCCTTCACGTACTCGATGCCACCGACCCGGGAGGCGTTGACGCCTTCCTCGATGATGGTGACGGCCTCGGACCTTGTGGCGTCATACCGCCACTCGACAGGCATGAGACCCGCAGAAGAGCCAACAATGCCCACGGGGATGAGGGGTAGGACCTGCTCCTGGAGGATGTCCATCGCGGACGCGGGCTCATCGATGTAAGTCGAGAACGTCCAGGGGAAGCGGACCTGGAGGATGGCCCATGCTGCCGAGTGCACGGGAAGCGTGGACTGATCTGCGAGCCACCGGGCAGCCTCTCCGACGGTGGTGATGGCCTCTCCCGTGTACGGGGAGAGCATTCCTCCACCTTCGTGCCAACGGATGGACCATGCCGGTGCGGACCGGATCGTCGTGCTGAGGGAGGTCACGTCGAGAATGGTGACGGTGCGACCGTTGATGATGGCTGTGTCGGTGTTTGCCGTGTCGGAGTCGACCAGGGCACCCTGCTCCCAGACCTCGACGGTGACTTCCGTGGCTTCAACCGGGTGCGCGGCGATGACCAGGTAGTCAGCGTTGCTGCCCGTGGCCTCGACCGCGTAAGCGGGGGAGCCCTGATGGTTGACTTCGCCCTTGCCCGGGTTGCCGATAATCAGGGGATAGGGACGGTTGATGGCGGACTCGGCCGCCGTAGGCCAGTGATTCGCCGTGATGACCATGTCCGAGGGGAGGAGCTGGCTCGTGTCGTCGTAGTCGTCGCCTCGGATCGTGAAGCTGACCGGGTCCCCGTCTTCGCCGTACTCACCCTGGGAGATGTCTCCCTCGACCAGGAGTAGGGCCCGCTCGTACGCCGCACCCTTGCTACCGAGCATCAACCGGCCGGTCGCCGTGGAAAGGTCGTGGTGCCGCTCCATCAGGTCCAGGAGGTCATCCGTCCAGGAAACCGTGACCGACTGCGACCGAGGCGAGTCGAACTCACCCACAACGGGCAAGGATTCGGAGAAGCTGGAGATCTGGTCCATGCCCCCGCCGAACCAGAGCGGTCCTGAGGTCGAGACCAGCTCCACCGGCTCCGAGCTGAACCGGTAGGTCATCCCGGAGAGTACGACCTCCAGGAGCCAGACCATCCCTGCGAGCTGTTCCGCCCGACTGAACATCAGACCTCCTCGGAGATGGTGATCTGGGCCACCCGGAGGACTTCTGTCTCCAGCTCCTCACCGACCACGGTGTCGAGACGGACCTCACCCTCGATCCGGCCGTACAACTGCTCTTCTCGGCGGAGAAGAACTCGAAGGCCAGAGTCCACCTCGACCCGAGGCAGGTACACGATGGGCGTGTGGGGACCATCGAGACGGCGGGTGAGCCCAGCCAGGGTGAGGGGAGTCCCCTGACGAGATGCAGCGAACCCAGCAGAAGCGTCTGACGAGCCCTTCAGGAGGTCCGGGGACCGGCTGCGGACCGATGTGAGGTCGATGCCTCCCTGAAGCCAGGAGACCTGCCTCACGCGCTGGAGAGGGGCGTTGACCTTGCTCGCGGTGAGCAGGTCATCCGCGACCGACAGACTCACCTGAGGAAGATGGGCCTCATCCTGGGACCAGTCGGGATCATGCCCGATGGGGTGAACCCAGCCGACCATGATCCGGCCCATCGTCGAGTCAGCAGGGACATCGATCTGGACACCCTGGTAGTCAGCCCCTTGGAGGTCGAGGATGACGGTGGCCTGAGGTGGAACCAGGGTTGCGGTGCCCGAGGTGGCCTCGGAGCCATCGAGACCCGAGAGCCGGAGAGAGCAGGGGAGGTCTGCGGTCCCATCCCACAGGCCCTCGGAATTCTCGAGCACGGTCCGGACCTCGCCGCCCGGGAAGTGGAAGGTCGCGTACTTCAGCTCATCCAAGCTGAAGTACAGGTCGGATGCCGTCGACGGCATGACCCTCGACCCGACGCGGGTGAAGGACACCGAGTGGCCCAGGGCTGCGGTCTGTGGAGTCCCCCAAGACGTGCCGTCGTGAAGGCTGATGTCGACCTCGGGAGCGTTGCCATCGAGGAAGATGCCGAGGATGGGAGAAGACCCCCGACTTTCCTGGAGGGGGTCGAACTGGATGGCAACGGTCCCAGATCCCTTCCACTGGGACCGGGGCGACGGCTGGTAGAGGGCCTTGTCGAGGCCATACCGATACTCTCGGGTGATGGCCCACTCTTCGCCGATCCAGCAAGGACCACCCCGGGGAGAGAGGAAGACCTCTTCCCCGAGGAAGATGCCTTCCAACAGCTCACGGCCGGTGAGGCCGGGCAGGGTGCTCTCCACCGGCTGGATGGCACCGACATCCGCACCGGCGGACCACTGGAGGTGGTGCCAGGCCACGTTAAGACCGCTGGCGTCGGTGACCGAGGCACCGAAGACCACCTGGTTGGTTCCAGGTCCGACGCCACCATTGACCAGCGTGTATGTCGATGATGCCGTGTACACCGTCTCGGAGACATGCGGCTCGTAGGGCCCGTAGAAGACCTGGGCCTCACCGCCCTTCATCGAGACCATGATCTCCGCACCGGAGGTCATGTCGTGATTGATGGTGTCCAGCGTGCCACCGTACTGGTCGAAGACGGAGAAGCCAGAGGCATCGAAGCGGATCGAGAGGTGATAAATGAACGAGGCAGCGTCGTCCAGCAGGAGCTGCACAGCACACCTGTCGGTGGTCTGATTTCCACCGCTGGCGACGATGAGTGCAAACTTGCAGAGGATGCCGTCGGCAGGGCTGCCAGAGCCAAAGCCCACGACACGAGTGTTGTCAGCCGTCTGGCCAGCAGTGGCCACTTGAACCAGTCGACCAGTGGTCAGGGTCTCAACGGCAGCGGTGCCGCCGAAGGTCCAGCCCATGTCGGATGGACGCTCGATGGGCGTCCAGTTGTACGTCCAGGCTGCCTTTGTCTGGAGTCTGAGGCCACGGTCTCGGGTTGGCATGGGGCAGGTGGTGTACCCACCGAGCCACCAGATACCGATGGATGCGTCCTCGTTCCCGACGCTGGCTTGCCAGTTGGCCACGAGGGCCATGCGGCCACGGTGCCACACGGCATCGACGTTGACGGGACGGTCGGCTCCCGATGCCGAGCTGATCTCCCAGACCCTACGGGTCATATTGCCGTCTTCCCAAGACGTTCCGCCGTCCTCGGAGACGGCTACCCAACCCTCATTCGCTGCGGTCCAGTAGTAGGCCCAGACCCGGCCGTCGTCGGAGACCTCCAGGGAGATTTCTCCGTCTCCGTAGAAGGTGCCGTAGTTGCCCTCGATCTCCGAGTCCGTCGAGAAGCCAGACGCTGACGAGGACATCGGGGAGAATGCGTCTGCCACGAAGACGGCGGAGTAGAACCCATCGGTCGTGGCGGAGATATCGTTGTGGTGGAAAGCCACGACGAAACCGAGGGTGGAAGCCACTACATCATACGACTCGACCCGCAGCAATCCAGACGGCTGGAGCTTCTGGATCTTGGTGAAAGTTAGGCCCAGATCATCCGAAGCATACTGGTAGCAGCCCCATGGCTGACCAGAACCGTCATTGAAACTGGCCAGGAGTAGGACCTGGCCATCCTTGTACGCAGCCCGGAGCTTGTATACAGACGCTCCAGAGGCGATTTCATCGCTTGGACGGGTGAGCACGTCACCACCGAAGGACCAGGTATCCCCGCTGTCATCGGAGTAGTACAGGCGAATGTTGCCCTGACCACTGGCGATGGCATTCTCGATGACGATGTACAGGTGGAGGCGACCAGAGGGCAGCTTCAACAGTGCGCAGACCTGCTCCCGAGCGGGGAGGGTGGCCTCTTCCTGGACGTACCGCTCGGTCCAGGCGGAATCGCCCACAGCACGGGTCTTGATCCTCACGTGCCAGGGACCCGCACCCGTCGTGGCCTGCCGATAGGCAAGGACCATGGTGCCGTCATTAGCGACGACACCAACTGGATCAGCGGTCCAGTTCGGCTGAACACTACCATCCGTCCAGGTGGGGGATTCGAAGTCCTGGATCGAGGAAGGAGGATCCCATCCTCTCCATGCAGCATCGGTCTCGGACTGCTTCTTCCAAACCACAGTTGCTGCGGAATGAACAGGTAGACCCTGCTGCTGGATACGCACGTCTAGGTCGTCTGTGGCCTCACCATAGGCCCCCAGAGCGAGTAGGGATGTCAGGGTAGGGGCAGGCACACCGGCACGAGGACCGGTCTCCACAACGGAGGTCTCGGCCTCCCAGAGGGTGGCCTCTTTGTCGGGCACGAGAAAAGCCCGGTATGCGGTTGGGGTAACGTCGGCCAAAACTACAACTCCTACCGCTTCCTGCGGCCACGGGCAGTGGACCGCTGGGCAGAGAGAGCCCTACGCAGAGGACCGGCCCTCTTTACATTGTCTGCAACGAAACTATCGAATGCCTGGTGTCCATACACCTGCTGGACCACGATGGTGCTGGACCTCTCGTACTCGCGAGCCTCGGACCGATTGAGGACACGTTCCCCGACCTGGGCACGGATCATGGACTCATCAGGAGACAGCCGCTGTGGCTGGACAACACCACCGGTGTGCATGATCGGTGTGGCGGCAATCTTGGCCACTTGCACCGCACCAGCGGCACCAACGAGGCCAGCGTTGACGAAGTTCAGGGGAGGGGGGGCGCTGGAAAGGGCCTTGGTGACACCCTCTGATGTGTTGACCACTGCCATAGCGGCCGACCTGCCCCGCTCTGCCACAGCAAACGCCCGGTTGAGGGCGTCGGACTTGGTCTGGATGCTGGTGATCTCCCCGAACAGATCGAGTGCAGAGTCCCGGATGGCATTCTGTCCGTCGAGCTTGGCCTGGACCATCTCGGCGTCCATCTTCTGCTGACGCTCTGCCTCTTCCCGGGCCATGCGTCCGGCTGCCTTCGCGTCCTCGATCCTGGAGAGCTGGTACTCTTCCTCCAGGCGGACCCCATCTGCACGGAGCTGTTGACGCTCGGCCTCCATCTCCGCGTACTCGGACTGGAGGGAGATCTCGACCCACTGCATCTTCTCGGTGGCTTTTGCGTTGTCTTCCTTCGCCTTGGTGTTCCTGGCCAGGGCGGCGGTCTGCGCATCGATGACCGCCTTGGTCTTCTCCTGGTTCTCGCGGAGGAAATCCTCCATCCGCCGCATTCCTTCCATCGAGCGGACCATGCGGTCGGCACGGTCGACGTAGTTCTCGGCCCAGTCCGGCAAGTCGAAGTCGAGGCCGGGGATGACCTCCTCAATCATGTCGAGGTACTGCTTCCATGCCCCATAGAGGTCCTGGACCGCGAGACCGCCGGCGACCGAGTAGACGGCCAGGTCGTCGAGCCAGTCGACCAGGTGGGCACCAGCGACGCCGGTGACCTGCTTGCTGATGACTTCCAAAGCGGCCATGGAGTCATGCAGTCGGTCCGACGCTGCGACCTCATTCTCCGTAGCTACCGTGATGGTCTCGGTGATGCCCTTGTAGTCCTCCAGCTCCTTGATGGTGCCCTGGAGGGCGTAGGAGACATCCCAAACCGTCGTCGCAAACTTGGACATCCCCCAGATCTGGGCGGCTACAACGGCGGTCAGAGCAGCGATTCCAGCGGCAGCAATGCCGACCGGAGACGCCAATGCTCCGAATGCGGCTCCCAGCTTGTTAATCTGGTCGCCAGATCCGCCAGACAGCTCATACATGGCCAGCAGACCCTCACGGGTCTTGGCGGTCTGCTTCTCGGCCTCTCGGGCAGCTCGCTTCTGGTCGCGGGAGATGGACCGGGTGGCCTTCTTCGCCGCCTTCTCCGCCTTGTTCACCGACCTCTCAAGAGCGATAAGGCTCTTCTGCGCTGCCTCACCAGAGAGATTCGGGATCTTGGCAAGATCCCTGCGGAGAGCCGAGAGGTCAGCACCGATGGAGACTACTGAGTCAGCCATTACCGAGCCTCCCCGATCTCATGCTGGATCGCGGCAGCTAGGACCTCGGTCAGCCTCTTGATACGTTCCATCTTGCCCTTTCGAGCTGGCTTGAGAAGGTGAGCCTGGAGGGGAGAGCGGATGCGGGTGGCGTTGTCATCCTTGCCCACCTTGGTCGACTTGATGTACCGGACGTACTTGAGGTCTGATAGGATCGAGACTTCGACTTCGAACGTCCCGGGAATTACCGTCGTGACAAGCTCGAAGGAGTCCTTGGATTTGCCGGTCTTCACCGGCCACTTCTTTTGGGCGTCATCCAGGATCTGCTGGGCCTCTCGCCTCAGGTCATCCATGACGGGACCGAGAATCCCGTCAATCTCCTGGCTCAGGTCGGCAGCCAGTGGACCATCGATGGTCACTGCGCTTCTTCCCCTGCCGACTCTGATCTTGCTCACTAGAAACCCCAAAAATCTTGTTTTGATCCTCCCCTGGACCACGTTTCTCTCGCCTTGCCCTTGCCCTCTGGGTCCTGGAGGACCCTGTAGTGGGCGATAAGAAGCTCCAGTTTCTCTGGTCCCTGTCCCAGGGCCCAACCTGGTTCACGGCCCCACAACCGATCGATTTCTAGGGTCAGGAAGTCGAGTCTCCCTGACCCTCGGAGTTTCCCTCCAGCTCCTCCACTCGCTGCTCGTGGGGGAGGGCATCGATGACTAGTTTGATCGCCTCTGTGCCTACCTCCATGATCTCCTGGTAGGCCCAGCCACGAGCCAAGAGGTCATCGATGACTGCGTGGCCGTAGACGGCGACTCCTAGAAGGGGATTGGTCGCCCGTGCCGGTCGCTTCTGGCCGGACCAGCAGACTCCCAGAGCTGCGGCGATACCGGCCCTCTGGTGATGCTCATTCCAGTAAAGGGCGTTGATCTCGTAAGCCACAGAGAGGCTGCTAGGCGGCTTCAGGTTCACATTCAGACGTTTGGACATGGTTTCTCCTTTTAAAGGTCAGATCAGGTAAAGGTCACGGTGCCGTACACCGTGAAGTTGACGGTGGCGGTGTCGGGCTCCCCGGCGCTGATGTCAGGGATGCAGTAGCAATCAGTGAGGGTGACGCTATGATCTGCGGAGTCGCCGAAATCGTCCCCTTCGACCGTGATCGTAATGTCGATGGTGTAGACCTCGGCATTCGCCCCCCGTGTAGACACGTTGGTTGAGTAGGAACCAGTCCGGCGAAGGAAGTCCAGGACCGTACCGGACGTAGCGTCCGAGAGGTCCGAAATCATAAAGGTAAACGACCCCGTGGGATACGTCCTGCTGGTGTGCCTCAGGCTGTGTAGTACGCCCTTGGTCTCATAGGCGACCAGCTCACGAAACGTCTCGGGCAAGCCCGAAATGGACAGATCTCCCTGATCAAAAAGGACATCGAGGCTAACGGGGGTCCCGGACGTACCATCAGACAGTGTGATCGTAGAATCATACAGGTGCTTGATGACGGTGGATACGGCCATATGTAGTGCTCCTACGGGGCACAAACAAAACCGCCCCTACACTACAGTAGTACCCATCGTTTACGTCAAAGTGATCCGGTGAATCGCCCGGAACTCCACGTCAGCAACGATGTACCCTTCTGCTGCCGTGGATAGGGCATAGTTGCTGTAGAGCAGGTGTAGATCATTCCTGGATGCACCGAGAACGGTCCGGATCACCAGCTCGATGGCATCCAGAGCTGCATCCTGTGATCCATTCATGTCGTCGCCCTTGACCACTTGAGAGAAGGTCACGGTAACGGCGGTCTCCACGAGAAGACCCTCCGACCGACGTTGCCGACGTTCGCCAGAGTGGAGTCCGGATGCCGAGATTCCCACGGCATACGAGAGATGGGAACCAGGTCGCGGGTCCGACCTGAACAACTGCTGGGACCATCGAGACTCCCTCCAGCCTGCCAGGTCGGCCAGGGTCGCGGCTACCCGCTGCCTCACTCGGGATGCCGACAGGTACGACATCAGCGCCTCGCCATGAGCCAGATCGTACCCACGGGAGACCGGCGGTCATTGCTATCGGCTTGGCCGTCGTCATCGGCATCGTAGGTGAAGTTTAGATTCTGCCACTCATCCGTATACCGCTCGCGGTACATGTCGGCCTTGTCTGCCCAGCTCGAATCAGGAAAGCGAGTTTCGAAGTCCTCATAGATGAGGGAGAGGGTCAGGCAGACATGAACCTCACGCAGTGCGGTAGGGGACATGATCAAGTTCGGACGGTTACCCTTTCCGATCAGCCTGGAGTTGAGGATGACCCATGCTTCCTCGCGGTAGTCGGCGAAGTCGGTCAAGCTGTGGACCACGGCGGCGTTGCTCGGATCTAGGTGACGGGCACGTCGATACAGGTCCTGATCCGTGACCACCGGGTACAGGGCATTCCGAACCAGGCTGCCGTCGTTCCTAAACAGGTGGGGATCACCGTCGAGGGTGAGAGTCCACTCGACTCGCCAGCCCTCGGAGAGGGACAGCGACGATGCTGGGGTCCACTCGTATCGGGCGATGTCATCGCCACCCACAGTGACGGTGGCTCCATCGAGCACAGCGACATTGCGGGGGTCGAACACCGACAGCGTGCCCCCACTGGGGGCAACCACAGCCCCGTCCAGGTACACCGGACAGGCGAGGTCATTGGCACGTCCCCTCTCCATCAGATCAGGCAGTAGGAAACGTGCCGTGTAGGTGCTGGTAGCTGACCCCGATGCCATTACTCAGCATCCTCGGTGAGCTTCTTGGAGCTGGCACGACCCTTCGTGCGGACCTCGGGTGCAGGCTCCCCCTGCGGGGACACGAGAGCCGTCAGGGCAGCGTCCTGGGCCTCCAGGAGGGGGAGACGCTGGATGTCAGCGGCACGACCCTGCTCCACGCCCAGGCGAGCGGTCAGGAGGTCATCCTGGACCCCGTCGAGCATCCGTGCCAAGACGTGAGGCGGGGGGCCAGGGATGACGCCATCGGCCACGAGCTTTTCGAGCCAGGAGCAGTATGCCTCGGTGTCCGGGATCGTCTTGTTGTACCCCGGGGCCACGCTCTCGAAAGCCGAGATGTAGCTCTCGACCAGGTCACCGGACCCACCCGGCTGGGTGTCGACAACCCGAAGGTAGTCGCCATCGGGACCGTGCTCCTGAGGCAGGATGATCCAGCCCCGGTCCTCCAGTACCGCTCGCATGGCTGCGGTCCTGAAGCGGCCATCCTTGCCCTTACCGATCTGATTGACCGCCTGCTGGAGCCTGACGGTGCGGAGCCGGGGGACGACCCGGTCTCCAATGAGAGACCACTGGTCCGCCTTCCAGGCGTACAGGAAAGGCGGGAGCATTGGGATGCGGGGAGCTAGGGTGCCCTTCCGGGAATCAGCGAAGCCCAGACTAGACTTGCGTGGGGCGGAGGATGCGGACTGATTGACTTGCTTGGCCATGGAGATCTCCTTTGTAGATTCCCCTTTTGGTGTTGAGAAAAGCGTCAGGGAGCTGGCCGCAAAAGGAGGGAAAACGACCAGCCCCCCGACTGAGAATCAGGCGTCGGTGATCAAGGACACACCGGCAGCGTCGAGACCTTCACTCACGCCCATGTAAGCGTGGGTGATGTAGTTGTTCATGTCGAAGCTGCCCTTTCGCTCGATCTCGAACTTCGCACGACCGCCGAGATTGACGATGTTGGGGTTGGCATCGGGCAGGATCTCCTTGTCCGACCAGCAAACCGCACCGCGACCGAAGATGATGCCAGCACGGTCAGCGCCGGCATTCGCGGTCGGAATGTGGGGGGAGGTGAACACGTCGACCCCGAACAGACGACCCTTGTAGGTGCCCATGCCCGCGACAACGGCACCGCGTACACCGGGATCCTCGATTGCAGCCCGTGGCAGATTGCCAAGGTCTGCGCCAAGATCGGCCCACTGCTGGTCATGCAAGACGGCCAGATACGGTCCTTTGACCTGGTTGACGGTGAGGACGTCGACAGCCTCGCGGAACTTGGCGAAAGTCAAGTTGACACCGCTGGTCTCGACCGACTGGGAGAAGCCGGAGCCAAGAGCTGCGATGAGGCTCACGAGCGTCTGAGCCCGAGACTTGGCTGCATCGAGTGCAAACAGCTCGGGGGACAGCATTCCCGCCGGAGTCGACATGCGTGCGATCTCGGTGACGGCGTATCGCTTTCCGTACCATGCGACCGTGACGGTCGCGCTGTCGTCCTGGATAGTGGTAGCAGCGAGTTCGCTTCCCTCGGTACCGGCAGTCAGGAGGTCATGGCCACCCAAACCAAGGTAGGGAATTTTCAAGGTTGTGCTGCCTGCGGGGCACTGCTTGTAAATCAACGCGGGATGCTGGAGAAAGTCGCCCTGGGCCCCCAGGAGCATTTCGTATTCTGCTGCCATGACCTCCGCGGTCATGGCGTCTACAAGACTAGATGAGGTGTTGATCGCCATTGTCGGCTCCTACAAAAACGGGTGGAGTCGAGCGGCCGTCAATACGCCTGTTACGGAGGTCGAACCCGAAATCAGGCTGCTCATTTTCGTAATACCCACGAAAATGAGGGAAGTGATCTAACGGATCACTTCCCCCCTAAAAACACAACACAACCAACAGGAAATCAGCCGTTCATCGCTTCCTTGAGCCGCTTGTAGGCGGACCAGTCGCCGGTCTCATGAGCCTTCTCGCGTGCACGGCGGATGGCATCGGCAGTCACCTGGGGAGCTGCCTGAGGAGGGCTCTGACCCTGTACACGACGGGGTGCAGGCTTCTTCGTCTCGACCTGGACCTCGTCCTCCTTCCGGCCAGGGATGAAGGGACGCAGGATGGCCGGTGCCTTCTCGGGTTCGGCCTTCAGACTGGCGACCCATTCTCCGAACTCGGGGCGATCTTCGCCCTGGATGCGGCTGTACTGCCACTGCACTGCGGAATACACGTCAGGATCGGTGGTGCCAAGCTCTGATGCGACGGTGGTGTACCGCTGGAAATCGGTCTCCACCTTGGCCTTGGCCTGCTCCATCTCCCTGAGCTGGGCCCCGAGAGTGTCCACCGTTGCAGCTTTCTCCGTCAACGCCTGGATCTGGCTCTGGAGATCCTGGACCTGGGTCGACAACTCGTTCTTGCTGCTGACAACAGACTGGAAGCGGTCATAGGGGACCGACTGGGGGACGGAGGTACCGTTGTCGTTGTTCTCATCACTCATTGTTCAACTCCTTTTCGAGGTAGTAAGGTGCTAGACCCCACGTCAGTGCAGCGAGGATCGATTCCCCCGGGTGATCCACTGAATAGTCAAACTCGCTGATGGCTTCGTCAACGGCGATACAGTGTGGAGCAATTGCCAGGTTCGAGTTCTTGATCTGGTAGTAGAGCCAGATGAGACGGCGCGGCCGAAGAGAGCGCAACATGCGGGAAGGGGGCCCGACCTGTACCTCTACTGTATGATGCCAATCCTTCTGCACCTGGACGGCGAAGTCTTCCAAGCTGGTGCTGGAGTCAACACCTCGGATGATCTCGTCAAGGACGAAGATCTCGCCGGAGGGCGACACAGCGGAAAGCACTGCACACATGCCACGGGCATGATGGGCAACGCCCAGGTGGTAGCGTAGATACTTCACCTGCACGTCGAAAAAACTACTCATTCTTCAACTCCTTTTCGATGTTGGCAACTGCATCCTCGGCCTCGGAAAGAGTGAGACCGGGATGCAGTCGCTGATAGGCTTCAGCACGAGACATGAGCCCAGATTCCACAGCCTGTAGGATCATGTCCCACTCGGCCTTGACCTCCGCTGGATCGCGGGGAATCGCAACGTAGCTAATTTCCCAACCCGTCGTCTCGTGACCCATCAGAGCTGCGACGGTGCGGATCAGGACCAGGTCCGACCGACGGAAGACGGGCTCGTAAGCCCGCTGTGCAGCCCGCTGCTCTTCTCGGGATACAGCCAGGGACATTGCCGACCGGACATCCGAGGTCGTGCGGGTGACGGTCACACCTGAGAGGGCCTGATCTTTGACCCTGCGCTCGAACAGAATGATCGAGTTGATGAGTCTGTCCGGCTCAATGGGCTGGTCGAAACTACCGACTGTAGGCTGACCGTCGAAGTCCTGGATCTTCTCAAGCAGCATGAGGACGGCAGGATCGGTCACCGCATCCTGGACCTTCCCCGTCTCGTCGATGTTGAGCCCGGCGGGCTGGAGGCCGATGGCGTATCGCGCCTTCCACGCCGTGTTTCGCAACACGTGCCCGAAGTAGCTGAAGTACACGCACGCCTGGAGAGTGCCTTCCACCACCTCAATCCCGGAGAAAGCGTCCCAAAACCACCCGGTGACCGCTGGCCTGTAGAAGATGTACGGGATGACCGGCCCGGAGAGGGTCATCCATGGGAATGCCTCGCCCCGATAGTTGCCCCCCAGGACCTCCAGGGAGACATCGGTGCCATCAGAGTCCTCTGCCCAATAGGCGGGCTCCCCACGGACATCGACGCAGAGCCGAACCCATTCCCCATCGATCTGCGTCCACTCCTTGACCATCAGGGCCTGTCCAGGACGGCGGTGATCCTCGGTGACTTCCAGGAGATCTGGGAAGACGGGCCGAAGATGGAGAATCCCGTCTGTGATGTCCACCCTAATGGCCATGCTGCGCAACGCGAGGGTATCTCTCTGCACTCTCTGCATGAGAGACCATGCACCGGCCTCCTGAAGTGCCAGAGCGACATCCTCGGCACCGTCAGGAGGACGGACCCGGGGAGTCTCGGAGTAAAGAGCAGCGAGCTGGTTGTACACCTGGACGAGGGGATTCGACGAGAGATCAGGAATACCCCAAGCGATCTGCCTTGTAGTCCCGACGGCCTCTCGGATTCTTCGCTCGACGTCGAACTGATGCCGTCCGTAGAGAATGCGCCTGCGGAGCCGTGTATGCTCGACGCGGGCGATCTCCTCTGGGTCGGAGGACAACGGGGGTGTGGGCAGATGTACCATCATTACCTGGGGCTACAGTACGTAATACCCGTGGTAGCCCCCGAAAGTGATCTCGATCATTGGAAACGTACGGTGCCGCCGTGGTAGCCGGAACCTTCACGCCAGTAGTCTCGGAGGCCGTACATAAAGCCGTCCAAAATATCCTTCAAAGGGTGCTTGTCGCCGTAGTCCCACTGTTGCAGGGCCTCGACAAGCAAGGAACAACGGGGGTCGATCTGGACACGATCCCGGGCAATTTCATTGTACAACCAGCGAGATCGGACGTCCTTTGTCCGACGGTACTGGTTGCTTCCCGATGATCCCGATTTAACCGACAATACCCGAGGCTGGATCATCCGCTGGGACAGACCCAGCCGCTTGGCAATCGCCTTCTGGAGGCTCACGTTGGAAGAGGAGGTAAACCGGCTGCGGACCGGGTTATCTCCAAAGCAGCTATCGATTTCATACCACTTAATCGAGAGGTGTGAACGACCCCCAGAACCCGCACCTCACCGGTGAACAGCGCAGCCGTGCGCGCTCGCTCCCCGGCCGGCCCGCAGG
>MDTC01165410.1_pt1 | contig 30795 bp, 38 predicted proteins | sample 811181 | NCBI WGS metagenome assembly MDTC01 (sample SAMN05326644, study PRJNA326480) | marine metagenome | isolation source: seawater | place: Pacific Ocean: North | collected 2011 | reverse complement strand
CCTGTTATGGGTCTTTGGACCGCTTCTATTGGAATCATTGGTCTTGCTCTCAATCTTCGTGCTTACGATTTTGTATCTCAAGAAATCAGGGCGGCAGAAGATCCTGAATTTGAGACGTTCTATACGAAGAATATCCTTCTGAATGAAGGTCTTCGTACCTGGATGGCACCTGCTGACCAACCTCACGAAAACTTCATATTTCCTGAAGAGGTATTGCCAAGAGGCAACGCTCTGTGATATAATGAGGGGGTCAAACGACCCTCTTTTTTATGTTTAAGTATATCCTTGCTGGACTCCTTCTTGGAGCGGCACAAGGGATGACAGTCCCCGTAGAGGCAGGTGAAGACAAAATCACCAAAGGTTATAATACTATGGACGCAATGGGATGTATGCTATTGCGTGAGTGTAAAGATGATGTTGAAGAAGTTTATTCTCTTTTGGATATCTCTAGTCAATATCCCAACACGGAAGAGTTTACACCAATCGCACAAGAGTTTAATGCGATGCTGGTGACAATGAATCAGATTGGAATTAAAGTATTCCTTGCTGATGAGCGTTATTTCCCTCCAATGCATCGTGGTGTATACCACACTGTTAGTAACAACGTTTATCTCAACAGGAGATATATGGATCGTCCTAGTGTGTTGATGACATTGATGCGTCATGAGGGTTGGCACGCTGCACAAGACTGTATGGCAGGCACCATCAAGAATAGTATGATTGCTATTATCAAACCAGAGGATGAAGTTCCTATGATCTGGCGTGTGATGGCAGAGCGCACCTATCCCCCCTCTGCGGTCCCGTGGGAAGCAGAAGCACAGTGGGCAGGTCGCACACAAGCAATGACACAGACTGCTCTCAATGCATGTGCGGATGGTAAAATGTGGGAAGTTTATCCTCCAACTCCTCTGACTGGTCAGTGGTTGCGTGAGAATGGGTATCTAAATAATTAAAAAATAATCTTCAATGAGTCACCCCAATCAGTATTATAGACCTGAAGGTAATTTCGGTCCCATATGTGATGCCATAATCATCTTTGATGATGGTGACGCTCCTGGTCCTCGTCGTCTTGGTCCTCCTGACGATGACGATGATGAAGATATTTTTGGTCCTTTTGATGGGGATAATCCAATTTATCCCCTGAAAAAGATTGTATGTAAGAAAGATCCTGAGACAGGTGAGCTTTATAATTGTAGACCTGTTTGGGATCCTGGGACGCAGGAAAATGATTTTCCTATGCCACCTTGCACTTTCCAAATTGCGGGTGAGTGTTTTGACTGGCCAGGATATGGCACTAAAGAATGGGGATTGAAGGATGATTTCTTTGTTCCTCCAATCAATCCAACTACATGCAATCCATTTAGAAATGATATTAATATTGCTCCCATCACTAGGGTTAATGAAGATGGAAGCACAACAAAACTGTATCCTAGAGAGAGATCTACTCCAGTAACTTATGCTGCATATTCTGGAGAGCAAGAAGTCCCAACTCTAGATGTGCAATTTTCTGATGATGGCACAAAGTTAGTTGTCCGTGGAGATCAATCTGACACTGGCACTGTTGTGTTGACGCTTAAGTGGGATGATGATCCTACTAATCACTCCACTGCTTTGGGTCAGATTACTTTAAATTTGCAGGACGTTGATACAGGAAATAGTCCTACAACATGGACACAAAGTAATATTTACGATGCTGCCGCTTTGCCTGGTGCAACCATGACAGGTGTGGCACTTCTTTACTATGGTAATGGTGTTGGTGAGATTGGACAGTTTGCTCCACCTGAGGGTAATACTTCTGCAACTCAATACTTTGCTTTTGGCACACCAACTACAAGTCCATTCAGCTCAATGCAAACAACCAGAAGGGTTGACTTTACTGCAGATCTTACTGGATCTAGGACGTTATTCGTCCATGCTATTTCTGGTAATGATAGAAACGGTGGTGAAAGAATTAATAATAGTGGAGAGGGTCTGAGAGTTATTTGGCCTGACAATAGTGAAGAAGTTTTACTTCCTTCTAGACAAGATTGGAGAGAGGATAATCCTGGTGCTAGTAATAGAGAGTATGATGATAATTTTGATAACTGGTCTTTGCTTGCAGTAAACATTCCCAATCAGTATCGGACATCTGGCGTTGCAGTTAAACTACAACAAAACATTGTAGCAGGACCTGAGTTTCAGCGTGAAGATATTGAAGTTTACTTTAATTCTGCTGGCGATCTGGTTGTTGATGGTAACGGTGATGCTGAGGTAACACTTAAGTTTGAATGGGATGATAATCCCAATACTCATGGCGTTGCTTTAGGCACATGGTCTGCAAATGGTATTACATTCACACAGACCACAGGTATTCCTGATGGTAATGACACACAGAAAATGGATGTTGTTGCTGGTAATGTTTATAGTGCAACTATCACTGGAAATTCTGGTGGATTTAGTGTTGAAGCTGATGATGATGGTAACACTAAACAGGTGCTCTGCTTCAGAGATGATGATGGTAATGATTGTAATGCCACCTTAACAATTCACAAGGTAAAGAAAGGTGTTAATACTATTTCGGTAAACAATCCTAATGGTGGTGATGCTATTGGTATTGCTGCTGTTGGTTGGGGTGGTGCTGCATCTTTTGAGCAAGCAGAGAGAGGATCTGAATCGCACAGAGTTGCCATCAGTGCTAATGTGCAGTATCCAATTACATTTACAGATTTAAATTCTAACAATCAACCAATCAAAGTTATTGATAATGGAAATAAACTTTGTTTGAAAGATAGTGATGGTAATGATTGCAATGCAGAATTCTTTATTGAAGAAGTAACATCAGATCTTGCTCCAAGTTCTCTTGGTTATTGGTCTGATATTGCAAATCGATATGCTGTATGGGTCAACCCTATGGTCTGTACATTGCCATGTCTCACTCAAACGGTTACATATTTGGTCCAGTTTCCAACGACTGATACTTACTTCTTTGAGTTTGGTGTTGACGACGTTGCAAAAGTTTTCTTTGATGAGGAGGAAGTGCCACTGTTAGATGTTGCTGGTGGTATTTTCAGAGCGGGAGATCTTTCAACGCCATATATTGTTGAAAGGGCAGTAACAGCAGGCACACATAAAATTATTGTTGTTTGCACCAACTCTAATCCTAGTAGACAACCCAGGACATTAGATGGACATTTTGTAAGCAACTCTGTTGTCAGAAGATTTAGTCATAACTTCGTTGGTCCTAATGGTATTATCACTCCTTACAACTGGTCTGGTCATGGTAACTTCGGTAGTGGTCCAGATTTCCAAAAAGCAGATGGATCAATGCCATCACAGTGGTTTTATAATGTAGAGGGTGGTCAGAAACAATTCTGGGGATCTTTAAGTGATACTTACACCGACACCTTTGATATTCTAACAAATGGTGGTGGGGTAGGAATGCGGTTGAATATTACTATTGAGGCTTGGCCTGGTGCAGCAGGTAATCCTACTAACAATAGGTTTAGAGTCAATAGTATTGTAAATCCTGGATCTGGATATGAAGCAGGCGATTATGTTTGGTGGAGTTTTCAGACTCCACACATGGTAGCAAATAATATACCAGCAAACATAATTGTAAGTGCTATTAGAATTAATACTACTGTAAATGGTAGTGCATATGGTGGCACAATAGATCTTGATGATCCAAATGATGAATACACTGATACTTATGGCATATATGGATTTTTAAATTATACAAATCCTGCCAGATACTTTACTGCTATTGGTAAAGCAGTTGCTGAGGAATATATTACGGGTAGATTTGGTCGCACGGAAACTATTTCAGGACAGTATGGTCTTAGGGGTAGAGCACCAGACATGGATGGTCACACAGCACATTGTAATTATTATGTTGCTCAGGGTGGATCTAGATCCGACACTGTATTGAATCCAACTGCATGGGCAGCAACAAAGCAAGGCATATATGATGGTTATATTTCTAGTGGTGAGATCAATGCACCTAATGTAGTCAAAACATATTATCCTAATTGTGAGGGTGATAATCCTGTAGGTAAAGAGGGCACAGATAAAAATAAATGGGCACAGAGTTGGACTCGTAATCCTGGTGGATGGTATATGAGAATCTGTCGTGGATCACCGTGCAAAGATACTGAAGTTTTGGACTGGGTTAAGTCTGGTCCTCATAATGCTTGGGGTGATTTCATGGATGAGTATGCTGTATTCTCATCTAACTTTGAGACCTATGCTGGCGATCCTCAATCTCTTACTTACCGAATCGATATTCCTGTTTCTGGTAGTTATGATATTGAGTATGCTTCCGACAATACTATGACAATAGATTGGGATGGGACTAACATCATAACCCATTCAGGGTTTACATCGTCTTCAACTGGTAGTTTTAATTTTACTGCTGGTGCTCACCAGTTAACAATGACGGTTACAAATCAATCTGGTCAACCTAATGAAGATAGATGGGACTCTAATCCAGCAGGTGGTGCTTGGAAAATGACTAAAAACCCATCGAATGTCAGTGTATATTTTGATGGTGATGCAGGACAACTGATTGCATTTTCTTTGTATGAAGATTATGACTTACCTGGCAATCGTCGTCCTGGATATTTCAGCAAAGCAGTTGGAGAATCTGCGAAGACTAGTTATGGTGGTAGAGCAGAATTGTGGAGTAATGAAAATGATTTCGTGCAGGCACAGGTATCACCTACAGGTGGTAGTGGATCTGGTATGCTTCTTACTGTTAGATTTGATGCACTATTAGGTGCAGGTGGAAATCCAAACAACACCAGTTATAAGATTGTTTCTATTGATAATGCTGGCACTGGATATCAAAAGGGAGACAAACTTTCTTTCCCTGATATTTCTGGCAAGGATATAAGTGGTGGACCATTTAAACTTCGTATTGATCAGATTAGTAAAGGTGATGGGTCAATTATTGTAGAGGGTGTTGGCACTGTCGATGTTGATCTTGATTTTGATTGGGATGATGCATCTAGTTTTGGATATGCCTTAGGCACCTGGGCTATTGCTGGAGCATCTTTCACTAAGGGTAATGCTGAATCTGGAAGTGCTAGTAAGACTGTAAGACTTGAGGGTCCTGGTAGATACCAAGCACAGATTGTCAGAGGTAGTGGTTACGGCGGATTGTCGGTGCAAAACAATGGCACAAAGTTATGTTTCCGTGATAGTGATGGCACTGATTGCAATGCAACTCTAGAAATATCTAACGTTGTTAATATTATTAGGACATCGGCAGATCTACTTGACACATCTACCAATACTAACTTAATATGGCATACACGCCAAGCAATCCTTTATTCTTACGTTGCAATCGATGATTGATAGAAATTTTTCAAAACGTGGAAGAGATCGACGAGAATCTTTTCGTATATACATGAAACAGACTCAGGACATTAGAGATGAACTGGAGGCTGGTGACATTACTGAAGAAGAAGCAAGAAAAAGATTCAAAAAATTGAGACCTTGGGATAACATTTAGTAGTATCCTCACATCAAAGTGACTTTGTAACTCGTATAAATAACAGCACCTTTACATTCTGTCACACTTGACCTGCAGTAAAAGAAGTGCTATAATGTTTGGGTAAACGGGACAAGTCGAGTCCCTATTCATCTGCGGGTAACCATTCCGCAAGTAACTAAAAGGTATTAACAAATGATCAAAACTGCTTTCGCAACTCTCGCAGCAGCTGCTGCTTTCGCTGCTCCTGGTGCTGCCCTTGCAGGACCCTACGTCAACGTGGAAACCAACGCAGGTTGGACGGGCGCTGATTACACTGGCGCAACTACAGATTTCCATGTAGGCTACGAAGGCGCTCTGGGTGAATCTGCTTCCTACTACGTACAAGGTGGCGCTAGCCTGGTCTCCCCTGATGGTGGCGACAGCGATACTGTCCCCTCTGGTAAGGCAGGTATCGGCGTTGCTGTCACCGAGAAGCTCGGTGCATATGGTGAAGTTTCCTTCATCGGCTCTGGTGACGACGACATCGACCGTGGTTATGGTGGTAAGGTCGGTCTGAAGTATAACTTCTGATACGGTCTAAATAAAACACAATCTGGGGACACTGCGGTGTCCCTTTTTTATTTGGAGCATTCATGAATTACACCATTTATTCCAGAGACGGTTGCCCATACTGTCAGAAGATTGTTACAGTAATGCAGCATTACGATTTTAAATTTGTAGAATATAAACTTGGTCGAGACTTTGATCGATCTGGATTTTATTCTCAGTTTGGTGAAGGTGCTACATTTCCTCAAGTCGTAGAGGGCGGAAAGAATCTCGGCGGTTGCGTTGAGACTGTCCAGTATTTGAGGGAGCAGAACCTCCTATAAATAATCTTAGTTAGCGAAGGAGGTAGGTTTCCATATCATTGTAAATAGATAAGGAGGAGACCATGTTAGTTGCATTGGTAGTTTTAGTAACTGTCGGTGCCTTTATTTTAGGCATTACAGTTTCATGGTTAGCAAAAGGATACGTTGAAGACTATATCGAAAACGCTGCCTTCGCTAAGTCAATTACACACCCAGAAATGATAGGAGAAGATGGTATGCTTATATCAGACGATCTCCTTTACATTAGAAATGATGTAGAATTTTGGGAGGATGAAGAAGATGATGATTAAAGGAGTTTATTATGCCCGCAGGATTACAAAACAGCAATAAAAGACTGCTGCTTTCTGAAGTGCTTAGAAAAGTTTCTAACGCAAAGACCAAAAGCGAGAAGGTAAAACTTCTTCGTGATCACAACAGCACAGCACTGAGACAGATTCTTATCATTAATTTTGATGATAGTCTTATCTCAGTGCTGCCTGAAGGTGATGTGCCATACACCCCTAACGATGCTCCAGTTGGCACGGAGCATACTAGACTGGAGTCTGAATATAAAGGTCTCTACCGTTTCTTCAAAGGTGGTGCTGACAAACTTCCTGGTCTCAAAAGGGAGTCAATGTTTGTGCAACTGTTGGAAGGATTGTCCGCAGAAGAAGCAGAGTTGCTTTGTCTGGTAAAGGATGGTAGACTGGGTGAGAAATACAAACGGATTACTAAAACAGTAGTCTCTGAAGCATTTCCACAAATCCAATGGGGAGGTCGAGGTTGAAATTCATTCATAAGGAATGTGATCCTTCTGTTGCGACGGATCGATCACTTCCTTACACTGCCTATCTTGTAGAATATCTGCAAGATGGCATAACAAAATTTGATATTGTTTCTGCAGCCAAAAAGGTGGACATTTTTGATTATTATTGGGATCTATATCGTCATGACTTTGTGAATATGACACAGACTGAAGGTAGAGCAAATCCTAAACTCTGGGTTGATCCTAATGCTCCTAAAAAGAAAAAGAAATGACCATCTATTTCAATAAATTTAAAGACGAGGTGGAGGAAGACATCGAAGAGGTCCCACTTCCTCGCACAAGAGCACAGAAACTTGGAATCATTGTAGGACTGCTTTGCATTCCTTTGCTTTTCATGTTAGTATGGAATTGGGTAATGCCTGCAATCTTTGGACTGCCTGCTATAGGTTACTTCAAGTCTATTGGTTTAATTATTATTTCTAGAATGCTATTTGGTAAATGAGTAAAGTATGTTTGGTCTCTGTCACTCCTGATGCAGAGAAAACAATTGGGTATATTGCTCGCGTAAGCAATCCTGCAAATCAGGAGAATCCTAAGGTTGCAGGACTGTTGAAGTATTGTATTAAGCATGGGCACTGGTCTGTGTTTGAGCAAGCAACAATGACTCTTGAGATTGAGACTACCAGGGGACTGGCAGCTCAAATTTTGCGTCATAGATCCTTCTGTTTTCAAGAGTTTTCCCAACGCTATGCTGATTCTTCCCTACTCGCGGAGAAGATCTCACTCCCAGAGCTCCGTCGTCAGGACAACAAGAATCGTCAGAATTCTACAGATGATCTTGACCCGTTTACTAAACAGAAATTTGAGATCTTGATGCAGCATCATTTTGCTGCAGGTATGGATCTATATCAGAGGATGCTTGAAGAAGGAATTGCAAAGGAGTGTGCTCGTTTTGTGCTTCCCCTCGCCGTAGGGACAAAACTTTACATGACGGGCAATCTGCGTTCATGGATCCATTATATTAATCTGAGGACTGCCAATGGCACTCAGAAGGAGCACATGGACATCGCTGAGCTTTGTAAGCAGCACTTCATCTGCCAGTTTCCAATCGTCTCTGAGGCGCTTGGGTGGTGTGCTGAGGGGGACTGTGGATGCTCTGAGCATCTAGACGATTGCAACTGCCTACAACCTTCTTTGAGGATTGATTGATGTATGAAGAGCTAAATTCATTTGAAGAAGCACTCAAACACTTCGGCACACGAGTTGAATATACTATTGCCATGGAAATGTCAAGACGTATCACTCCTGAAGATGCATATCAAATGATCAAAGAAGAATTGAAAGAGGTCAAGAAGTGTCGTAAACAATTCAAAAAAGAGGAGGACTGTTAAATGCCTACATACAATGTAAAAAATCTCAAGACTGGAGAGAAAAAAGAATTCCGAATGTCAATGGCAGAATACTGTCAGTGGAAGGAGGATAATCCTGATTGGGATAAGGACTGGGAGGCAGCCTCGCCAACAGGCACCATCTATGGTAAACCCAAACAGTCTGATGGTTTCAAAGAAGTGATGTCCAAAGTGCAGAGTCATCACCCCCGTGCAAATTTGAGTCGATTTACTTGATATGGCTAGAGCAAGAAAGCGTAACACCAGTAGTGCAAACCCTGTCCGTCCTGGTATGAGTTCGAAGCAGATGAAAAGAAAGAAACCTATTGATAGCTCCTACATGGTGCCTATCAAACCGTTGACTGAGAATCAGACTGTTGCTTTTGAGCAGTATGATCTTGGAAAAAATCTTTTACTTCATGGTGCAGCAGGCACTGGTAAAACTTTCATTACTCTCTACATGGCACTTAGAGAGGTGCTTGACGATGCCACACCTTATGATAAAATTTATATCGTAAGGTCACTTGTGCCTACAAGAGAGATTGGTTTCTTACCTGGAGACCATGAAGATAAATCTGCACTGTATCAAATCCCATACAAAAATATGGTGAGATACATGTTTAGTATGCCAGATGACAATTCATTTGAGATGCTATATGACAACCTCCGAGCGCAGGAAACTATTAGTTTCTGGTCTACAAGTTTTATTAGGGGTGTTACTCTTGATAATGCCATTGTTATTGTAGATGAATTCAGTAATCTAAACTTCCATGAGTTAGATTCTATGATCACCCGTATCGGTGAAGACTCTAAGATCATGTTGTGTGGTGACATCACACAGTCTGACCTTACTAGAGACCATGAAAGATCTGGTATCTCAGACTTCATTAAAATTCTACAAAACATGGAAGAGTTTTCATGTATTGAATTTGGTATTGATGATATCGTTAGATCTGGTCTCGTTAAATCCTACCTTATCAGCAAATACAATCTCGGATTCTAATGCCATTTAATTTTGTCCATGTTGACATCGATACTCCCGATGTCGAACCTGTGAGTGAAGATGGGGTAAGATTTTATCCCATCCCTGGAGCAGATAAATATTACCCGAGTGTTACCTCAATCACATCGTTTAAAAACGCTGCATTCTTCGCAGATTGGCGAAGAAAAATTGGTGAAACGGAGGCTAATCGCATCACTGCCCGTGCTACACAACGGGGCACAGCATTTCACAGTATCACTGAAGACTATTTCAAAGATAATCTAGATCTAAAAAAGTACTTGGCAAACAATCCATTGTCTGTTAGAATGTTTCAGTCCGCAAAGGCTACGCTCAATCGGATTGATAACATTCATTGTTTGGAGGGTTTTCTTTACTCACATTATCTTGGACTAGCTGGTAGGGTTGACTGTATTGCTGAATTCGATGGCGAATTGGCAGTAATCGATTTTAAAACCTCAACTAAGGAAAAGAAAGAAGATTACATCGAGCACTATTTTGTGCAAGAAACTGCATACGCAGCGATGTTTCTAGAAAGGACAGGAATTGAGGTAAAGAAAATTGTCACACTTATCGCGGTTGAAGACGGGTCTATTCAAGTGTTTGAGAAGTACAATCTTGATGACTATTTACAGTTACTTAAAACCTACATCGAAGAGTTTGCAAATGCCAAAGGAAACTGACGAAAAGTTTCTCACTCCGTCGAAGTTTTCTATGGAGATCGAAAAACTTGTTAAAACGAGTGGGGGATTGATCTCTTATATCGAAGCAGTCGTAACTTACTGCCAAGAAAATGAGATTGAGATCGAAACAGTGCCTAAGCTGTTGTCCAAACCACTAAAAGAAAGACTTCGGCATGAAGCACAACGACTTAACTACATTAAACAAACATCAAAGGGAGTGCTGCCACTGTGACAGGATTTGAAGTGTATAAGATGTATCTCGCATTGAAAAATCACTTCACCAAACCAGATTATGATTATGTGAAGTATCGTGGCAAGTCTCGTGCAAGCGAGAAGTCATTTGAGCAAAGAAATGATAGATATTTTTTCAAGAAGTTAGCAACAAAGTTTTCCGATGCAGAAATGCTGGATTATTTTGTTGCTAATTTTGTGTGTGATGGTAAAGGTTACTTAAGAAACTTCAGTTTAGATGTATATCAACAGTGGAAGTCACTTCAAGAATCATTTACTTATAAATTTAAACAGGATGTAAATATTCTCTTGGATGATATCGGTTATCCATATGAAGAAAACTTCGATAAGTTATTTGCAGCAGAGAAAGGTAAGCATCCCTTCTTACTAAAAAGATTTTACGCAAGTGAGATTAACCTAGAGACTTTGGTAGTATTTAATTATTGTCTTGGTTATGTTAGTCGCATCGATAAGGTATTAAATGATCCAATTTGGCAAGACACTAAATTGAAGATCGAAAAGTATCAACCGTTTTTAGATATTGATTGTAAGAAGTATAAACAAATCATACTGAAGACCATAGAGGAAAAACTATGAATGATAGCACATTTTTTGCATCTGATCAGGTCAAAGGAGATTTAGAAAAGATCTTCCAAACCTATCAGGAAGTTGCAAGCAGGACTAGTTTACTGTCGGACATGAGTCCCGAAGAAAAACTAGATCATATTCAGGATTGTAAAAATCTAATCGACAAGCAGAAGACTTTCTATACTAGACTGTCACTTGCTGCTAAGACTGATTCTGCAGCAGCAGATATGAAAACTAGAATCAACGCACTGTGCAATGCCTTTGGTTATAAGACCATGATGGAGTGCATGGATGCCATGGTGGAGACGCTTGAGAAAGCGGCACAACAGGAAATTGACAACGACTAAATAGTATGCTACGATTATCCAGTAGCAACCAATCCAACTACACACAACAAATACGGAGAATACAATCATGTCATTCGCATCCCTCAAAAAAGCGTCCGCTGCTGGCAACTCGCTGGCAAAACTGACACGAGAGATCGAAAAAATTAATCAACCTTCGGGTGGCGCTGGTCCTGACGAGCGTCTCTGGAAACCCGAGATGGACAAGTCTGGTAACGGTTATGCTGTTATCCGTTTCTTGCCCGCACCCGATGGCGAAGAAATGCCTTGGGCAAAGATCTGGTCCCATGCTTTTAAGGGTCCTGGCGGTCAGTGGTATATCGAAAACTCTTTGACCACTGTTGGCAAGGATGATCCTGTTGCTGAGTTGAATCGCCAACTCTGGAATAGTGGTCGTGATTCTGACAAGGAAGTTGCTCGTGCTCAGAAGCGTAAGCTCTCTTACTACAGCAACATCTATGTTGTCAGTGATCCTGCACACCCTGAAAATGAGGGTAAGGTTTTCCTCTACAAGTATGGTAAGAAGATCTTTGATAAAATCGTTGAGGCAATGCAACCTGCATTTGCTGACGAAACTCCTCTGGATCCCTTCAACTTCTGGACTGGTGCTAATTTCAAACTGAAGATCCGCAAGGTCGATGGTTACTGGAATTATGACAAGTCTGAGTTTGCTTCTCCTGGAGTGCTTGAAGACTTCTCTGATGATCGTCTGGAAGCAATCTGGAAAGATGCATACTCTCTCGCAGAGTTTGAAGACGCTAAAAACTTCAAGACCTATGAGCAACTGAAGCAGCGTTTGGATCTTGTCCTTGGCAAGGCACCCACACCTGCCCGTCCTGTTGATGAATCCCTGGAGGATGAGTCTGAAGGTCGTGGTAGTTTCAATGACCCTGACATTACAGTCTCCCCATCGAAACCCTCTTGGGGTGAAGAAGTTTCTAACTTCCGAGAGAAAGCAGTTGCTGCTTCTCCTGTAGATGATGAGGAAGATGCAATGTCTTACTTTGCAAAACTTGCTGAAGAAGACTAATGAAAACTGCTATGTTGGCAGTGATGTTGGCTTTTGCTGCTGGGGCACCTGCCCTGGCACATCCACGTCATAATCGTGGACATCATCACCATCATTTCGAACCTGCTAAAAGGTATTACACATGCCACAGTCATCCCCATCGGGATATTGAATGGCATTGCCATGGACACAATAGGTGGAAACATGGCAGGCATCGATACAGATACAACTATCGTCCTCGCTCCATTTTTGAGTTTCATGTACACTAATGGAGTTGTGGAGAGATAATATAGTTATCGATCAAGAGCAGTTGGAAGAAGTTTCAACTGCTCTTCTTTCTAATAGAGACTCATATGATTATGGTAGAGGACATTTTTCCTCTTACTATTTGGAATGGGATCGGAGACCCGAGTCTGTATTCTCTGAGTGCTATGGTCAAATACTTGACAAGGTTGCTCACGACTTGGGATTGATTCGTGATTATGAATTCTCATACTGGATGCAAATATATCCTACGGGAGCACACCATCCAGAGCACGATCATCTATCTCCTAATGCAGTCTATTCTTGGGTCCACTTTACTGATCCAATTGATCTCAGTTTATTTTACTGGACTAAGGGTGGAGTAGAAACTATTCCACCACAAAATAAGGGAGACTTTATAGTCTTCCCTTCCTGGTTGAGACATGGTGTCAAAAAGAATACATCACATAGATATAGGTCAGTCATTGCTGGTAACGTGATGGTCAAAACCAAAAACGACTTTTAGTTACCAGAAAGTCGGAAAAAAAATCCCGCCAAAAATTTGACCCCTATGGTTTTTCAAACTGTTGCTCTAATATAATACGCAACAGATTATCTTTCATCATAAAGAGTGCTTCTTGCTCTCTAGGGTCTCCACCACACCACTTATCCAAATGAAAAGAGACGGACTTGTACACAAGGTGCAGTCCGTCTTTTGATATATCCATGGTTATAAATTCACTGGGATCAATATCCTCCACCGTATCCTCCGCCGCTGCTACCAGATGATCCACTGCTACTAGAAGATCCACTAGATGTAGATGTTGTTGTGGTTGTGGTTGTTGTAGTTGTCGCAGTATTAGTGCTACTAGTAGATGTAGTGCTTTGAATGTTGCTTGTGTTTGTTGTTACGGATGCAACGAGGAGATCATCAGCAGTAAAATCTTGAGCGAAAGTATCGATTACAGGATTGTCACCTGAAAGGACACCTTCTTCTGCTACAGAAATATTTTGACCATCTCTTCTATAACGAGTCCGCTGTAGATACTTAGCAGTAGGATTGATGACACTAGTTTTATTGCCATCTCTATCAAGCTCTGGATTTTCTTCGTAATCAGTGAGACGATCAACTTCAGATTCAAAGAATGCTACGAAATTGGAATCAGGAATACCAATGAGTCTTTTCTTTTCATTGAGCATAGTTTCATGCTCCAAGTTAGTCACAGGGAATATTGATTGATCTCTACCAAGAGTTGTCCCATCGGGAAGAGTCACAACGTAATCTTCATTTACTTCTATACCTTCTTTATTGAAGATTGCCCCCTCAAATTCAACTTCTTTTGTTTCCCAATGGTGAATTGCATCAGGATCACTATATTGAGATGTTGTATATTCTAATAGTGCATTTGTATCCATAGGCCATTGTGTATATGGATCAGTAATATTGTTTACTAACAGTATTACCCAGTCTAACTCAGCGTCTCCAAAGGAATCATATGCAATAGTTTCAGGTCTCTCACCATCTTCAATGTAGTATGCCTCATAGGAATTAACATACCTCTCAATCTTATCAGCGAGGACGACTCTTCTGAATATGTTTTTGACTAGTTTTTTGTCAATGCCACCGATGGCATTCCCTTCCCAAACATAATGATTTGGTAATAGATCGAAGTATGCCATATTAGAATCCTGCTTCTGCGTCTGCTTGTGTTACAATTCTTGCCTCTGCAAAATTGAGTGTCAATTCAACTGCAGGCACCATCATTTGCTTCAAAGAGCCATCATTATTTGGTCTAAGATCTGCAATAGCATCCTTGAAAGATACATACTGACCATCTGGTGTATAATTTACGTTTACAGATTGACAGACACATGGTTGGAATTTATAGTGAGGCACAGGTGTAAGCGTGTCTGTTTCCATATTCAGTCTGACAAACTCAAGAGCAAAATAGTCAGGCACTTTAAGATATCTACCTTGAGTGCTTTGCTTTGTACTCTTCTTTTTGAAGACGTTGTTACTATTTTGACCTTGATTTGATTTATTTTTTCCTGTCTTAGGAGCATCTGCCAATTGTGGAAGGGCACCCTCTTTAAAGTATTGAATTAGATTCAAAATCTCCTTTGCTTCTTTTTTATTTCGCGCAAGCATTTTGATGGTGAAGACATGATTTCTAAAGTTGATACCTTGGAAAACCTGCTCAGTATAGGGATTCATAACCTTTCCCTGAGACAAAGCACTCAAGTTATTACCTGTAATATCACCACCCAGACTACCCAATTGATTTAAACTTTGGATAGCAGTAGCACCTTTATTAAATAGCATCTCTGGAAGAGCACCACCAGCACTTCTCTGCACAATGTCAGTAAGCATTTCATTTAATTGCTCACCAGCCATTCCATCTGTGATTGCTGATGCAAGTCTGGTTGCAGCAATGCCAAGCACACCCATGTTTGCTTGGTTATACGTTGCTTGATAGTTTGCCGTAATGTTATGCGGCATAGTCAAGTATGCTATAGTAGGATTCAACGTAGTCGTTGCCTTGTTATCAGGAAGATTCAATCCTCCATACTGTGTATCTGCATAGTTGATTCTAAACCTTTGGAATCTAAGGAAATCCATCCTTCCAGTTGGTCCTTCTGTGCTTTCTAGGTAGGGACTACCAGCAACAGGAGGCTTTAGAGGATACTTCAAAACAGATCCAGATTTTTTTCCCTTAGCCATTGGGTCTAAATAGATATATGATCATACAATCTATTTATGAGGTATCAGGGAAAGTATAGACCTTCCTTTCCTAGGAAGTATAAGGGTGACCCTACTAATATCATTTATAGATCATCGTGGGAATATAAATTTATGAAGTGGTGTGATATTACACCATCAATTGAAGAGTGGGGAAGTGAAGAGATCATCATACCTTACATATCTCCTGTAGATGGTAAGCGTCATCGTTATTTTCCTGATTTTTATTTAAAGATTGGTCGCAATAAGTATTTGGTTGAGGTAAAACCATACCGACAAACCAAAGAACCACCCACACAAAAGAGGGTGACTAAAAGATATATTAATGAGGTTGTTACCTGGAGTGTCAACCAAGCAAAATGGAAAGCAGCGGCAGAATTTTGTATAGATAATGGTTGGGAGTTTAAGATTATTACCGAAAAGGAATTAAAGGTATAACATGGCAGGAAACAAAAACTATCTAAGAAGAAAGGGTAGACATTCAAGCTCCTTTAGAATCTCTGAGTTTCAGTCATTTTTTAAGGACAATGAAAATGGACCAGCAACACAGAATCTGTATGCTGTAAATTTTGCTACGCCAAGGTGCCTGAGATCTGGTAGATATTTACTGTATGGTAAGTATGATCTGGAGGTAAGGGATGAAAATAAGATCTTAAACTATTATGCTGACAGTGTTAACCTTCCCAGTAAGCAGGTAACCACTGGTCAAATTAAAAATGTTGGTGCAGCATATAACTATGCAACCACGTCAACATTCAGTCAGATTAGTATCACATTCAGAATGCCTAGGTCACATAAGACTAGGATGATTTTTGAGAAGTGGATACAAATCATGTCCAGTGATTCTAATCAGATGACTGATTACTATGATGATTACACTGCTCCCCACCTGTATATTTTCAAGTATGAAAGAGGTGGTGGTAAAATCTTTGACTTGACAGAAGAAACCAAAAGATTCTATAAGAAGAATGGTATTCCACTTCCTAAAAAAGCAGACTTTTTTAAAAATCATCAACTAGTTGGTGTGTATGATATGGAAAATGTCTTTCCATATAATATTGGATCTATGAATCTCAATAACCAACAGGCTCAGACAATCACATTGGATGTTGGATTCTATTACGAGAGATATAGATTCTATGGTAAGCAGATTCTAGATGATGATGGTAGAGCATTCTACTTTAATACTGGTGCTTCTGATGATTCTCCGTTACCCATTCCTGGACAGTCAATCAATGATCCAAATCCAGCAACACAAACTAGAGCACCAGCGGCACAAAACCTTAAAACTAACTCTTCACAATCTGGTGGTCAGTTAATGTCTGGCTTCATCAGCAACCCCCCCATCGCCTAACCCCCTAAATAAAAATACTGAGTTGAATTTCTATGGCATTACCTAAGTTAAGTGTACCTTATTATAATACCAAACTGCCTTCTGATGGTAGAGCGGTTAAATATAGACCTTTCCTAGTTAAAGAAGAGAAACTTCTATTTCTTGCAATGGAATCAGGTGATCAAGAAGACATGATTGATGCTGTCAAACGCATCCTTACTGACTGCACCAACATCAAAAAAATTGATGACCTTGCTACATTCGATATTGAATATCTTTTCTTGAGAATCAGGGCATCATCTGTTGGTGAAACTGTTGAAGTTAATCTCACATGTCCTGACGATGATGAGACTGAGGTAAAGGTTGAAATCCCCTTGGACGATATTAAAATTGTCAAGAATAAAGATCACACCAATGAAATTAAATTGAGTGATGATGTTATTATCACCATGGGATATCCTAGTTTGGATACCTTCATCAAAGGAAACTTTGATGTTGAAGATAGTGAGAATGCTGGGTCTGCTTTAGATCAAGTGTTTGATCTTGCCGCAGACTGCATTGTTAGTATTGCTGATACCAATCAAGTTTATGATTGTGCAGACACACCTAAAGCAGAAATGCGTGAATGGTTTGAGCAATTTAACAGCAAGCAATTCCAGCAAATTCAAAAATACTTTGAGACAATGCCCAAACTTTCTCACACCTTAGAGGTTGAGAATCCTAATACTGGAGTTAAGAGTGAGGTTGTTATTGAAGGACTTGCATCTTTTTTCGCATAGCCCTTTTACATAATGATTTGGAGACATATTTTGAATCCAATTTCGCCCTGATGCATCACCATAAGTGGGACATACAATACATAGAAAACTTGATGCCTTGGGAAAAAGAAGTTTACGTTCAGATGTTGATCCAATTCCTCAAAGAAGAGGAGCGAAGAGCCAAAGAACGACAAATGTCAGGTAGATGACCTCTAAAATAAAAGCACATAAGTTTGTTTCTCCTGCAGGTGTTTCTACTAATAGTACATCTGCAGCAAAACTGGTTCGTGGCGCAACTCTTTCTTTCAACAGAATGGGTGCCAGTGTAGAAGGGATCGGCAAAATTTTAGAGGATATCAATAAGAATAATAGATCTGCTAAGATCTTAGAAGAAAATAATGAGGAGATTCGTAGGCGTCAAGCAAGATTAGAAGCAGATCGTTTAGCAGAAGAACGGCAAGAAGGTAAGACTAAATCTTCATCAGAGATGGAGAGGGAAGGTAAGGCAGAAGAAGCTAGAGATCCCAAACTCAAAAAGAAACGTAAGGGATTCATGAGTTTCCTTGACGGTCTTTTACAACCGTTTGTTGGTTTCTTTGGTAACCTGCTGGCAATTGGTATAGGTGCAGCTACATTAAATTGGTTGTCTGATGAAAATAATCAGAAGATGATCAGTGAATTTATGAAGAAGTTTACCTTCGTTGTTAAGAAGGTATGGGGTTTCATCAAAGCAGCGGTTGATAATATTGGTGATGGATTTAGTAAGTTAGTAGATCCTGAGAGCGGATTCTTAGATAGGATTGGTGGATTTGGTCAGATGATGCTAGGCATCATTGGATTAAAATATCTGATGAATCCATTCAGTTTGGTCACCGATCTGCTGAGCGTATTAGATTTATTCAATAACTATGATCCTTCCAGAACTAGAAGTGGTGATGATGGCAAGAATAATAGTAGACGTAAACGAGGAGATACAACTGGATCAACAAACAGAGTTGACGATGGAGGTTTAGATAAGGACGGTAAACCCAAACCTAGGAGTGGTCCTGTTGATAACCCACGTCAGAGTGGTGTTAATAAATTTTCTAAGTTACATGGTAACGAAGCTGCTCGTGCTTGGTCGGGTGCATATGATGATGCAGTACGAGATGGACTATCGCCATCTCAAGCAACACAAAGAGCAAATACAAAAACAAATAGACTACTTAATAATGGTAGATTATCTTCTGCTCCTAAAACAGGTAGTTTAGCACCCACTACTCAGGTAAGAGGTAGCACTCTGACAAAGGGTGTTGGCGACACTTTTGGTAAGTTTAGACTTGATAAACTATCTAAGAGATTTATTCTCAAATTCTTAGGTAAAGGTGGTTATAAAGGTGTGATGGCACTGATCAAGAAGATCAGGATTCCATTCTTTAGCACCTTTATCACTGCAGTATTCAACTGGATTGCTGGTGACTCTGTGATGGAAGCAGCATCCAAGGGTCTCGGTGCTGGTTTGGGTGAGGTATTAGGTGGATGGGCAGGTGGTGCTATTGGTGCCTTTGGTGGTCCTGCAGCACCTATCACAGTGCCATTAGGTGCATTTGTTGGATCTATGCTTGGTGCCATTGCTGGTGAAGCAATTGGTGGATGGATCTACCGCACCATGACAGGTAAGGCAGGAGAGGGTGAAGGTCTAGGTGCTCTAGGTAAAGCAGCATTAGAAGGTGCGAAGAAACTTTGGACAGACTTTATTGCTAACGGAGAATTCTGGGCAGGACTTTGGGAGTCCATAAAGAATCTCGGTGGTCAGATTATGGATGGTGCATGGAATGCAATCACTTCCATGTGGAATTTTGCTAAAGGTCAAGTGCTTGACTTTGGTAAGATGTTGATGGAAGCATCTAAACCATGGCGTGAAGCAGTCTGGGCAGCATTCCAAAAGTATGTGCTGAATGGACCACAAGAATTACTCAATCTAATTTTTGACACCATTTTGGCAGGTGCTCAAGGTATAGGAAAAGTATTCAAAGAGGGTGCTCCTATCCTACTTCAAATGATTCAGGAAGCAGGTAAAGCTGCAATTAATTGGGTCTTTGAAAAGATCAGAGGTATATTTACAGGATGGAATCTTGGCAATATTGCAGGTAAAATAGGAGAATTATTCCAACTTATTGGAATGCCAGCAACTCTGATACCAGAGATGCTAACGGCTGTAGGCAACAAAGTTTCCAAGACTGTTGCTGAAGGGTTTGCTAAGGCAAAAGAAATTGGTGAGATGATTATTGATCCCATTAAGGGATACATCGATCCAGCAGTTAGAGCAATTCAAGAGACATGGAAGATTGCAACTGGCATTCCTGGTTTTGTTTATGACAATGCCATCAAACCAATCTTCTCTGCTGTTGGTGAGATCTGGAATTCTGGTGGAAAGATTTGGGAGTGGTTGAATAAAGAAAATACATTCCAAGATCTTACAGGTGCAGAACCTATTGATGTTAGTGCGTCAATACAGCAACTGTCTGGCGGTGGTAAAGTTGCTCTGTATGCGGGTCATGCTGATATGACGAAGCCTGGTCCTGATACCGCTTATGGCACTAGTGGTGGCGGCATCTCAGGTAATATGTCAACTGCACCACATATGCCTTATGCTAAGGGATATCAAAGTAATGAGGCATATTTTAACGATAAGATTGCACAGAAAGCAGCTGCATTATCTGGTGGTCTTGCGATGTATAGGAAACCTGTAAGGGTTGATTATACTTCTAATCCACAATCCAATTACTCTAGAATTGATAAAGATAACGCTGCTGGCATCACAACAGTTGAGCTTCATATGGATGCACCCACACCAATGGGTAGATCTGGCATGATGGGCATCAACCCAAACATGGCAGCACGGGGTAAAGAGAATGGATTCATCAACGCTTTAAATGCTGCATATGGTATTCACTCAGCGCAGAGAAAGCTTGGTGCTGTCAATAGCAATAACTTGTCAGGACTCCTGGAAGTTGCACCATTAAATCAGAGTATTTTAGATGGTCCTCAGGCATTTATTAATAGAGAAGCATCTAAGATTGCCAATGCAATTAAGGCAGGTGCTAAAGGTAACATCCCTGTAGTTACTGGTGAGGGTGACACAACTGTAACTCCTTCAGATTCTTCATCTCCTGCACTACAAACAACATCACCTGGAGCTCCACCACCACCTCCACCACCACCGCCGCCGAAGAAATTCTTTGAGTCATTGCCTGGTATGCTCAAAGATTTTGCTAATACACTGGCAGGTGGTAAGCCTGGTGAAGACATCTTAAATATCGGTGACCTTAATCTTTCATTCGATGAGAAAGGTAATCAAATTATACCTGAGGGTGCTGAAGAGACTACCCCCAAGGTTAATTTTATGGATGCTGCCAAGAGTGGATTTGCAGATGATCTTAAGTTACAAACGATTGGTAAGTATGATTTCTCTAAAACTTATGCGATGGATTTAAACTTCCATTCATCAGAGACAATACCTTTTGTCATCGAAATGCCTGTGCCCATCACTACTCCAGTCATAATAAATAGAGATATGTCTAACATCTTTGTATCTGAATCGCCTCTCTTGGAGCAGTAATCCGTGGTAGCAGTAAAGAAGTCCGCAAAAATTAAACCGTATAAGTTTATCACTACAAGAGTTAGGGTAGACAAGGATGCTCCTAAGCAAGAAAAGGAGTTAGTTACAGCACTCAAAGAGCAGCAAACTGCAATCAATAATCTTGGCACTACTGTCAATAGTCTTGCTGCAGTCCTAAAAGATTATAGAGACAATCAGGCAAAACAACTTGCTCAAGTAAAAGCAGAAAAACCTAAATTTGAAGCACAATATACAACTAGAAAGGGACCTGTAGAGAAAGAAGGTGTTGCTGTAGCAACACCAAAACTATCTCTCCCTAAGATAGGATTCTTGGAAGCTCTGATGAATTTCCTGAAGAATACTATTGGATTTGGTATTGGTGTTGCTGCTTTAGATTGGTTATCTAAAGAAGAGAATAGAGAAAAAATTAAAACTACAATCACAGTCATTGTAGATGCCTTGAAGGCAATCACTAAGTTTATTACTAAACAGACTCAGGAATTAGTAGACGATCTGTACACTTTGCTGTCTGAGGATGCAACCCCAGGCGAGAAGTTTGGCGCAGCGATGCGGAGGTTAAAAAGTTTTGCTATAGGATTCTTAGCGATTCGCTATTTAAAGAATCCTATGAAGATCGTTGGCGATCTTGGTAGTGCATTATCATTCCTCAATAAAAATATTCTTAACTCCAAGAACACTCTTTTAAGAAGAGCAAGTAAACTTGGGTTGGTTATTGGTGCTGGACTTTTAATTAAGGGTGCATTAGATAACAAAGAGGAAATAAAAGAAAAGGCTTCGGAAGCAAAACAAGCAACAACAGACTTTTTGAAGACCAATGAGCAAGCTCAACAGATTGGTGGTGCTCTTAACGCTAGCAGAGATGCACTACAGGCAGGACTGTCTAGATCTAGTGGTGGTGGACTTCCTCTTCGTGCAGGTGGTGGTTGGATTAATGGACCGCAAACAGGTTATCCTGTATCAATGGATGGTGGTAGGACTACTGCATTCATTGGTCATGGTAAAGAATACGTTGCTCAGAAAGCAAGTGGTGGATTTGTAATTCCCGTTGATACTCCTGCAACTAGGGGCAATCCAAACCTAACAGGTTTACGGATGAGTCAAGCATCAGCAGCAGGATATGATCTTGGTGGTATGATGAAGGGATTTGCTTCTGGTGGTCAGGCAAATTCAGAGAAGGCAAATAAAGATAAGCAATCTAATGCAGATATGGCTGCATTAGGAAAAAGAGGGTTGCGTAATTTGCAACAATTTGCCGCTGGTGGCGATATGGCTAAACTTGATTTTAGCAAAACTAATGGACCGAAATATGTAAATCCTGACGGTCCATATGCTCGAAACGGTACATGCACAGCAGGTGTAATTTATACTGGTGAAGCACATGGTGCGGGATTTGGTCATCCAAGTGTTGCCACAGGTCTTGATAGTGGTAATATGCCTAGGGGATTAATTTCTCAGGTAATTGGAGACTGGGGTTGGGGTCCTATTCCTGGTCTTGGAAAGAGTAGATCTATTAAGTCTCCATATGGAAATGTTACGGCAAACTCCCTGACATATAACGAATGGGGAGAGGCAGTTGTAAAAGGACTTGTGCCTAGTGGCGCGTTAGTTTTCAGCACAACTAAAGGTTGGGACGCGAGCACAGGGTCTAGTGGCAATGACTCTGCTATTGCCCAAGATGGTGGTAAAAAATTATGGAGTGGTTACTGGCAACATGATGACAAATACAAGGGCAAAGTCATCGGTAGTGTATATGGACCGAGAACTAAGGAAGTAACTGTCCTGAGTCATCCCAGGGGTGCTAAAGCTGATGGCAATACCACCACTCAAGTAAGGACACAGACTTCTAAACTTCAATTAACTGGCACTGCTAAAGAGAGGACAACACCTGAATTTATTGCAGCACTAGTAGAGATGTGCAAGAGATTGAAGTGTGATCCGTCTGACATGCTTGGTAAGATGGCATCAGAATCTGGTCTCCTTCCAAACAAAAGTCATAAGAAAGGTGCGACAGGTTTAATTCAATTCAAAGCAGATACTTGGTCTGGACTAAACACAGGTAAACCATTCTCATGGTTGAAGACTGCTAGTGCTTTAGAGCAGTTACCTTACATTGAGAAGTTTTTGAAACCAAGTTTTGATAAGGCACCGAAAGATTCTCGTGGAATGGTTTCTACTGGTCATGTTTATGTTTCTACATTCTTACCAGCGTTTGCAGGAGATCCTGCAGATACAGTTATTGCAACTAAAGATGGCACAGGGGTCCAAGGATTTTCTGCAGCTAGAGTAAGAGGATGGTATGCTGACAACGCAGGATTGGATGGTTACAATCCAGCAACAGGTAAAGTTGAAAATCCAGATGGAAAGATAACCATTAATGAATTAGCAGGTAGAATTGAGGCAAAGAAAAAAGAATTTGGTATTGCTGGTGGGGTCACAACTGGTCAACAAGTTGTAAGAGCAGAAGATACTCAAATTGATCCTGTAACTGGTGAGCCAATCCCAGGTCCACAAGCAGCACCTGAGCAAACTAAATTGACCGCAGACAATATTATGAGTGAGTTTGCTGGAGGACTTGCTTCTTTTGCTAAGGCAATGGGTGCAGATATTAGTGATGAAGATATCCAACAGTTTAAAGATACTTTTGCTGGCAGAGTTGTTGGAGAATCTCCAGGAGCTCCTGGAGGTGGAGGTAGAGCAAATATGTTAGAAGGTTTGTCTAATTCACAAATCTTCTCGGGTGATAACCCATTCACTGCAAGCACTTCGCTTCCATTCAATGCAAATATTGGAGAGTCCTTTAGCACAGGAATTAAGACTGATGGATTTGACCTGAATAAGGCATTTGATCCAAAAAATGCTGAACTCATGCAGCAGATGGGATTTGGTGATGCCCTTGGCACTTCTCCAATGCACTTTAGACCTGGAGGTGGAGATGATAAACCCACTCCAGTAAAACCAGAATCTATTTCATCTTCGTCATCAAACAGTGGAGCTCCTAGTGCTCCTTCTTCTCCTGGAGCACCACCAGCATCTCCCAACAACCAAAGGAGAATGATTGATAAAACTAATGATGTAAATACTGAGGTGAGAACTAATACTGGCATGGGCACGCAAGGACTGCAAGCAGTCTCCTTAACCGTTGCCAAGCAAAATGCCATGGTAGCACAATTGAGACGAGAGTCTGCTGAGGCAATGCAATCTGCACAGTCTGCAAGCACTCCCAGTGTTAACACTCAGACTCTGCCCAGATCTAGTGATGATGTAAGTTTGGTCGATCAATTAAATTCTTCTAATAATATTTTAGGACAGTAAAATGGCAAAGCAATCTGCAAGAGAATCTGCTACAGACGGAAGATTTAACTTACGTCTTATTCGTGATGGGCAACTTGAAACAAACAGCTCTGGTGCATCTGATCTAGCTGACTTTGTGGTTACCTGTAACGTAATACAGTCTATTAATGGTGCTGGTATTCAAGCAGAAATCAACATTATGGACAGTGCCAATCTGATCAATTCGCTTGTAGGTGATGAGATTTGGCAACTGATTTACACAACGCAGCAGGGGACAATTAGTTATCCATTGCAATCATACTCCATTGAAAATAGATCTCGTCAGAATAACACAGATCTGTATACAGTCAAGTGTTGCTCACCAGAGTTTTTAGCAAATGAAGTATCTAATTTATTTGGATCATCAAAGGTTGTATTCAACAAAGAAGATAAGTCTCATGACATCGTAGAGAGAATATTGCGTGGCAAAGAGAGTGGTACTTCTAAATTCATGAAGACGAAGAAGAAGTGTTTTATTGAACCAGGCGATAACTCCCATGAATTTATTTTGTGTAACTGGAGATGGTTTGACACAATCTATTGGGTTGCCCAAAGATCAGTTAGAAAGCAGTCTGGAAAAAGCAAAGATCCTCAAAATGGATTTCTGTTTTTTGAAAATGGAATGGGATATAACTTTGTGTCTATTGATAAGATGATTGCTGACATCAATAAGCAGGAGTATGATAGTGAGACTGATACGACTAGCGGTGAAGCTAAATTGTATCAATATGTGTATTCTCCGAAAAAGGCTGGACAAGAGGCATCTGATTTGTATAAAATCAACACTGTCAAGTATGTTTCCGATAGGAATATCTTAGAGGGACTTAGAAATGGCACATGGGCAGGACATTCTTCTGCTCTAGATCCCACTGTCCTCTCAAACTCTTTGGTTAGTGTTGAATCTGAGAATACTAGTAGCACATACACATACTCAGTCGATGAGCTCTGGAGTAAGATGGAGCACCTAGATGGAAAGAGTGCAAAGCATGATCCGTATGGTAAGTTTTCTGATCAAACGGTGGGTTTAATGAAAACTCCTAGAAGAATTAGACACACATTTCTTCCCAATAGAGTTGCAGACGGTCAAGATGCCACAGCAGCAGAGAATGACAACAAGTTGTATGAGCAACTTCCATACTTACAGTCATATCAGTTTGCAAGAGTGCAAACATTAAAAACTATTCAACTTTTAGTAACTGTTCCTGGAAACACTGATTTATATGCAGGAAAGGGTATCGATATTGTGATTCCTATGAATAAAGTGAAGGGTGAAAAACCAATGACGGACACAAAGTATAGTGGAAGATATTTGATCGCAGCAGTCAGGCATAAGTGGGATGGTAGGGAAATGTATACGGAAATGCTAGTATATAGAGACACACTCCGAGGAAAGAAGTAGAATAGTCACATAAATAATTTAGTAACGGAGCTATACCAACCATGGAAAGCGTTGAGAAGCATATCGAAAAAGACAAGGAGATTCTTCAAGATCCCACAACATCGCCACAGCAACGTCGTCACATTGAAGGTGAGTTGCATGAGCTAGAAGTATATGTAGAAAATCATAAAAAAGAAATCGAAGCAGGAGACCATCACGATCCAACTGCTTTAGAGCTTTATTGTGAGATGGAACCTGATGCAGATGAATGTAGAATGTACGACGACTAAATTTGAAAGTTATCTGTTAGGCAAATACAACAACTGGCACCAGGCACAAACTTATCCATCTAGATTCTCCCAGGTCTGTATAGTCTGGGAGAAAGTTTCTAATGGGTATCACTCAAAGCAATGGTATAGGCATGAGTCTCATATGCCATACCGAGAAAGAAATCATAAAATCCGAGTTGTTTCAGAAGATACTGTGGTGGTAGAAAATTACCATCTAGACTGGACAAGAGATGGAAATTGTGATATGATATTTAAATTCGATGGCAACCAATGGATTGGAAAGTTAATCGGAGACAATTGCATCGTAAGAGGCAATGCTAAAGTGATATCTGAAATCAATTTAACTAAAGTTGGTTTGGAATCTAGAGACAAAGGGGTTGATGAAAATGGTGATAAGGTCTTTGGCGGTTGGGACCTATATAAATTTGTGCGGGAGATTAACTCAGCGGTAGAGTGACTGCTTTACACGCAGTAGGTCACAGGTTCGAATCCTGTATCTCCCATATATAATTTCACCTTTGTTTAACAGAAAACCGCGAAAAAAATCCCGCCAAAAAATTGGCATTTTAGGTTTTTCTAATAAATATCTAATAAAAAGTTATGGCAACTAAGAGTCTTGATGGCATTATTAAGGAGAAGTCAAATGCCTTTGCTGGCAAAGACGGATTCTTTTGGTGGGTAGGTGAAATTGAGGATAATGCCGATCCAATGAATTTGGGTCGAGTAAAATGTAGAGTACTTCATTATTACACCAATCCCAATGGTGGTAGTGCAGAAGGACTCCCTACAGAAGAAATCCCGTGGGCAACAGTGCTGCAGCACACTTCCCAAGCGGGTAATGATGGTCAAGGCGAATCATCAGGTCAATTGCAACCTGGCGCAATTGTTATGGGATTCTTCATGGATGGAGAATCGGCACAAATGCCCATTGTTATGGGTGTGCTTCGCATGAATAAAGGCGATGCAGATGAAAAGAGAAAGTTTGCTTTAACAGGTGAGGAAATTCCGAAAGATCTTGCTCCAAACCCTGCTTCTTCAGAATATGGTGCTACAGACAGCACAGCAGATTATGCACAACCAACTCAGAATAATAGCGTTAAAATTCCTAGTGATGATCAGGTCCCTGGATCGGGTGGAGCACCATCAAACTTAGGAAACGTATCTGGTATTTCTGGTAGTTCTGCTAATGCACAAAAACCCAGAAATGCTCAAGTCCCTGCAGCAAATGGTGTTAAGGGTCCTATGGGCACCCTAATGACTGGTTTGCAATACTTGGTAGAAGATATTGCTACCACAGCAGGCAATTTGACCAAAAATGAAGAGGGTGATTTCATTGATATTGTTGAAGGTAAATTAATTACTTTTGAGACACTCACCGCAAAACTAAGAAACTTTTTGAGTGGAGTTTTTGCTCAAGTTGTTGCTGCTATTAGAGAAGGTGTTGAAGCACAGATTGAAGGGTTAACATCTGCAGTACAAGCGGGTAGTGTGTTAGGCATTCCTGGACCTACAATAACTGCTATCCAGAAAATCATTGCTGCAATTTTGGATAAACTTTGTGGTATTGATGATGCACTTATTGATTTTATTTTAGATCCTATTGGAGCATTAGCAGATATTATTGATCAAGTCCTGGATCAGGTGATTAGTGTTGCAGAAGCAGCAATCAGCTCATTTGAAAAACTCCTTGATTCGATTCTTTGCTATGTCCAAGATCTTATCGATACACTGCAGACAATCATTGATATGGTTAGAGCTGTAACTGAATTGTCTGGCGCGATACAAGGACTTGGCGATGTTGATTTGGGTGCCGCTTCCGATGCTCTGGGCACAGCATCGTCTGGTGAAGGCATCATGACAGATGCAACTGCTGCAAATCCATCGACGATGAATTTCACCAGTATTTTGAGTTTCTTGACAGCATTGATTGGTCTTCTTCCTGATCAAGAGTGTGGAAGAAAACCCAGTGGTGGTGATGACAACATGGGTTGGTATCCATTCTTCGGAATGACTGCATGTGGACCTGAGTTAGATAATGATGGTTTTGGTGAAGTAGATATTGGTAATCTACTGGGCAACTGTGGCACCGATAAGCTGGGCACTTCATTCCTTGACGGTATCATGGAATGTGCTCTGCCTTACATGACACAAGCAACAAACTATCTGAGTGGTGCTTATGACTTGAATATTGGCACCCCTGGTAAGCAGGCAACTGTTAAAAAGACTGCATCTGGATCTACTGATATTTCTGTAAAAACTAATCAGAAAGTCGCTGCTGAGGCAAGAGCACGAGCAGAACTTAGAGCGCAGGGAGTAACTGATCCTGAAAAAGTTGAAAAAGAAGTTGAAAAATATGTAAAGAAAAATACTCCTAAGAGTAAGAAAAAGGGTAAATCTGGCGAGCAGGATGATACTGCAAATTTCGTTGCTGACCACTCTATCAAAGCAGGAAACTACACTCAAGAAACTCATGGTGACGACTGTAAGACAGTTGATTCAACATACGCTATTACAGTTGGTGAAGATTATCGTCTTAAAGTTGCTGGTGACTTCCATTTGGAAGTTGGTGGGGGATTCTTTATACATGCTGCTGGTGGACCTAAGATTCAAACTGATGATGAGGGTAAAGACACTAGTAAAAACACAAAACCTCAAAAACATACAATTGCCTTTGGATCTGATGTTGAGGTAAAGGTTCAAGGTGCAGGTCTTGCTCTACACGCTTCAGAATATACACTTTCTGCTAACACCCATAAAATTCAGGGTGGAAACTACAACAATATGTGTGGTGTGCAAGAGCATAGTGGTGGTGAGCATGTTTTCTCTGGCGGCATGTTTAACTGTGCTGCCTCTGGTGTGCAGTTTACTATTGTGGGTGCAGGATCATCGGTAGGATTTAATGTTAACTGTATTGGTCCAGTTACATTCACGCAGGCTGGCACTACCCCACTCTTCACTATTGCTAACCCACAGGGTGCAGTGATTACTAACTCTATGAGTTGGAGCACAGATACTCAGACAGCGATCACTCTCACTGCTAAGGGTGCAATTACTGCTTCTGCCGCACTTGCCATGACGCTTGACGCGACTGGCGCAATGACTCTGACCTCTAAGGCATCGATGGTCTTGACTGCCCCCACGATCAAATTGAATTGACACGGCCGCGGCAGTGTGCTATGATATGTGGGTAAACGAGGCACCCAATGACCGACCTAGAGCAGGTATTCATCAATTTCTCCAAACGTGAGATCAAACTCATGGACAACGAAGGAAACGACAAAGTTGTAAATTGGAGATGGGATGATGAGGGTCTGGAAGGATTTACTGAGACCGTTTCTGAAATTCAGGATATCCTTGATCCTGACATGTTGACCTATTGTTTTTCTGTAAAAGAATGAATGACACTATCCGAATAACTGAAGCAGAAGCAGAGAAGTATCTTGAGTTTCTGGTAGATATGTGTGAGCGCAATCGTTGCGTTTGGCGTATCGAAAGACCTGATGGTGCTGCTGTAATTCTTGCACCAATTGTGCAATCTGGTCCTCCCATCAGTGATGAAGTAGTCAATGAGGTTGAGGAGTTTAGAAAGCAATTCCTTGACAACGTTGGGGTCAAGGATATATAATATACAAGCAAGAGAGCAACATTCATGAGTCAATTTGAGAGACTGGAGAATACATTTTCTCCTCTGTATAATGAATTGAAATCTCTTACTCTGAGTGCAGATTTTCCGTGGTTTTATAACCCTTCTGCAACTCCAGAAGATAAGGATACAGGTCATTATCAGGATATTCCTTTCTATAGTCACACCTTTCTTGCACGTCCTAAGTGGTTGGGTATGGGTCAAACCTATTACCCAGTGGAGCAATCTATTTTCATGCAGAAGTATTATCCACTTCTGGAAGAAATTATTGATGCTAACAACTTGAATGTAAATTCTCTTTTGAGATTTAACGCAAATTGTGTGCATCCTTCTAGGGATCGCCGTTTATCCATTCCTCACAACGATCACCCATTCCCACATAAAAACATTCTTATCTACTTGACTGATGCAGGTGGTGAGACGGTGTTAATTGATGAGGACAACCCTATGACTACTGTTCCGCAATCTGCAAATCTTAACTCAGCAAATAAAATTTTCTATCCTGTTGAGGATGACATTGTTTTGTTTGAAGGTTTGCATTGTATGCGTCCTCCTGTTGACAAACGACGTATTGTCCTTGTTGCCACTTTCTTCTAGGCAACTTTTCTGGGAGCGTGGCGGAATCGGTAGACGCACCAGACTTAAAATCTGTTGAGAATTATCTCGTGGGGGTTCAAGTCCCCCCGCTCCTACTATGGATAAAGAAACCCTGATCCAAATGCTTCATCAAAATGAAAATGATTACCATGAGTTACCAATGTATGGTCTGATTGCTGATTGGTATCTTCGCTATTGGCACCTACATATAGCATTGTATCAGTATTTGGATCTTGATAAGGAAGACTATTTCGGTCCTTGGCCCCTTCGTCAATGACTGATCACACTCACTGGACACACGGCGGATTGCCTCGTAAATCAGTCAACATTCTTAGACTTATTTCTGAGTTAGAAGGATGTTACCAACTCACTAAATATATGGCATTTGACGAGGATAATGCTATACTGGATGAGATGAAGCAGAGGTATTATAAACTCTACTTCAAAACATCCAAAGAAGAACGCCAAACTAGCTCAGCTGGATAGAGCAACGGTTTTGTAAACCGTAGGTCAACGGTTCAAGTCCGTTGT